>Ga0164292_10001460_pt1 | contig 19105 bp, 17 predicted proteins | sample GEODES117metaG_FD_111486 | JGI IMG/M metagenome (GOLD analysis project Ga0164292, IMG submission 111486) | Eutrophic lake water microbial communities from Lake Mendota, Wisconsin, USA - GEODES117 metaG | ecosystem: Environmental > Aquatic > Freshwater > Lake | place: USA: Lake Mendota...
GAGAGCGTGTTGCCGAAGCAGATGTTCTTGATGTCCTGCCCCTTGATCAGCATGTCGGCCTTGCAGATCGCGTAGCTCTCGGGGTTGAGCTCCTGACCGCTCAGCACCAGCCGCGCCGAGGGGTTCATCCCCACCAGATGCTCCTCCGCCACGCTCAGCATGCCGCCGGTGCCCGCAGTGGGGTCATACAGGCTGCGCACGATGCCGGCTTGGGTGAGCGCCTGATCGTCTTCGATGAAGATCAGATTCACCATCAGCTTGATCACTTCGCGCGGCGTGAAGTGCTCCCCAGCGGTTTCATTGGAGAGCTCCGCGAACTTGCGGATCAGCTCCTCGAACACCAGCCCCATCTCGGCGTTGCTCACCGTTTCCGGGTGCAGGTCGATCTGGGCGAAGCGTTCGCACACCATGTACAGCAGCCCGGCCTTGTCGAGCTTGTCCACCTGCAGGTGGAACTCGAAGCTCTCGAAGATGTCGCGCACCGCCGGCGTGAACGCCTGGATGTAGGAGCGCAGGTTCTCACCGATGTTGTCCTGATCGCCCATCAGCCGCTTCATGCCCAGGGCTGAGGTGTTGCAGAACCCCTGCCCCGCCACCCGCAGCAGGAAGGGTTCGGGGTCGAGCCCCTGGCCTTCGCGCAATTCCTTTTCGGCCAGCACCGCCTCCTTGCTCGGCTCCAGCACGCAGTCGAGCCGGCGCAACACCGTGAACGGCAGGATCACCTTGCCGTAGTCGCTCTGCTTGTAATCGCCCCGCAGCAGGTCGGCCACGCTCCAGATGAAGGCCGATAGGTTCTGCTTGCCGGTGGGTTGAGGGCCTGGATGTTGAGGTGCTTGGAGCGTCTGACCATTGCCATTCCGCAGACTTACTGCCCCACCTCGACCTCGCCCCAGCACCAGTTCGCCCGTAGCCACGAGGGTCTCCTTCACTCCCTCGTAGGTCGGCTCATCCCATCCCAGCAGCTGCCGCAGCTTGCCGTTGCCTGTGGAGCCCCCCAGGGCCTCCAGGGCACCGAGGAGTTCCAGTTGCTGCTCGTTGGGCTCCATCAGGTCTCGGGATCTTGTCGGCGACGCTGCTCAGCCTGGCAGGCACTTGGTCGGTGTACTCATACCTCTGCCTGCCTGTCCAGACCATCCGCGCCCCCCCATGCAGAAACTGCATAAAAAGGCCAGGTCCTCCCTGCCGTCCCCAGCGCCCGATGCCCTTGATGCTTGATGGCCTGCAACGAAGTGAGGTCAGAGGGTTTCGGTGCCTGCACGCACAACGCGGCCCTGCTCACACTCCAAGTGTGATTTGGTGTGATTTCTTGTGATTCTTGCCAAACGACCCATTCCTAAATGAAGTCAGTCGTCAGATCCCGGGTTACGCCTGGTCTCATTTAGAGACAAACATAGAACTGTGAAGCATTCGCCTTCACACGGAAGGGGTCACTGGTTCCAATCCAGTATCGCCCATCTTGTTTTCCAAAAATCCACAGCGGGGCAGGTGCAGGTTCGCTGCGCCAAGGTCAAAGCTTTGGTAGCCCAGTCCCCTGGGGCTCGCCATACTGCCTCTCAGCTCAGCGGACGCAGCGGTGACCGATCCTCAGACAGCTTCCGGTACGGACGCGATCCCCGAGCTGCTGCAGCTCGGCGAACGACTGCGGCAGGCCAGGCAGGCCCAGGGCCTGAGCCTGGACGAACTGGCCGATCGGCTGCGCATCGGCGCCGATCAGCTGGCGGCGCTGGAAAGCGGCGACCGCAGTCGCCTGCGGGAACCGGTGTTCGTGATCGCCCAGGCGAAGCGGGTGGCGGCTGTGCTGGGGCTGGATGTGGAGGAGCAGGTGGCGGCGCTGCGCCGCAGCCGGCTGATGCAGCAGACCCCGAAACCCCTGCCCACCCCTCTGATCACCGCGCCGCCCCGCCCGGCAGCGGGCCCAGGGACAGCGTCAGCACCGGCCGCCCGCGAAAACGGCCCGGCAGCGGACCGCTCCGGCCCCAGCCTGCCGGTGAGCCTGCTGACCGCCGGCCTTGCGGTGGCAGGGGCCCTGGCGATCGGCCAGGCCGCCCAACGCTGGCAATCAAGCCCGAAGCCACCGCTGCCGGCCCCTGCCGCGGCGACGGCCCCGAAACCAACCGCTCCCACAACCACCGCAGCGGCCACCCCGACGACCACCACCAAGCCCCCCGCCGCCAAGCCCCCGGCCGCCGCTCCCGTGACCCCAGTCGCCGGTGCGGCCGAACTGGTACTGCGCACCCCCGAACCCAGTTGGGTGGAGGTGCGGGACAGTGCCGGCAAGCAACTGTTTGAAGGCACCCTCAGTAGCGAGAAGCGTTTCCCGCTCGGCAAGGGCCTGAAGGTGATGGCCGGCCGGCCGGATCTGGTGACCGCCGCCGTCGGCGCCAAGCCGGCACGACCGCTGGGCACGATTCAGACGATCGATTGGCAGGTGTTCAGCCCTGAGGCAGCCCCTCCGGCCCCAGCACCCTGAGCTGCAGGCCGGTGGTCTCGAGCACCAGTTGCCGGCAGGATCGAAGGCTCCAGCATTCCAGGCTCAGGTCCGCAGGGGCCTGACCGGGTTCGGGCGGAGCCGGCAGCAAGGTGATCGTGACCCCGGTGGGTGAAGCACTCTTGGGGCTGTCGGCACGCACCCGCAACCCCTCAAGCATCGGGGCCGGGCGACGGTCGAGGGCCACCGCCAGGCGCAGCAGCAGCGCCATCGCACCCACGGTGCGGCGATCCTCCCGCGCCTCGATCAGCTGCCACGACTCATGCCGTTTCTTCGGCAGGCTGCGACGGTGATAACGGGCGATCGCCGCCACCATCAGATGTTCGGCCTGGGAGTAGCCGAGCAGTTCGCCGTGGCGGATCAGGTACCAGGTGTGCTTGTGGTAAGCGCCGATGTTGATGTGCTTACCACAGGCATGCAGCTGGGCCGCCGCCCAGAGCAGATGGCGGCCCTGGCCGTCGTCATGGTGCAGCAGGCCGCGGGTCTGGTCATAGAGGCTCAGGGCGTGGCCGGCCACCCGCTCGGCGCGGGGCAGGTCCACCCCGTAGCTGCGGGCAAGGTGCAGCACCGTGCGCTCCCGGATCGTGCTCTGGAACGCAAACCGGTCGCCCAGCAGGTCGTTGCGCAGCATCCAGTCCACGATCAGGCCCTCGCGCAGGGCCCGGTCGCAAACCACCAACTCCCGCACCTGCAGCATCGCCATGGCGGTCTGCAGGATCAGGGCACCGGGCACAATGATTTCGGCCCGACGTTCGTTGAGCGGTGCCAGGGCCTTGCGCTGCTCCGGTCCCATCGCCACCAGCCGGGCTACAAGCTGATCCACCCGGGCGCGACTGAGTCGGTAGCCGTGCAACTTCAACGGAGGCCGCTCCTCATCGGCCGCCGCCAGGGCCGCCAGGGCCATGGCGGTGCCACTGGTACCGACCATCACGGGCTTCTCGCCATGGCGCAGCTGCAGCTTCACCTGGGCCACCGCCGGATCCAGCGCCCCCTGGATGTAGGCCTCCAGAAACGTGCGTCGGCCCGCCGGCAACGGATCCTGCTGGCAGAACTCCCGCTGCAGCCTCACCGCACCGATGCGGGTGCTGGTGAGGGCCCGGGCATCGGCACTGTCGGCGAGGATCAGTTCGGTCGAGCCTCCCCCGATGTCGAGGATCAGATGGGGGGTGTCGCCGAAGGTCATGCCCGAGAGCACCCCCAGGTAGATCAGCCGCGCCTCTTCCGGTCCGCTGACCAGATCCACTTCCAGACCCAGCTGGTCCTGCAGGCTCTGCAGGAACTGGCGGCCGTTGGGCGCCTCCCGCACCGCACTGGTGGCGGCGGTGACGATCTGCTCCACGCCATGGCTGACCGCCAGGTCCCGGCACTGACGAAGGGTGTGGAAGGCCCGGTCGATCGACTCGGCACTCAGATCACCGGTTTCGGGGTCGCGCTCCCCCAGGCGGGTGGTGGATTTTTCCGCCAGCAGCACGCGGAAGCTGCGGAGCATCGGATCCACCGCCGCCACCAGCAGGTGGATCGAATTGGTGCCGATGTCGATGGCGGCCACCCTTCGCTCCCCTGGCTTCACCAGCTCCGGGGAGGGAAGCGCAGGAAAATCTTCCGGCTGCAGGGCCGGCGCGACAGTCTCGGCCGGAGGTTGGGCCATCCGTTCAGAGCCGGCAGCGGCGGCGCCACTTTGCCACCGAAGCCCCCCCTGCGGCAGCTCTAGGGTGCGCCCAGCGATTCACGGGCAGGGCCGTCGTGGCTGAACAGATCGCCCAGGGTGGAGCGGAAGCACAGCTACCGAGGGGAGCGGGCGCCTGGCTGGAACTGTTGCGCTGGCACAAGCCCAGCGGCCGGCTGATCCTGCTGATCCCCGCCGGTTGGGCCCTGTGGCTGTCGCCGGCAGCCCCCCCCGATCCGATCCTGCTGGGCTGGATCGTGCTCGGGGGGCTGGCGGTGAGCGGGGCCGGCTGCATTGCCAACGACCTCTGGGACCGGCGCATCGATCCGCTGGTGGAGAGGACCCGTCACCGCCCCCTGGCCGATGGGCGGGTGGACACCAGAACGGCGATGGTGCTGCTGCTGGTGTGTCTGGTCTCGGCCCTGCTGGTGGTGCTGGCCCTGCCGATGGCCCATCGCTCCCTCTGCCTGGGGCTGGCGGCGGCCACCCTGCCGCCGGTGCTGCTCTATCCATCGGCCAAGCGCTGGTTCGCCCTGCCCCAGCTGGTGCTGGCCCTCTGCTGGGGCTTCGCGGTGCTGATCCCCTGGGCCGCCGCCACCGGCGCCCTGGGCGGAGCCGCCCCGGGCCCCACTGTGCTGACCCTCACCTGGCTGGCCGCGGTGGTGTGGACCTTCGGCTTCGACACCGTCTACGCCATGAGCGACCGCGACGACGACCAGCGGCTGGGGGTACGCAGCAGCGCCCTCACCCTGGGCAGGGCGGCTCCGCTGACCGTGGCCGTCTGCTACGGCCTCAGCTGCCTGGCCCTGGCTGCCGCGGCAGGGCTGGCGGGAGTCGCCTCCCCCCCCTTCTGGGGCGCCTGGGCCGTGGCCGCCGCCGGCATGCAGCGCGAAGCCCTGGCCCTGCGGCGCCAGAATCTGCCCCGCAGCGTCTACGGCCGCCACTTCGCCCGCCAGGTACTGCTCGGCAGCCTGCTGCTGTTCGCTCTGGTGCTCGGGCGGGCCCTGGCCTGAATTCCCAGCTTCGCCCCGGCCGCCCCCTTCCCGACCCCATGCTCCGCCCCACTCCCCCCCTCTCCCTGCCGGCTCCACTGCGCTCCGGCGACCGGGTGCAGCTGGTGGCCGCCAGTTCCGCCCTGGAGGACGGCACCAAGCTGGAGGCAGGCCTGATGCTGCTCCGCCAATGGGGACTGGAGGTGGAGGCGGAGATCCAGCCGCTCGTGGAGCGCCGCTGGGGCTACCTGGCCGGCCGCGACCACGAACGGGCCGCCGACCTGGCCCGCATCCCGGGGCAACCGCCCGCCGCCCTGCATGCCTGCGTGCGGGGCGGCTGGGGAGCCGCCCGCCTGCTGGAGACCCCGCTGGAGCTGCCGGACTCCTGGCTGCTGGGCTTCTCCGATGTCACCTCGCTGCTGCTGGCCCAGGTGGCCCGGGGCCAGGGCGGCGCCATCCACGGCCCCCTGCTCACCACCCTCGCCAGCGAACCCGTCTGGAGTCAGGAGCGACTGCGCAGCCTGCTGTTCGGCGAACCGCTGAGCCCCCTGCAGGGGGAAGGCTGGCAGGGCGGCCAGGCCGAAGGCCTGCTGCTGGTGGCCAACCTCACCGTGGCCACCCACCTGCTGGGCACCCCCCACCTGCCGCCGCTGCCGGGGGCGATCCTGGTTCTTGAGGATGTGGGCGAGGCTCCCTACCGGATCGAGCGCATGCTCACCCACTGGCGTCTGTGCGGGGCCCTGCAGGGGCTCGCCGGCATCGGGTTCGGCAGCTTCGAGGGCTGCGAGCAGGCCGACAGCCGGGCCGAGGAGCCTGCGGAACGGCGCTTCAACCTGCAGCAGGTGCTGGAGGAACGCACCGCCGACCTCGGCATCCCGGTGGTGGGCCACCTGCCGGTGGGGCACACCCCCGGCAATGCCGCCCTGCCACTCGGGGTTCAGGCCCGCCTCGACGGCGACCGGGGCACATTGGAACTGCTTTCCCCTTAAGGGGCAGGGGAGGTGCCGGTGGCAGCCTGGCGGACCGCTCGTCCCGCCAGCACCGCCTCGGCGACCGTGAGGTCGAAGGGGGTGGTGAGCTTGATGTTGGAGGGCGGCGCCTCCAGGATGCGCACGGGCAGGTCCAGCCGTTCAAACAGGGCGGCGTCATCGGTGACGCTCCAGCCCTCCGCCGTGGCACGGGCGTGGGCCTGCCGCAGCTGTGCCACCCCGAACCCCTGGGGCGTCTGCGCCGCCCAGAGCCTGCTGCGATCCGGTGTGGCGGCGATGCATCCCTCGCCATCCACCTGCTTGATCGTGTCGGTGACGGGAGTGGCGGCGATCATGCCGGCCCCCTCCGCGGCGGCCTGCCGCAGCGCCACCACGCAGCGAGCCAGCAGCTCCGGCTCCAGCAGGCAGCGGGCGCCGTCATGGATGAGCACACAGTCCGCCTCCGGTGGCAGGGCCGCCAGCCCCCGGCTCACCGACTCCTGACGGGTATCGCCCCCCAGGATCCATGCCACCGGCCGGTCCGGGCAGGCGGCCGCCACGATCGCCGCCACCGCCTCGGCATCCACCGGTTGCCCCATGATCCCGATCCAGCGGATCTCCGGGCAGGCCAGGGCCGCCCGCAGGGTCCAGGCCAGCACCGGGGCCCCAGCCACGGGCAGCAGCAGTTTGTTGCCGCTGGCCCCCATGCGACGGCCGGTTCCAGCGGCGGCGATCAGCAAATGCACAAGCGACTCCCCTTTCCGGACAGAACAGATGGGTTGGCCTCCATACAATCAGCCCGCCAGGCCGCCCAACCCGCGTCATGCGAGCACTGTTCCTGATTCCGGGCGATGGCGTCAGCCAGCTGCAGAGCCTGCCTGCCGTGGCAGCCACGGCGCGCCAGCTCGGCTTCCAGATGCAGGTGGTCTGCAGTCCCGAAGTGGCCGGGGTGTGGAAGCTGCTGCCGGAAGTGGAGAAGGTCATCCCCTTCAACTTCGCCAATGCCACCCTCGCCGACTGGGCCAACCTGCTGGGCTCGGTGCGGGAGCCCGATTTCCAGGCCTGCATCAACCTGGCGGGCGGTCGGCAGGTGGATCTGCTGCTCTCGATGAGCCACATCCCGGCCCGGATCGCCGCCAGCGGCTTCTCGGCCACCGAAACCGTGACCCCGCCGAGCGACGGTTGGCCCAGCCAGGCCCTGGCGGCCTATCTGCAGCCGATCGGGGTACCCCTCGATGCCGGCAGTTTCCGCCTCTCGCTGCCCCAGGAAAGCGTGAAAGCGGCCGTGGCCAGCCTGCCCGCCGGGGATGGCCCGATGCTGCTGCTGGCACCGGCCGGGGTGCCGGGCGACTGGCCCGACCAGCGCTGGAAGGAACTGCCCGAGCAGATCCGCACCACCCTGCCCAGCCTGCGCTGCCTCCAGGCGGGTCCCTCCAGCGCCGCTGGGACCCTGCAGCGGGCCGCCCTGGTGGCCGCCAGTGATGTGGTGCTGGCCAGCGATCCGCTCACCGAAGAGCTTGCCCTGCTCTGCGGGGTGCCGCTGGTGGCCCTGGGGCGCTCCCAGGCCAGCCTGCCGGCCCGGGCCGGCGTGAAGGGGCTGGAAGCCCGCAACGGCCTGGCCGATCTCACCAACGCCGAAGTGCTCACGGCCCTCGGTCTGGGCTGACGGCCCCATGGCAGTGCCCTGGCCAGGTCGGCGGCGCCGACCGCCCTCCACCCGCACCCGGCGACCCTGGCTGATGCCCCTGGTGGCCCTGGTCGCCCTGGTCAACATCTCCGCCCTCGGCTACCGGATCACCGAGGGCTGGGACTGGGGGGACTGCTACTGGATGGTGGCGATCTCGATCACCACCATCGGCTATGGAGAGGTCCAACCCCTCTCCCATGCCGGCAGGATCGTCACGGTGCTGTCCCTGATCGGCGGCCTCGTGGTGGTGCAGCAGACCCTGCGGAGTCTGCTGACCCTCTCCGAATCGGGCTATTTCCGGCGCCTGAGCGAACGCCGCTTCCTCCACTGGCTAAAGCGCATGAACAACCATGTGATCATCTGCGGGTACGGCCGCATCGGCCGCGAAATCGCCGAGCAACTGATCCGGGAAGGCGTACCGCTGCTGGTGGTGGAGATGGATCCGACCAGCAGGGAGCAGGCGGAGGAGCGGGGTCTGCCGGTGCTGATGGCTGACGCCACCCTCGATGAAACGCTCCTCGAGGCCGGCATCCACCGCTGCCGCAGCCTGGTGGCGGCCCTCACCAGCAATGCCTCCAATCTCTACGTTGTGCTGAGCGCCAGGGGACTGGCCCCCGACTGCCGGCTGATCGCCCGGGCCGACAGCGCCGAAGCCGAACGCAAGCTGCGCCTCGCCGGTGCCGACCAGGTGGTGAGCCCCTACGTGGCCGGAGCCCGAACCATGGCCGCCACGGCCCTGCGGCCGCTGGCGGTGAGCTTCATGGAGCTGCTGGCGGGATCCGACTGCGAGGTGGAGGAGTTCCAGCTCAGCAGCGACCCGGCCGCCCTGGGGGAGATCAACGGAGCCAGCCTCGCCGACCTGCAGCTGGGACGGCGCAGCGGCGCCATGGTGCTGGCATTGCGCAATCCCTCTCCCCCCGCCGGCCTGCGCAATCCCTACGGCGGGGACGAATCCGAAACCCTGGTGGCCAATCCCGGCGGCCATGTGCGCCTGGGCCCCGGACAGCTGCTGGTGGTGCTGGGCAGCAAGGAACAGCTGACGCGTTTCAGCAGCCTGCTGGGCCCGGCCCTGGTGGATGTGGGCAGCATGCCGGCCTGAACCGGAAGGGGCCAGGCGACATGGCGCCATACGATCGCCGCCACGCCGCCTTGCCTCCGATGGCCACCACCACCCCCCTCTCCGGCCAGACCGCCCTGGTGACAGGAGCCAGCCGTGGCATCGGCAGGGCGATCGCCCTTGAACTGGCCGCCGCCGGCGCCACGGTGGTGGTGAATTACGCCCACTCCCCCGAGGCGGCTGAAGCGGTGGTGGCGGCGATCACCGCCGCCGGCGGCCAGGCCTGGAGCCTGCAAGCCAACGTCGCCGTGGAAAGCGAAGTGGAGGCGATGGTGAAGGCGGTGATCGAACGGCAGGGACGGCTGGATGTACTGGTGAACAACGCCGGCATCACCAGAGACGGCCTGGTGATGCGCATGAAGACCCCCGACTGGCAGAGCGTGATCGACCTGAACCTCACCGGGGTGTTTCTCTGCACCCGGGCCGTGAGCCGGGTGATGCTCAAGGCCAGGGCCGGCAGGATCATCAACATCACCTCGGTGGTGGCCCTGATGGGCAACCCGGGCCAGGCCAACTACAGCGCCGCCAAGGCGGGCCTGCTCGGGCTCACCCGCAGCAATGCCGCGGAATTCGCCGGTCGGGGCGTCACCGTGAATGCGGTCGCCCCCGGCTTCATCGAAAGCGACATGACCGCCGAACTCGACCAGGAGCGCATCCTGGCCGCCATTCCGCTGGGAAGAATGGGCCAGCCGTCCGAAGTGGCCGGTGCCGTGCGCTTCCTGGCGGGGGATCCTGCCGCTGCCTACATCACCGGCCAGGTTCTGCAGGTGGATGGCGGCATGGTGATGCGCTGAAGCCGGGGTTCACTGCGGCTCCGGCGTCTCCAGGGGCTGGGCCAGATCCTCCCGCAACCGCCGGATCCGTTGCAGCAGTCGCAACCTTCGACTGCGTGCCGTGATCGTGAGAAACAGCCGGATCGGCACATAGACAAGGGCCATCAGCACCCCGAGCGCGGCGATCAACAGGAACACCATCCCGTCGCTGCCGGTGGTCCCGGTGATCAACACCTCCCCGGAGGCGTTGTCGATGGTCTGCTGCAGCAGATCCTCCATGCCTCAGACAGTACCCACTTCCGTACCGATTCGGGTTTCCCCACTCGTCTGCGGTGGGGTGCTCCATGGGAGCCTGGATAACGGTCTCCTTCCCTTGTCTTCGCCCGATGGCCAAGCTGATCCAGTTCTCGGATACCTCCCGCGATTCCCTGGAGCGGGGCGTGAACGCCCTGGCCGAGGCGGTGAAGGTCACCATCGGGCCCAAGGGCCGCAATGTGGTGCTGGAGAAGAAGTTCGGTGCTCCCGACATCGTCAACGACGGGGTGACGATCGCCAAGGAGATCGAACTCGAAGATCCGTTCGAGAACATTGGAGCCAAGCTGATCCAACAGGTGGCCTCCAAGACCAAGGACACCGCCGGTGACGGCACCACCACCGCCACGGTGCTCGCCCAGGCGATGGTGCACGAGGGGCTGCGCAACGTGGCGGCCGGCGCCAGCCCCGTGGCCCTGCGCCGCGGCATGGAGAAGGCGGTGCTCACGGTGGTCGAGGCGATCCGCAGCCGCGCCCGTGCCGTGGAGGGGGAAGCCATCCGCCAGGTGGCCGCGGTCAGTTCCGGCAACGACGAAGAGATCGGCCGGATGATCTCCGAGGCCATGGCCCGGGTCAGCGCCGACGGCGTGATCACCGTGGAGGAATCAAAGTCGCTCTCCACCGAGCTGGAGGTGACCGAGGGCATGGCCTTCGACCGGGGCTACTCCTCGCCCTACTTCATCACCGACCAGGATCGTCGGGAATGCAGCTTCGACAATCCGCTGCTGCTGATCACGGACCGCAAGATCAGCGCCATCACCGATCTGGTCCCTGTGCTGGAAGCGGTGTCCCGCAGCGGACGGCCCCTGGTGATCCTGGCCGAAGAGGTGGAGGGGGAGGCCCTCGCCACCCTGGTGGTGAACAAGACCCGCGGCGTGCTTCAGGTGGCCGCCGTTCGGGCTCCGGGTTTCGGTGACCGCCGCAAGGCGATGCTGCAGGACATCGCCACCCTCACCGGTGGGCAGGTGATCAGCGAGGACCGGGCCATGACCCTCGACAAGGTGGGCCTCGACGACCTCGGCCACGCCCATCGGATCACGATCAGCAAGGACGAGACCACGATCGTGGCCGACGAGGCCCTCAAGGGGGCGGTGGCCGATCGGGTCGCCGCGATCAAGCGCGAACTGGAGGCCACCGATTCGGAATACGACCGCGAGAAGCTCTCGGAACGGATTGCCAAGCTCGCCGGTGGGGTGGCAGTGATCAAGGTGGGTGCTCCCACCGAAACCGAGCTCCGCAACCGCAAGCTGCGGATCGAGGATGCCCTCAATGCCACCCGCGCCGCCATTGAGGAGGGGATCATCGCCGGGGGTGGCAGCACCCTGCTGCAGGTGGCGGACGAGCTGGACGCGGTTGCGGCCGCCTGCAGCGGCGACGAGCGCACGGGTGTGGAGATCGTGCAGCGGGCCCTTTCGGCACCGGCCCGGCAGATCGCGATCAATGCCGGCGTCAACGGCGACGTGGTGGTGAACGAGATCCGGGTGCGCGGCCTGGGATTCAACGCCCTCACCGGCACCTACGAAGATCTGCTCAGCGCCGGCATCCTGGATGCGGCCAAGGTGGTGCGGCTGGGGCTTCAGGATGCGGTGTCGATCGCCTCGCTGCTGATCACCACGGAAGCCGTGATCGCCGACAAACCCGAACCGGCTGCCCCTCCCGCAGGCGATGGCGGCATGGGAGGAATGGGCGGTATGGGTGGCATGGGCGGTATGGGCATGCCCGGGATGATGTGAGCTCCGGTGCACGCACCCGTCTGGTGAGCACTCCTCAGAGCGCGCTCACCAGACGGGCATGGATCCGACACACGCTCAGCGCCTGACGGGGTGGGTTGCTGCAGAGCTTGCCCAGCTCACGGTTGAGGGCCTGGAACTGGGCTAGGTGCTGGCTGTTCATCGGCAGCCCGAACAAGGGAATCCCCAGCACCATCGAACCGCAGAACCCCAGCCCGGTCAGCATTGACAACCACCGACCGGCCACCCGCGGCAGCAGCGGTGAAGAATTTGGTCCCATGACTTCCCCCAGCGACTAACCGATCACCAAAGTGAACCGAAGGCCTTTCCATGCTGGCCAGGAAGCGGTAGGAAAACGGCTTGCTTCAGGAAATTTTGGGATCCGCCATGCGCCGCACATAGGCGGCCACCTGCAGGTCCACGCCCGTGATCGCCGTGCCCACCACCACGGCATCGGCCCCTTCCGCCAGGGCGCGGGCCGCCTGCTCCCCGGAGGAGATGCCCCCTTCGCAGACGAGAGTCACCGTCTCGGGCAATGCCGCTCGCAGCCCTGGCAGCAGCTCCCAGCCAGGGGGCTGGAGAGACTCCGTGGCCTCCGTGTAGCCGTAGAGGGTGGTACCGATCCAGGTGCAGCCGAGCTGGGCGGCCCGCAGGCCATGGGCCACGCTGTCCACATCGGCCATCAGCGGCACCCCCAGCTCCCGGTGGCAGCGCTCGATCAGCTCCTCCAGCCTCTGGCCCGCCGGGCGGGGACGATCGGTGGCATCCAGGGCCACCACATCGGCACCGGCGGCACGAACGGCCACGATCTCCTCCCACCCGGGGGTGATGTACACGGGGCTGTCGGTAAAGGTGCGCTTCCACAGACCCACGATCAGGGCGTCGGGGCAGCGCCGCCGCACCGCAGCGATATGTTCGGGACTCTCAAGCCGGACCCCGAGGGCCCCGCGCAGCAGGCAGGCCTCCGCCATGGCAGCGATCACCATCGGATCGCGCATGGGGGAACCCTCCGGAGCCTGCACCGACACGATCAAGCCCCCCCGCAAGGCGGCGCGATCAGGAAGAACGGCCGCCATCAGGAGGCCCGGGGCAGATCTTCTGCGGCATCGGGCAACCAGATGCGCAGATCGGCCAATGCCTCCGGGGCCGGAGCCGGGCGATTGCTGCGAGGCAGGGAGGGCATCTTCAGCCGGTGGTTCGGGTCGGGGGTCTGGTCGGGAGGCAGTTCAGCCGTCCAACCGGGAATGGGGAAAGCGAACTCGAACTCCCCAGCAACGGGCGCAATGGCCTCCGCGAAGGGGCTGGACGGGGCTGGAGCCAGGGGAAGCTCCTCACCGATCGGTGCCTCGCCGATCGGAGCGGTGGCGGGCTCGAACGACTCGGGCTCCTCGGAGGCCTGGAACGGGGCCATGGCAGTGTCGAGCGCATGCCGCAGCCGCAACCTCAGACGGGTCAGAGGCCCCCTATCAGTGGAGGAACGGGACTCCAGCGGGACCTCCGACGCCAGCGGGACCTCCGCCTGCAGCGGCACCTCCGGCTCCAGGTGGAGACCGACGCGGCTCAGCCCCTGGCTGCGCAACGCCCCGGAAACCGACGAGAACACGGACGAATCAGGGGACAGGAGCGGAGGCTCGGCGCTCAGACCAGCGAGGCCAGCAGGGCTGCCGGATGGGCCGGAAGGGCCGGCAGATGGGCTGACGATCGGGCTGGAATCCGCGGTTTCCGTGGCGGAGAGGCCGGAAGCTGGGTTTTCGGTGAGGGAATAGGCCACCATGGCCTCATCGAGCGTGGACTCCACCACGGCCTCCAGCGAAACGGAAGCCGGCGAAACGGAAGCCGGCAAAGCGGAAGCCGGCGGCCAGCCCTGATGGGGTTCGGAGATGGTCACCAGCACCGCGCCCTCGTGCTCAACCTCGAAAAGGGCCTCTGGCACAGGGTTCTCACTGAAAAGGGGCACCGGCACCGAGAGGGGCGGAAGCTCCTCGGGCTGCTCCGCAACGATCGGGAGCACAGCCTGCAGCTCTGGAGCAAACTCCAGCACCGGCGCAGCCAGCTGCGGCTGGTGGGCGAGCGGGCAATCGATCAGCTGCTCCAGCCAGGCAACCGCATCGGCCGGCTGGGCCTGCCCGAGGGTGGTGGTGACGAAATCCACCAGCGAGGCAACCCCCCTGCGGTGGGCCCACTGGTTGGCCAGCCTCCGGCTGGCATCCGCATCCCTTCGATGCACCGCCTCCAGCAACTGGGCCGGGAGATCGGAAGGGGCAGACTTCACGGCAGAGGAGGCTCGCAGGGGCTGGGACACGACGGGAGGTGTCAGGTGAGTTTGCGATCCAGCAGGGGGCGGATCGCGAGGAACAGACCCACCGCCAGGGCCGCCAGGATGGCAAGACAGGTGGCGGCGTTCAGGGAGCCGTACGGGGCCTGCAGCACCACCTCGGTGAAGCTGAAGGTTCCCGCATAGGCGGCGCGGATCGGTTCAATCGCGAAGGTAAGGGGATTCAGGCTCGCTAGCCAGCCCAACCAGGCCGGCATGAAGGAAATCGGTGCCAAGGCGGTGCTGGCGAACAGCAGCGGCAGGTTGGCCACGAAGATCACCGCGATCAGTTCGATATGGCCCGGCAGGGCGAACGCCAGGCCAAGGCTCAGGGCCGTGACCGCAAACACCAGCAGCAGCAGGGTCACCAGCACCACCAGCAACCCCAGCCCCCCTGGCCAGCCGTAGCCGAGCAGGGCGGCGGTGACCATGATCGCCAGGCTCTGAATCAGGCTGAGACTGGTGATATAGAGAACGGAGGCCAGAACGATCGAACTGCGGGAGCGCAGGGGGGCGACCAGCAGTCGATTGAGAAATCCGAATTCCCGGTCGAACATCACCGGCAGGCCGGCATTGAGCGCGGCACTGAAGGCGGTGAACACGATCACCCCCGCCCCGAGGAAACGGCCGTAGCTCATGCCGCCAGGCAGCAGACCCTCCGGCGCCTTGGCGAACAGGGCCCCGAACAGGATCAACCAGATCAGCGGCTGGAGCACCCCCGCCACCAGGGTGGAAGGGCGGCGCGCCAACTGCACGAACAGGCGGCGGGTGAGGGCCAGGGTCTCTTGGCGGATCTCGGCGAAGGCGGAGGGTTCCCGCTGGGCCTCCGCCGTTGGGCTCAGGGAAGGGGTGGCGCTGGTCATGGCAGGGGGTGTGGGGCGGCGAGGAGGATGGGCGAGCGGCAACGAAACGGGGGCTCAGCGCATGGACTGCTTGCGTTCGGCCTTCGGATCCCGCAGGCCGGCCACCGAAAGCTCCGCGTCCATCAATGTGCGACCGGTGGCCTGAAGATAGACATCATCGAGGCTGGGCCGGCTCTGAGCAAGGGCAAACACCGGCAGCCGGGCCTCCTCGAGCTGGCGGCGCAGCCGCTCGACGACGCCCTCGTTCTCCACCACAAGATTGAGGGAGTAACCCTGGGCACGGTTGACGACCACCTGGCGCACCCCTTCACAGGACTGCAGCAACTGCTGCACCTTTGAGGCCTCAGCGGCATCGCTGAATTCCCGCACCCGCAGCGTCACCCGGTCGCCGCCCAGGGCAGCCTTGAGTTCGGCGGGGGGGCCCTCGGCGATCACCCGGCCGGATTCGATGATCGCCAGACGATCGGCGAGGGCATCCACCTCCTCGAGGTAATGGCTGCTGAGCAGCACCGTGGTGCCCTGATCCCGCAGTTGCCGCAGCACCTGCCAGATGGCGGAGCGGCTCTCGATGTCGAGGCCCACGGTGGGTTCATCCAGCACCAGCACCCTCGGACTGTGGAGCAGACCGGCGGCCAGATCGAGGCGGCGACGCATGCCGCCCGAGTAGGTGCCGCAGCGCCGGTCGATCCAGTCGTCCATGCCGAGCAGCTCGATCAGTTCGGCGATGCGGCGATCACGGGTGCTGCTGGGCAGGTGATAGAGATCTCCCTGCAGGCCCAGCAACTCGCGGCCACTGAGGATCTTGTCGATCGCCACCTCCTGGGCCACGTAGCCGAGCTGCCGGCGAACTGCCCTGGGATCCGCCAGGGCATCAAGACCATTCACCCGCACCGTGCCGGCATCGGGGGCCAGCAGGGTGCAGAGAATGCGAAGGGCGGTGGTCTTGCCGGCTCCGTTCGGTCCCAGCAGGCCATAAAGGGCGCCCTGGGGCACACTCAGGCTCAGGTCGTCGAGGGCCTGGACCGGCTGGGACTTACGGCTGCCGTACCGCTTGCTCAGGTGCTGCAGCTCGATCAAGCCAGGGAAACTCCTATAGAAAAGACGTGCTCCAATCCTAGAAACTGCCGGAGACGGGAAGCCGCACCGGCAGGGTCAGTACCTGGGTGAGCGCCGCAGCGTCGAGACCGGCCGCCTGGGGGGTGCGGGCCAGCACCAGCAGCAGACAGATGCCGAACAGATAAAGGATCGACCAGCGGAACAGGTTGCGGGCCCTCTGGGGATCCTCGGGCTGCTGACCCAGCTGCCCACTGAGCTGGAGCAGCCTGGCGTTGAACGGAATCACCAGCAGGCCATAGAGCCAGCCGCCACTCGGCAGCACCAGGACCCCGAGGGCACTGAGCAGCACCGTGAGCCAGCTGTAACGGGCGATGGCCCGTACGGTGATCCCCACTCCCTTGACCGCCGGCAGCATCGGGATGCCCACCGAGCGGTAATCCTCGCGGAGCAACAGGGCCAGGGCCCAGAAGTGGGCGGGGGTCCAGGCCATCACCAGGGCGAACAGCCACCAGCCCCCCCAGCCCGGCTGACCACCGGCGGCCGCGGCCCCCACCAGGGGCGGGATGGCGCCGGCCACACCACCGATGACGATGTTCTGGGTGGTGCGTGGCTTCAGCAGGGCCGTGTAGAGCAGCACATAGCTGCAGAGCCCCAGCAAAGCGAGGCCAGCGGCCAGGCAGTTGACCCCCAGCACCAGCACCAGCACCGAAGCAACCGTGAGCAGCACGGCCAGAGCGAAGGCCTGGCGCCTGGCCAGGCGCCCGGAGGGCAGGGCGCGCCTGCTGGTGCGCTGCATGCGGCCGTCGAGCTCCTCCTCCCAGAGGCAGTTCAGAACCCCGGCGGCGGCCGCCGCCATGGCGCCTCCCAACAAGGTGCAGAACACCCGCAACGGCGACAGGGGCCAGGCGGCGGACATGGCCATGCCGCCAATGGTGGTGGCCAGCAACAGGGGAATCAGGCGGGGCTTGGCCACCTCCAGCCAGGCCGGCAGGCGCACCGAGGGACGAACGACAGGCGGGGGAACGGTGGTCGCGAGCGGCAGGGAAGCGGCGGCGCTGGTGCTGGTGCTAACCATGAACGACCTCCGGGTCGGCAGAAAAAGGGGTCGGGGAAACGGCACCGAGGCTGCGACCCCAGACAGCGCCGATGAGGGCCACCAGCAGGGCGGCCAGCAACTGGTGGGCCACGGTGACGGCAGGAATCGAGAGCTGTAGCCGCAGGGTGAAGACCCCGAGCAGGATCTGCACAGGAACCAGGGCTGCCATCGCGAAGGCAAGCCACCGCAACGCCCCCCGGCCCGCCGGCAGTGCCAGGGAGGCAGGAGCCAGCAGCAGGGAGCCGCAGGCCGCAGCCCAGGCCCCCTGCCGATGCAGCAAGAGCCAACGGCAGCCCTCGCCGGCAGCCAGGCAACGATCAGCAGCCCACTGGCTGGCCATCGCGCCCCCGAGCAGGCACTGGCCGAGCACCAGCACCGCGGCCAGCGACGCCAGGGCGAACCACCAGGGCGGCAGGGAGGGGGAGGAAAGCGCCGGGTCAGGCCGGCTCTCCATGGCCTGATCCATGGCCTGATGGATGCCACTGAGCAGCAGGACCAGCAGCAGGGCCGTGCCCAGGTGGGCCGTCACCGTGGGGGCGGCGAGCAGACCGGTCACCGTGAGCGCCCCGAGCCCGCCCTGGAGCACCACCAGCAGCAGGGCCAGGCCCGCCGTCCAGGGCAACCAGCGGGGCAGCCTGGAGCGCCCCCACCAGGCCAGGGCGAGGAACACCAGCAGGGCTATCCCCACCAGGAAGGCATCAAGCCGGTGGAACCACTCCAGGAACACCTGCAGGTTCATGCGCCCGCCAGGCAGGAAGGATCCATAACAAAGCGGCCAGTCGGGACAGGCCAACCCTGCCTCCATCACACGGGTGGCCCCACCGATCACCACCAGGGCCACCAGGGCGACCACCAGATGGGAGGTGAGCAGCCGCAGCCATGCCTGCAGACGCGGGGGGCGCTCGCTGGAAAAGACCTGAATGAAACGAGAGGGCGCCAGAGACATCGCCGACGCTGTAATCGGGGTCTCAAGTTAGCGAGTTTGTGCAGATGAGGAATCCCGCACATCTCGGTAGCAAATGTGAAATTTGGCGGCAAAAGCGAGGGTGATCACACCCACGGCCCCGCACCGTGTTTGTCACCCATAGGCTGGAAGCCAGGCACTGCCGATCTGCGTCCACCTCCGCACCACCGCACTTCTCCGTGACGATTCCCCCAGCCCTGATCACCCTTCTGGTGGGCATGGCACTTGTGCTCGCCGGCCTCTGGGTGGGCCAGAACGTTTCGTTGCTGCCGGTGGATGCCAGCAGCAATGCACCTGTCTACGACTCCTTATTCCGGGTGCTGTTCAGCATCGGAACCATCCTCTTTCTAGGGATCGTTGGTCTGCTGATCTTCAGCCTGATCCGCTTCCGCAGACGCAGCTGGGAAACCAGTGATGGGGAAGCGATCGAAGGTAACCTACCGCTCGAAATTGTCTGGACGGCCATCCCCGCAATCGTCGTGCTGTTTGTTGGCATCTACAGCTACGACATCTATGAGCGGATGGGCGGGATGGTTCCCCTCAATGATCACTCCGCCATGCACTCTTCCATGGGCTCCTCCATGGAGGATGCCTCGATGGATTCCATGGCCCCGGAAGGACAAAAGGGAGCCGTGCCCGCCGCCAGGGTCTGGGGGGGTATCAATGGAGCCGAGGTGGCGGCGGGAGCCCTGCCGGTGGAACTGACCGCCATGCAGTTCGCCTTCATCTTTCATTACCCGGATGGCGACATCACCAGTGGAGAACTGCACGTTCCCGCCGACCGTCCGATTGAACTGCGCATGAAGGCCAACGATGTGATCCATGCCTTCTGGGTGCCGCAGTTCCGGCTCAAGCAGGACGTCATCCCCGGCCAGCCAACGGTGCTCACCTTCACGGCCACCCGGCCCGGCACCTACCCGATTGTCTGCGCCGAACTCTGCGGCCCATACCACGGTGGCATGCGCACCAACGTGGTGGTGCATGAGCCAGAAGCATTCGACACCTGGCTGGAGAAGAACCGACCGGCCCCTCCCCCTCTGCCCGCCGCCAGCGGCGCCGCCACTGCCTCAACTTCGGCA
>Ga0164292_10001461_pt1 | contig 19103 bp, 20 predicted proteins | sample GEODES117metaG_FD_111486 | JGI IMG/M metagenome (GOLD analysis project Ga0164292, IMG submission 111486) | Eutrophic lake water microbial communities from Lake Mendota, Wisconsin, USA - GEODES117 metaG | ecosystem: Environmental > Aquatic > Freshwater > Lake | place: USA: Lake Mendota...
ATGCTTCTCCATCTGCAATAAATTTTTCCAAAGCTGTTGGTTCAGCAGGAACTTCAATTATAGTATTGTTGTAATTGGGTTTTGAAGGTGATGGCCCTATCAGATAAACAACAGCCAATAAGGCCACTATGCCAATAATGATTTTAAGAAAACGCATTGATTTTCTTTTAAAGGTATTAATTTCTTAGCCAATAAGCCCAGGCAATCAAAACTGGATGTATCATCAATAATCTAATCCATCCAATCGTTGGCGTCATTTGAAATTTGCCTAAATTAAAATGACCCAATTGAATCATATAAATATGAGCCGGAATAAAAGCGATTAATAAAGCAATAATTCCATAAGAAGCGAGCATTCGAGTACTAGGAAAAATCATACAAAGAGCCAATACTATTTCGGCCACTCCACTAATCATATTGATTAAATAGGTCCATTGCGTTAAATAGGGAGGAATCAATGGGCTATAAAAACGAGGATTGATAAAATGGTTAAATCCTGCGAATAAATAAAAAGCAATGAGTAAATAGAGCAAAATTGGCTTCATAAATAGTTGATATTCATATAAAATTAAGGTTATTTGGGGGCATCAGTTTTAGTCCGTAACATAATATTGACACTTAATTACTTGCTGCCCCATTGTAATATCGTACCTTCGCCGCTCAAATAAATGGTATTATTTACATAAGTAATTGATACCTAAGCAAATACACAATAATGGAAATAAGAAACATTGCCATCATCGCACACGTTGACCATGGCAAAACCACGTTGGTAGACCGTATTTTAGGTGCAACCAAGGTATTTAGAGACAACCAGGATGCTGGTGAGTTAATTATGGACAGCAATGATCTTGAAAGAGAGCGTGGCATTACCATTTTCAGTAAAAATGCTGCTGTAACTTATAATGATTATAAAATCAATGTTATTGACACACCAGGTCACAGCGACTTTGGAGGTGAAGTAGAGCGTGTATTGAAAATGGCTGATGGTGTTATCTTATTGGTAGATGCTTTTGAAGGACCAATGCCACAAACTCGTTTTGTGTTGCAAAAAGCCTTACAGTTGAATTTGCATCCTATTGTTGTAATTAATAAAGTAGACAAACCAAACTGCCGTCCGGACGAAGTACATGATGCGGTTTTTGAATTGTTCTTCAATTTAGATGCTACAGAAGAGCAATTGAATTTCCCTACTTTCTATGGTAGTGGTAAAAATGGTTGGTTCAATGATAGCCTTACACAAACAGAAGATATTTTCCCTTTAATGGATGGCATCATTAAATATGTACCAGCTCCTAAAGTAAATGAAGGACCATTGCAAATGCAAATTACTTCATTGGATTATTCTTCTTTCTTAGGAAGAATTGCTATTGGAAAAGTAACAAGAGGTTCTATTAAAGAAAGCCAACCAATTGCATTGGTGCAGGCAGATGGTTCCATCAAAAAGAGCCGTGTAAAAGAATTGTATGTGTTCGAAGGAATGGGTAAGCGTAAAGTTACCGAAGTAATTGCCGGAGACTTATGTGCAGTTGTTGGTTTAGAAGATTTCAATATTGGAGATACCATTGCAGATATAGAAAATCCAGAAGGATTGCCAATCATTAGTGTGGATGAGCCTACCATGAGTATGACATTCAGCATTAACAATTCTCCGTTCTTTGGTAGAGATGGCAAGTTTGTAACATCGCGTCACTTGCGTGATCGTTTGATGAAAGAAACAGAAAAGAACTTGGCATTAAGAGTAGAAGATACAGATAGTGCAGATAGTTTCTTGGTTTTCGGACGAGGTATTCTTCATCTTGGCATCTTGGTAGAAACCATGCGTAGAGAAGGTTATGAGTTAACAGTTGGTAACCCACAAGTATTGGTAAAAACCATCGATGGCAAGAAGCATGAGCCTTATGAAAATTTGGTAGTTGATGTTCCTTCAGAATTCAGTGGTAAAGTAATCGACTTGGTAACTCAACGCAAAGGCGAAATGCAAATCATGGAAAGCAAAGGAGAGATGCAACATCTTGAATTTGAAATTCCTTCAAGAGGCTTGATTGGTCTACGTTCTCAAATGCTTACTGGTACTGCAGGTGAAGCAGTAATGGCTCATCGTTTTATCGACTATAAACCATGGAAAGGACCAATTCCTGGAAGAAGCAATGGCGTTTTGATTGCTAAGTTTCAGGGAGTAACTACCGCTTATTCAATCGATAAATTACAAGATCGTGGAAGTTTCTTTGTAGATCCAGGAGATGAAGTATATGTAGGTCAGGTTATAGCAGAACATATCAAACCAGGAGATTTGAATGTGAATGCAGTGGAAATGAAAAAGCTTACCAACCACCGTGCAAGTGGAAGTGATGATGCCGTAAGAATCGTTCCTAAATTGCAATTTACTTTAGAAGAATGTATGGAATATATTCAGCAAGATGAGTGTATAGAAGTTACCCCTAAAAACATCCGTATGCGTAAAACCATTTTGGATGAAAATGATAGAACAAAAGCTTCTAAGAGCATGAAATCTGAAGCAGTAGGATAATAACTATTGCATGTAAAATTTTCAAAAGCTATCAGTTCATTACTGGTAGCTTTTTAGTTTACCCTGAAAATCACTGGATTGGTTTATTGAGTGTTTCCCATAATAAATCTTTCAATTCTACGAGTCCTTTATTGGTAACTGCAGAAATAAATAAGTGAGGTATACCAGTTGGTAATTCTTTGCTAATGGCTTCTTTTAACTCATCATCTAGCATATCACTTTTGCTAATGGCAATAATAAAATCTTTTTGCAGCATTTCTGGATTGTAAGATTTCAATTCTTGTTGCAAGATTTCAAACTCTTTTTTATGATCATTGCTATCCGCAGGAATTAAAAACAGCAGAACAGAATTACGTTCTATATGTCTTAAAAAACGATGGCCCAAACCTTTACCTTCAGCAGCACCTTCAATAATTCCTGGCAAATCTGCAATGCAAAAGGATTGCTGATCTCTATAAGCAACCATGCCCAATTGCGGAGTTAAAGTAGTAAAAGCGTAATTGGCAATTTTTGGTTTGGCAGCTGTAATAGAGGATAGTAAAGTAGATTTCCCTGCATTCGGAAACCCTACCAAACCTACATCTGCCAATACTTTCAACTCTAAATTTTTCCAACCTTCTACACCTGGTTCACCTGGTTGCGCATGTTCAGGAACTTGGTTGGTAGGTGTAGCAAAATTACTATTACCTAAACCCCCTCTTCCTCCACGCATCCAAATATACTCTTGTCCGTCTTCTAAAATTTCTGCTTCTTTCTTTCCGGTTTCTTCGTCACGTGCAATGGTACCTAACGGAACATCTATGTAAATATCTTTTCCATCTCTTCCTGTACAGTTGTCTTTACTTCCATTTTCGCCATTTTCTGCTAAGACATTCTTGAAATAGCGTAAGTGCAATAATGTCCATGTGTTGCTATTGCCTCTCAAAATAATATGACCACCTCGTCCCCCATCTCCACCATCAGGTCCGCCCATTGCGGTGAGTTTATTGCGCATAAAATGCTTTACACCTGCGCCACCATGGCCGCTTCTGGCAAAAATTCTAATATAATCAATGAAATTATTACGTTCCGACATACCTGCAAAGATACAACATTGTTCTTGGTCTATTTTTTCAATTCATTCCAAGTTTGGTAAAGGCTTTCTTGAGATGGACGATTTTCAGGAATTTCCCTTAGCGGAATGGACTCCATCCAATACTTTTTCATTTCTTCCGGAAGTGATTGATAAAGTTGAGTACCCTTCGTTTTCCAACTGATCATGTCGTCGGAAACATCTTTTATTTTTTTAGCAGGATTGCCAACAATTAAACTTCTCTTTTCAAATATTTCATCTGCTTTAATCATTGTCAATGCGCCAACAATAGATTCATCACCTAAAATCACATTATCCATTATAACACTATTCATTCCAATCAAACAGTTTTTACCAATTGTTGCCCCATGAATTACTGCGCCATGACCAATATGTGCATTTTCTTTTAATAAAACAGTGGTACCAGGAAACATATGTATCGTGCAGTTTTCCTGAACATTACAGCCATCTTCAATAATGATGGCTCCCCAATCACCTCTAATTGCGGCACCGGGTCCTATATAAACATTTTTCCCAATGATAACATTTCCTGTTACTGCTGATTGAGGATGAATGAATGATGATTCATGAATAACTGGTGTAAAACCTTTGAAGGAATAGATCATGGAGTTTATTTGGAATTAAAAATCGAATACTTTTTATGTGTAGTAATCTTAAATGCCTTCATTCATAACAAGCTTTCCAGTTCTAAAACAGGTGCCTTTAAATAAAGCAACTGTTTGTTGATTTTGATTAGTGATAGTTATATGGTAGATGCCCGTACTTTTTCCATTATGCATTTCTATTGCTTCTGCAATAAGGGTATCTCCAATATGTACCGCTTTAACAAAATTGATAGAAGTGTCTAGTGCCACAGATAAATTATTTCTATTGTTACAAGCAAATGCAAATGCACTATCTGCAAATGAAAATGCAATACCCCCATGAACAATGCCCAATCCATTCAGCATCTCTGCTCTAACAAGCATTTGAATTTTACTGTAGCCTTCTTTTATCTCTATCAATTCTATACCTAACCAATTTGAAAATGCATCGGTTTTTAGCATATGGTTTACTACATCTGTTGGGCTCATGATTGGATCATTTAAAAAATAATTAATTGCCTTTGTACAATGGAATTCTTTTAGCTAAAAAAGCCTCTACCCCTTCTTTAAAATCGTTGGTAGCTGCTGCTTTTTGTTGTAATTGGTCTTCGAGTACCAATTGTTGAGTTATATCGTTGGTTGAAGATGCATTGAGTGCTTCTTTTATATAAGCCAATGCTTTTGTGGGCATTTGCGCCAATGTTGTTGCAATTTTTTTCGTTTCCTCTAAAAAAACAGGTTCATCAAATACCTTGTAGAGCATACCCATTTGTAGAGCTTCTGAAGCACTTACTTTATCTCCCAGCATCATTAGTGCACTGGCTCTTTGAAACCCAATTAAACGGGGTAGCGTATAAGTACCGCCGCTATCCGGAATCAAACCAATTTTAGAAAAAGCTTGAATAAAAGAGGCAGTTGAAATACTTACCACTACGTCACACGCAAAAGCCAAATTTGCTCCTGCACCTGCAGCAACTCCATTTACAGCAGCTACAACTGGTTTTTGTAAATTCCTGATTCTTTCTACAATTGGGTTATAATGCTCGCTTAAAATTCGTTGCATGCCTGGACCGTTCGGATCAACTACTTCTGCCAAGTCTTGACCTGCGCAAAAACCTTTTCCTGCACCAGTTAATACAATGCAACGAATGGTTTGATCGGTAGCACAATCATCTAAAATAGTCTGAAATGACAAAGCCATTTCTCTATTAAATGAATTGAGTTTGTCTGGCCTATTAAAGGTGATTGTTGCAATTCCATTTTCTATGGATAAAAGTATTGAAGACATTGCTCATTTTTTTAGTTTAATTCAGCAGCAAGTTAAACTTATTTTTTACCTTCAGCAATATGAAAAAATGGTTGATCATACTCTATTTTAATTTTTTAAATCAAATATTGTTTGCACAGGGCTTTTTCAAAGTAGATAGAAGTTTACCAGATTCATTATTCATAAAAAGCTTTCGGAATAAACTCAATTTATCAACAGGTACACAATTAAATAATGCGGCATTTATTATTGCCAATCCAACCGGGAAAGCTAGAATTAATATTAGCCCAGAAGTGACTGTACAGCAGTTTATCAAAATGGAATTTAAACAAATCAATTTGCGCTATACATTCTCACTATTTCCGATATCAGCTATAAGTGATCAACCTGTTCATTATCGAAAGGAGGTGGGCGCTTCATTTAAGATTAAACAATTTAATTTTGATCTTAGTTTACAGAATGCAAGGGGTTATTTTATAAAAAATAGCGAAGATTTTACGGCAAATACACCCAATCAAGGAAAACCAATCCAATTGCCTGATTTAACCACCAAGGTAATTAATGTACAAGGTTCCTATAATACCAATAAGCAGTTTTCGATAGATAATATTTATTCGGGCAGAACATTGCAAACTCGAAATGCTTTTAGTTTTATACCAGGGGCTGCTATTACTTATATTCATTTCTTTCAAGAAAATCCAGTAGTGGATGCTGGTATTGGAAAGGACAATAATTTAGTAGATGTTAACTTTAATTTTCCAGTTGCAGCAACAATTACATTTGCAAAAAAATGGTATGTTTCAGGAATAGCAGGGCCGATACTCGGAGTAGCATTTTATAATTCAACATCGTACAATTCTAATTTACAACTAATATCAAGTAATTCTACCGAGATAACTACAGGGTACTATCTCAGATCGGGTATTGGTTATACTGCCGATAAGTGGTTTGCAGGTTTCGCAGCTTATAATCAACGATATGGATCTAAAACAGGAATCAATAGAGATGCGCGATTTTTCTATGGTGCATTTTTTTATGTTGGATTTAGAATAAAAGCTCCAAAAGTTTTAAAGCAAACTTCAGATATTCTACCATTTAGTGACAGGTAGATATTTTAAATGAGGGGGCATTCATCAGATAAAATAGTGTTTTTATTTAATGGCATTTAAAATAATCGAAAGGCTCCTTACAGTCATTGCATTTAAACAATGCTTTGCAGGCAGTACTTCCAAATGCGGAAATTAAAGTTGTATTCTTTGAATTGCATTGAGGACATTCAATGGCAAGGTCTTCTAAATATGCATTGTCGAAACTTTTTCCTACAGGAGGGGCAATTCCATAGGCCTTTAATTGTTGTTTTCCATTTTCGGTAATCCAATCTGTAGTCCATGCAGGAGAGAGTGCTTGCTCAATTTTTGTTTGATGAAATCCCGCAGCTATCATGGCCATTTTAATTTGTACGCTAATTAAATCCATAGCCGGACATCCCGAATAAGTAGGTGTAATGGTGATGGTGATAATCGGTTCACTTGAATCTGTTTGATTTTGAATGCCAACATTTCTTATAACCCCTAAATCGGTAATTGACAAAACAGGAATTTCAGGATCATTGATGGTTTTAAGAATAGCCCATACAGCATCTACTGTAGCTCCTTCTGATATGATATTATTTTTATTGTCTTCTTTCATAATAAATCCCCTTTAGAGCCTGTCCCGACTAGTCGGGAGGGTTGGGGGGTTGGGGGTGGTGGGTTACCATTCACTGTTTGGGTAAGCTCTTTGTAAATATTGCATTTCAGCTAAAATATAGCCTAAGTGTTCTGTATGTATTCCTTTTAAGCCTCCTTCTTGCATCCATGATTTTGCTGGAATCGTTAGGGTGGCATCATGAAAAATTGAACTCAGTTTTTTATTCCAATCAGAGGAGATGGAATCATCATTATTGATAAACATTTCGCCAGTATACGGCCATAAATATTCAATGGCTTTTTCAATTTTCAATTTACTCTCCTCTGTACCATCTCCCAGGCGTATTACCCAATCACCACTCCATCTAAGATGATAAGTAACTTCTTTCAAGGATTTTTCCGCAATGGCACTTAATTGAGTATCGGCATCATTTACTAATTGATTGTATAAATAGAATTGATAGGTAGAGAATAAAAACAAGCGCAATGTGGTAACAGCCCAATCGCCATTGGGCAACTCAACTATTAGATTGTTTTTAAAATCAGGTGTATCTCTTAAATAAGCCAAACTATCTTCAGTAGCAGGTAAAACAAAACCAAGTGAAGGGTCGTTTTCGCTATTGATGATTTCTGCAGCGTATTGGTAAAAATTTCTTGCCTGTCCGATATAATCCAATGCAATATTGGAGATGGCAATATCCTGCTCTAGAACCGGACCGTGCCCACACCATTCGCTGCATCTATGTCCTATTATTAAAGCATTATCTGCTAGGTGTAATAAATAATTTATTTTGTTCAATGTGGTCATTTCGGTTACATGTATTTTACTTCATCTGGTAAATCATAAAAAGTTGGGTGTCTATAGGCTTTATCGTTAGCTGGATCATAAAGCGAACCAGCTTCTTCAGGAACACTTGCATGAATATATTTGCTTTCTACAGCCCATATGCTAACGCCTTCCATTCTTCTGGTGTATACATCGCGGGCATTTTCAATGGCCATGGCTGCATCAGCTGCATGAAGGCTTCCAGCATGTTTATGATCCAGCCCTTGCTTACTTCTAATAAATATCTCCCATAAAGGCCATTCTTCTTTGGGTGTATTATTGGTTGATATATCGGCTGCACCATTTTTGGCTTCGCCATAATCACCATAGTAAAGTTTAATTATTGAATACGACATAGTAGAGATATGGGTTATGAATTAAGAGATATAAGATACATTTCGTAGATATGGGTTATGAATTAAGAGATACAAGATACATTTCGTAGATATGGGTTATGAATTAAGAGATACATTTTGAGTTAAGCTGCGGTTCTTTTAGCTGCTTTTTTTGCTGCATGTGCGGTAGCTGCTGCCCTTACCCATTCACCATCTGCCCATGCTTTTTTTCTGGCATCCAATCTTTCTTTATTACATGGTCCATTTCCAGCGATCACCTGCCAGAATTCATCCCAATTGATTTCACCAAAATCATAATGCCCCCTTTCTTCATTCCATTTCAAATCTTTATCTGGTAAAGTAAAGCCCAACACTTTTACTTGCTCAGCACATACATCAATAAATTTTTGACGAAGCTCATCATTGCTGAAGCGTTTTATTTTCCACTTCATACTCTGAATACTATTGGGGCTCTCATCGTCTTTAGGCCCAAACATCATGATACTTGGCCACCACCATCTATTAATGGCATCCTGTGCCATTTTACGTTGTGCTTCAGTGCCTTTGCTCAAAACATACAATATTTCAAAACCCTGACGTTGGTGAAAACTTTCTTCTTTACAAACCCTTACCATAGCCCTAGCATAGGGGCCAAAACTGCTTCTGCAAAGTGGTACTTGATTCATAATAGCAGCTCCATCAACCAGCCAACCTACTACTCCCATATCTGCCCAACTAAGTGTTGGATAATTAAAGATGGAAGAATATTTTGCTTTACCACTGTGTAATTGATCGTACATTTCATCTCTGCTAATACCCAGTGTTTCTGCAGCGCTATACAAGTACAAGCCATGACCAGCTTCATCTTGTACTTTGGCTATCAAAATGGCTTTTCTTTTGAGAGATGGAGCACGAGTGATCCAATTGCCTTCTGGCAACATACCAATGATTTCACTATGTGCATGTTGAGAAATTTGTCGAATTAAAGTTTGACGATATTTTTCAGGCATCCAATCTTTTGGTTCGATTCTAATTTCTTTGTCTATTTTATCTTGAAAAATAGTTTCCATGTTTTTTTCCATATGCTATTATTTTGTATCAAAATCAATGATAATTGTTTCGGTTCTTGGATGACTTTGGCATGTAAGAATATAGCCATGTTCAATTTCTTCTTGTTCTAATCCATAGTTTACATCCATGTCTACTTCACCTTCAATTAATTTTGCTTTGCAAGTACAGCAAACGCCACCCTTGCATGCAAATGGCAGGTCTGCTCCATGCTTCAAAGCAGCTTCTAATATACTTTCACCATCAAAGGTCAATTCAAAATCGAATGCAATACCATCTTGTTGAATTGTGATCTTACTTTTAACTTCATTAGAAGCGCTAGCACTATTTTGTTTTACTGTTTTTTGCTTTTCACCCACACCAAATAATTCAAAATGTATTTTTTTTGAATCAACCCCCCTTTTTTCTAATTGTTCTTTCACACTAAAAATCATTTCAGAGGGGCCGCATAAAAAAATTCCAGCAGCAGTTAATGGTTCAATTATATGATTGCAAAGCAATTCAGCTTTGCTAGCATCAATTCTTCCAAAATGAATAGCTGCATCGGTTTTTTCTCTCGATAAGATATACACGATACTCAAGCGCCCTATGAATTTATTTTTGAGCGCTTCCAATTGTTCTTTGAAAATAATTGAATGTCGATTCTTGTTTCCATAAATCAAGGTAAAACTGCTATCAGCTTCGGTTTGAAGGGTCGTTTTAATGATGGATATAATTGGTGTGATACCACTTCCAGAAGCAAAAGCGATATAGCTGTTTTTATTGTTACAATTTAATGGAGTATAAAACTTTCCATTTGGATACATTACATCGAGCGAATCGCCTTTTTGAAGTACATCGTTTGCAAAGCTAGAGAAAACACCACCTGGTACTTTTTTAACAGCTATGCGCAATTCATTATCTAATGGGCTACTGCAAATAGAATAAGAACGTCTAACGGATTCTCCATTAATGTTTGCTTTAACAGTAATATATTGCCCTTGAGTAAATTTAAAATTGGTTTTTAATGATGCTGGCACATCAAATGCAATAGAAACACAATCATTGGTTTCTTTGCGAATATCATTAATACTGAGCGTTTCAAAATGAGCCATAAATAATGCTTTAGCAATTCTTTCTATTTCAGTTCCAATCCACCCACTAAAATGGTAATCATATTATCAGTGAGGTTCGAAGCATTTATCTTTTGGGTAGATCTATGCCAGCTTTCAATACCACCGATAGCGTGTAAAAGAATCAGTACAGCAGTAGGGGCATCGATATTTTTAATTTCTTTATTGCGAATGCCTGCTTCGATAATTGCAGCAAATCTTTTTCTATACATTCTTCGCTGCGTTTGAAAATTAGACAAGTATGGATCCGACAAATGTTTCCATTCTCGATCGCTTACATATACTTCTTCGTAATGATTGATCATTTCATCTATATGAAAACGAATCAGTTCTTCTACTTTTTCAATTGCAGGGATGGAGCTTGATTCTACTTCGTCCATTTTATGCATAAATCGGTTAGCAACTCCAAAACATATCTCGTGCAGCAGCTCGGTTTTAGATTTAATATGGTTGTATAAACTGGCAGCTTCCACGCCAACCGATTCTGCCAAATCTCTCATACTGGCCGCCTTAAAGCCTCTTTCTCTGAAAAGGCCTGCAGCTTTACTAACGATCACCTCTTTACGGGAGCTGTTTTTATCTATTTTTATCCTTGCCATATCACGAAGATAATATACTAACGGGTGTTAGCAAATAATTTACCTATTTTTTATTAGTATGTTAGTTTTATTTGGTCTGATTCCCCGGTCAGACCAAACCGGTCAGACCAACTCGGTCTGACCAAATGAGTAAGATGGCCTGACTGCTTAGACACTTGCCCCTTAGTTATTTTACATATTACCCAATAAACCCCTAATTTCGCTCCCCAATAACAAAAATCATTCTATGTCTTTAGTAGTTGTTGGGTCGATGGCTTTCGATGCCATTGAAACACCCTTTGGAAAAACAGATAAAATCATTGGTGGTGCGGGTACCTATATTGCCTGGTGTGCCTCCAATTTTGTTCCTGTAAAACAAATTTCAGTGGTAGGTGGAGATTTTCCTCAGGCAGAATTGGATGCTTTAACCAACAGAAATGTTAATCTTGAAGGAGTGCAAATAAAGAAAGATGAAAAAACATTTTTCTGGAGTGGTCGCTATCATATGGATATGAATAGCAGAGATACAGTTGATACACAATTGAATGTATTGGAAAACTTCCAACCCGTAGTACCTGAAAGTTTTCAGGATTGCGAATTCTTGATGTTGGGCAATTTGGTACCAGCTGTTCAAAGATCAGTAATTGAGCAATTGCGCAAAAGACCCAAGTTGATAGTATTAGATACCATGAATTTGTGGATGGATATAGCCATGGACGATTTGAAAAAAACTTTGTCGATGGTAGATGTTTTAATGGTGAACGATAGTGAAGCTCGTCAATTAAGTGGAGATTATTCGTTGGTTAGAGCCGCCGCAACTATTATGGCAATGGGGCCTAAATATGTGATCATTAAAAAAGGAGAACATGGTGCATTGTTGTTTCATGGATCTAAAGTATTCTTTGCACCAGCATTGCCATTAGAAGAAGTATTCGATCCAACTGGAGCTGGAGATACTTTTGCTGGCGGGTTCATCGGACACTTAGCAAAAACAAGAGACATTTCATTTGAAAATATGAAGACGGCCATCATTATTGGAAGTGCCATGGCTTCATTCTGTGTAGAAAAATTTGGCACAGAGCGTTTAAGAGAAATTAGTAAATCGGATATTGATACCAGATTAGAAGAATTCATCCAATTGGTAAATTTTGATATCTCATTGGGCTAATTAAATCGAATATAATATATTTGTTGCATCATGAATAATTGGAAACATACAAAGAAACCGCAATAAGCGGAAGGTACTGTACGTTTGTATATCAACAATATTAACAAAGACCTTCCGAAATGGAAGGTCTTTTTTTTACCCCCTATAACCCCCCCCCCGACTAGTCGGGACAGGCTCTAAAGGGAGAACTAGGGATTAATAACCATTTAAAAACTCTCTTTGGGAGACGGAGGAAAACACCATGAAAGTAGCAGTAGTAGGCGCAACAGGTTTAGTAGGAACCAAAATGTTGCAGGTATTGGCAGAACGCAATTTTCCGGTAACAGAAATAGTGCCGGTAGCTTCTGAAAGATCAGTAGGTAAAGAAGTAAGCTTTAAGGGAAAAGCGTATAAAGTAGTGAGCATGCAAGATGGTATTGATGCAAAACCTGCGGTAGCTATTTTTTCTGCAGGAGGTGGTACATCATTAGAGTGGGCACCTAAATATGCTGCTGCTGGAATAAGGGTGATTGATAATTCATCTGCATGGAGAATGGATCCTACTAAAAAATTAGTGGTACCAGAAGTAAATGCAGCGGTATTAACCAAGGATGATTTTATCATTGCAAATCCAAACTGTTCTACTATTCAAATGGTAGTGGCATTACAGCCATTGCATTTAAAATATAAAATCAAGCGTGTGGTTGTAAGCACTTACCAAAGTGTTACAGGAACAGGTAAAAAAGCAGTTGATCAATTGATGAATGAAAGAAATGGTGTGGAAGGAGAAATGGCATACAAATATGCAATCGATCTAAATGTAATTCCTCAGATTGATGTTTTTTTAGACAATGGTTACACCAAAGAAGAAATGAAGATGGTGAAGGAAACCAATAAAATCATGCAAGACGATTCTATCCGTGTTACAGCAACTACTGTTCGTATACCAGTTATGGGTGGGCATAGTGAAAGTGTTAATGTTGAATTTGCCAATGATTTTGATATTGCAGAACTAAAAGCCATTTTAGCAGCTGCACCAGGTGTAATTGTGCAAGATGATATTGCCAATCAACAATATCCAATGCCTTTATGGGCACACGAAAAAGACGAAGTTTTCGTAGGACGTATTCGCAGAGATGAAACGCAACCCAATACCTTGAACATGTGGATTGTTAGCGATAATCTTCGCAAAGGAGCAGCCACCAATGCAGTGCAAATTGCAGAGTACTTAATGGAGAAAGGGATTATTGCTTAAATATTTATAACTTGTAGCAGATGAAAAAGGCTGTTACAAGTTTTTGTTTTTTATTGTTATTGAGTTGCTCAACTGTTAAGTTGAATCAATCCCCTGGTACAGAAAAAATTACCGGAGCCGAATTTTACGCTTCAGCTATTTCAATGCAATGGAAGCAAAGAGATTCTTTTGCTGTGAAAGAAGTTTTGTTGGGAAATATGCCCGATTTTTTATACAAATTTGTTCCAATTAATGTTTCTATAAAAGATTCGGCTACCAATAAACTGATTAAAGCTACTTATTATGTTAGTTCGGATTATTTAAGTGTAGGAACCAATGGCAATTGGGCTCGAATACCTATCACCCCCATAGCTGCACAAATTATAGCAGATAGTTTGCACTGTTTTTTGCCAACCAGAAAAATGGTAAATGATATTTATGCAGCTTCAGTTGTAAAGCTTGCACCAATTCCCATGTATATTTATCGAGACAGTAGTATTACCATGTGGCAACATCATTTAATCATTGAAGGGCAAAGGGCAGGAAGGAAGGGCTTGATTGCCGGTATCAAAAAAGATGTAGTGATTAGTGATTTGCTAACACGATCTTCCAAAACAAATCGCGTTGCTATTTATGGATGGCATCAATTAAATGGAATGCCAATTCAACCATTGTACGCAGGACATGTAAACTGGTATGCAGATTATAGTCATGGAATTAGATTGGTGTATCAAAAAATCAAAGTGAATGGGAAGTGGATGGACTATAAAGCTGTAATGTTGGACCAAAGATTAAAAAAACTTTTATCGGATGAGGAGTTTGCAGATGTAATCAGGTATTGAAATAAATTCCTACCGCTTAAATTTTTGATAAGTAGGATCAGTTGGTGCGTACTTGGTTCCCCATAAAGATGAAGTAATCATTAAGTCGGCAGAATGCCTATTGATGGCAACGGGTATATTGTGCAACCTACACTGCCTCAATAGCATTTGAATATCTGCTTCATGCGGATTTGCCGTTAAATCATCAATTAAAAAAACACATAAATCTATTTTTTCTTCAACTACCATTGCGGCAATTTGTGCATCACCACCCATCGGCCCAGATAGCATTTTGGTAACATTCGATTCAAAATCGGGGCCAACAATTTCTGCCAACGCTTTTTCAATTAATCCGCCTGTAGTACCAGTACAGATCAATTTATTTTTTAGTAATGTGTCTGCATTAAATAGAACCCATTGAAGCATATCACTTTTTCGGGCATCGTGGGCAATGAGTGCAATGGTTTTGTGGGTGATCATAATCGAAATATAGTATTAAATTAGTGAATAACCAATAACCAAATCAGTTCTACTCTTCAAGTGCTCTGTTAAAAAAATTGTTCAATCCCTGCATGGCAGCAAATGCTTCAATTATTTTTTTGGAAAGATGGGTGTCCCTTAAATCTGAATCGCTGATTGGCATCGATGCCACCCAACTTTTCATTTTTAAATATTCAATGGCAGGATTGTCATTTTCGTATCCTTTTGGTTCACGCTGTAAACTATTGGCCATATCTCTCGATAAATCACCAAAGTATTTTTTAAATGTTTTTTGTTTTAAAATAGCTTGAAACTCCTCCCAATTGTAATCTATCTCCTGTCGTATTTTTTTTATTTGATCGGCTTCTCCTCCATACAATCCGCCTCCAACAAAGCTTTTACCGCCCGGCTCGCAATGAAAATAATACCCGGCCAACATCGATTTCTTACCACCCTTTACAAAATACATCGACATATTGGTTTTGTAGGGCGCTTTGTTTTTGCTAAATCGTACATCCCTGTTTATCCGAAACATACAATCTTTAAATGTTAGTGAATCGAGGCTTCTGTCTTTTTTGCTAAATGCAGCTAGTGAATTTTTTACCAGCTCAGCAAAATCAGCTTTAGCTATTTCGTATTTTGAACGATTGGCATCAAACCAAGATTTACTATTGTTTTTGGCCAGCTCTTTTAAAAATTGGATGGTGCTAGTTTGTAACATATTTATAATTGTATTTCATCGTTCAAAATACTCAATGATTGATTAACCCTCAATCAATTGTAAAAACTCATCCTCGCTAATGATTTTTATAGCATTAATTTTCTTGGCTTTCTCTAGCTTACTGCCAGCGTCTTCTCCTACTACTAGATAATTTAATTTACTGCTTACTCCATTTAAAATAATAGCACCTTTCGCTTCTGCTAAAGTTTCTGCCTCACTGCGTTTGAGCTTATTCAATGTGCCTGTAAATAAAAAGCTCTGTCCGGTTAACAGTCCTCCGGCAGCATTTTCCTTTTTAGTATTGTTACACTGTAATCCCAATGCTTCTAATTGTTTGAGCATCTCTATATTCTGCGAATTTTGAAAGAACCCTTGAATACTCTTAGCAACTTTTACGCCTACATCATCTAGTAGCAATAACGCTTCACCTGTTTTATTTGTAAAATCCAATAAATGATTCACAGAGTTGGCCAATGTTTTTGCAGTTGTTTCTCCTACAAATCTAATTCCTAGTCCATAGATCAATCTATACAAGGGCTGTTGTTTGCTGGCCTCAATTGCAGAAAATAAATTCTCTATAGATTTTTTACCAAAGCCATCTATCAAGCTTATCTGCTCCTTTTTTTCTTCTAATAAATAAATACCAGGAATATCTTTTATTAAACCCAACTCATAAAACTTACGCACATTGGCTTCTCCAAAGCTTTTAATATCCAAAGCATCTTTACTTACAAAATGAATCATTTTTTCTACCACCTGTGCCTCACATTCTATATTGATACAACGCCATACGGCCTCACCCTCTTCTTTAAATAATAGACTTTTACAAACGGGGCAAGCAGTAGGAAATTCAATAACTTGTTCTTTACCTGTTCTGAATTCGGGCAATGATTTTACAATCTGTGGTATTACATCACCGGCTCTTTCAATTAATACAGTATCACCAATTTGCAAATCTTTTTGTTGAATATATTCTTCATTATGTATCGAAATACTTGATACAGTAACTCCTCCTAAAAACACGGGGGTTAATTTAGCTACTGGAGTAATGGCACCTGTTCTTCCAACCTGAAAGTCAACACCAATAAGGGTTGTTGTTGCTTGACGAGCTTTGAATTTAAAAGCAATGGCCCATCTTGGATGATGGGATGTCATTCCTAGTTTTTCTTGTAAAGCAATGCTATTTACTTTCACTACCATTCCATCTATTTCATAGGCCAGCTGATCTCTTTTTGATTCAAATGACAAGCAATAATCAATTACACCCTGAATACCAATTACTACTTTTTTTTCTGCTTTCGGTGATCGAAACCCCATTTGCCATAAGAGGTCTAAAGTTGAAGAGTGGGTGCCTAACTGGTCTGACGCATTCGCATTCAACTGGTCTGACGCATTCGAGTTCAACTGGTCTGACCCATTCGGGTACCGACCAGTTGATGCATAACTAACATGATACAAAAATGCATCCAAATTTCTTGCCGCTACTTCCTTGGGGTCTTTCATGCGTAAACTTCCTGCTGCCGCATTTCTGGGATTGGCTAAAGGAGATAATCCCTGTGCTATCAATTGTTCATTGTATTTTTCAAAAGCTACTTTATGTAAAATAATCTCTCCCCTGATTTCAATCTGTTGAATTCCAACAGACGAAAATGGTGCAGATAAGGGTATAGATTTAATTTGTTTGATATTCTGTGTAATATCATCTCCGGCAACCCCATCTCCTCTGGTTATACCTTTAACCAATAAATCATTTTCATAGATCAATGAAATACTTGCACCATCAAATTTAGGCTCTACACAATATTCTATTGCTGTTAAGCCACTCAATTCACGGGCTTTTCTATCAAAATCAATTAAGTCCTCTGCATTATAACTATTGTCTAAACTCAACATCGGAACCAAATGCGGAACTGTAACAAATTGCTGATTAAGACTGTTGCCTACTCTTTGAGTAGGAGAATCTGCAACAATCAACAATGGATTGGCTTTCTCGAGTGCAATTAATTGCTTGTATAATTGATCGTATTCATAATCTGAAACCAAGGGGTTATTCAAAACATAATATTGGTATTCGTGAAAACGTAAAGTATTCCGAAGAAGCGTGATGTCTTTTTCTGTAATTGTTTTTCCTTGGTTGGTTAACCAATTTTTAGTGAATACCTGTATTTCTTTTTCTTGCTCCTGTGTAAACATATTTATGACTTCGGTTGATAAAGATAAATCCTAAACTTTGTATATTGCTAAACGATTGTTGGGCTACCCCCACTACCTAATCTTGCTATTATGACTAAAAATCGGGATAAGGAGGCTGCTTCGCATCAGCTCATCCAAGATGCTGTGCCATTGGTGCTTTCTTACCCCAAAGTTCCTCTTACGGTAGACTGTGTGATTTTTGGATTTGAGGAGAACAAACTCAAAGTGCTCCTTATTAAGAGTGATCTTAAAATTTTTGAGAACAAGCTGTCTTTATTGGGTGATTTTGTTAGGGATAACGAAGAATTGGATGCTGCTGCTTACCGAATTCTTAGAGAACGAACAGGGATGACCAATGTTTTTTTAGACCAGGTTCGTGTTTTTGGAAAACCCAATCGTCATCCTGGGGGAAGGGTTGTTACTATTGCTTATTGTTCTTTATTAAATATCCAACACCATTCGCTGAATATCCATGATCATGAACTGGATTGGTACAATTATACTACCATCAAGGATTTTGCTTTTGATCATAGAGAAATCATGGAATATTGTCATGATTGGTTGCAAAAAAGAATACAAGAGCATCCTTTAGGCTTTAATTTATTGCCAGATAAGTTTTCTTTACGGGAATTACAAAACTTATATGAAGCCATATTGGGGGTAAAATTGGACAGGAGAAATTTTCGTAAAAAATTTGCTTCTATGGATTTATTGATAGATATTAATGAAATGGAACAGGATGTTTCGCACCGACCCGGTAAATTGTATAAATTTAATTTTGAGAAATACGAAAAGAACAAACGTAAATGGGTAGGAATTGATTTTTAGCAGATTCTCCATTTGTTCCATTACTTTTACGCAAATAGGTATTTATGCTGCATTCAATGACTGGTTATGGTAGGGCCGAACAAGCTATAGGCGACAAAAATTTTCTGGTAGAAATCAGGTCGCTCAATGGAAAACAATTCGATTTAAGATTGAATATTCCATCTGTTGTTAAGCCTTTTGAATTTGAAGTTAGAAACTTATTAAGTGAAGGATTACAACGAGGAAGCGTTGAGTGCAATATCAATTTAAAATTAAATGGATCCAATAAGCCAGTAACCATTAATACGGACTTGGCAAAAGCATATTATTTGCCAGTTGCAGCACTGGCCGATGAGCTCAACTTAGAAAAGGGAGACATATTAAGCACTATCCTTAAATTACCTGAGGTTATTACCCCTTCCACCGAAATGCTAACGGACGAAGAATGGATAAAATTAGCGGCAATTATCAAATCGGCAATTGAGCAATTAAATGCCCATCGTTTAGACGAGGGCAAATCAATTGAAGCCGATTTATTATTGAGATTAGCCAATATCGAAGCGCAACAAAAGATTGTTGCAGAGTTGGAGCCACTGAGAAGAACTAAAATTCTGGAAGG
>Ga0164292_10001464_pt1 | contig 19081 bp, 16 predicted proteins | sample GEODES117metaG_FD_111486 | JGI IMG/M metagenome (GOLD analysis project Ga0164292, IMG submission 111486) | Eutrophic lake water microbial communities from Lake Mendota, Wisconsin, USA - GEODES117 metaG | ecosystem: Environmental > Aquatic > Freshwater > Lake | place: USA: Lake Mendota...
AAAGGACCGAAGGTCTCCTCTTGGCAAACCAGCATCTCTTCTCTCACATCAGTGAGGATGGTCGGTACGAAGAAGGTGCCACCGAGATCCGAACGCTTACCGCCAAAGACAACTTTCGCACCGTTATCGAGCGCATCTTTGATGTGACTCTCGACCTTGATGACAGCATCTTCATTGATCAGTGGACCCTGCTTGGTCTCTGGATCGAGGCCGCTTCCGACGCGCAGTTCGCTCACTGCCTTGGTCAATGCGGTGACGAACCGATCGTGGATGCCCTCTTGCACGATGATGCGATTGGCACAGACGCATGTCTGACCACTGTTGCGGAACTTGGATGCGATCGTGCCTGCGACAGCAACATCGATATCAGCATCATCGAAGACGATCAGAGGTGCATTGCCACCAAGTTCCATGGCAACCTTCTTCACAGTCTTGGCTGAGGCGGCCATCAACTGCTTGCCGACCTCTGTCGATCCGGTGAAGCTCAATGCGCGAACGACGGGACTGCTCGTTATCTCCTCTGCGACCATCCGAGGATTTCCGACGATCACATTGAGGACACCTGCCGGGATACCAGCGCGATGCGCCAGCTCCGCCATCGCAAGTGCGGAGAGTGGGGTATCCGTAGCCGGCTTGATGATCATGGAACATCCAGCGGCGAGCGCAGGTGCTGCCTTACGCGCAATCATCGCCATCGGGAAGTTCCAGGGCGTGATCGCCGCAGTCACTCCAATCGGTTGCTTGATAGTGAGGAGTCTGCGCGAGGCGACATTGCTCGGGATCGTCTCGCCATAGAGACGCTTTCCTTCTTCTGCGTACCACTCGATGAATCCCGCGCCGTATGTGATCTCAGCCTTCGCCTCAGCAAGTGGCTTGCCTTGTTCGCCAGTGAGGATGATGGCAAGGTCGTCCACGTTATCCATGATCAGCTGATACCAACGACGAAGGATCTTGGCGCGATCAGGAGCAGTGAACCGCTTCCAGACTTCGAATCCAGCCTGTGCGGTCGAGATCGACTCCTTCACATCTTCGAGCGTTGCCATTGCGACATCGACGATGGTCTTACCGGTGGCTGGATCGATCACAGCGCGAGTGGCTCCATCGCGAGAGGCCTTCCATGCTCCATTGATGAAGAGTTTGTCCTTGATCAATGTCGGATCACTCAGGTGCTGATCGAGCGTCTTATCCGTGGAATACATCTCTTTCTCACTTTCAGGATTCGCTACTGGATCCGACACCGGATGACCGTACGGATATGAAGCGAAGTCTATGGCCGTCAGGCTGGTGGAGCGATTGCCCGATCCCGCTAAAGACTGTCACCAACCACACACCGGTGATGTCCTAGACACCCCTCACTCTCCTCGCTATGGTGACGATGCTCAATCTAAAGTCGTCCCATCGATAAGATTCGCATTACGAACAGGTGAAGGATTTGGAGTCCTGATGTCACAGCAGTCGCTCTCGCTGACCGAGAAGGATCGAAAGTACTTCCTTCACCCTTTCACCGCGCTGAAGGCGCATGAGGATGCCTTCACCGGAAAGGTAATCGTCTCCGCAAAAGATTCGACGCTCCATGATGAAGAGGGCGCCAGTTACCTCGATGCCATGGCAGGGCTCTGGTGCGTCAATCTCGGCTACGGAAATCCGCGACTGCAAGCGGCAATCGCTGATCAAGTCGGACGACTCTCCTATTACCACTCCTTCTCTGGTATGAGCACAGATCTTGCCGCTCGTCTCTCAGAGCGCATCATTTCGTTGGCGCCAAAAGGAATGAGCAAGGTCTTCTACGGTGGCAGTGGTTCCGATGCCAACGACACCAACGCAAAGATCGTCTGGTTCTACAACAACGCTCTCGGTCGACCTGAGAAGAAGAAGATCATCTCGCGGCTCCGTGGTTATCACGGTGTCACCGTCCTCTCCGCTGGATTGACGGGCCTCAAGAACTTGCATGATGGATTCGATCTTCCGCTCCCGATGATCAGACATGTCCGACCACCTCATCGGATCTGGGAGAAGGCTCCCGGTGCCACCGACGCGGAGTTCTCACAGACACTCGCAGATGAACTCGAGGCTTTGATCCTCAAGGAAGGGCCAGAGACGGTAGCGGCCTTCATCGCAGAGCCATTGCAGGCAGCGGGCGGCGTGATCGTTCCGCCGAAGGAGTACTTCCCTGCGATCCAGAAAGTCTTGAAGAAGTATGACGTCTTGATGATCGCTGATGAAGTGGTGACTGGATTCGGTCGCTTAGGTTCGATGTTCGGCTCGGATCTCTTCGGGATCGAACCCGACATCATCACTGTCGCAAAGGGACTCACCTCGGCCTACGTACCGCTCTCTGCCTCCATCATCTCGGAGAAGATCTGGCAGGTGCTTCGAGATGGTTCGGTCCAATACGGAGCCTTCGGACATGGCTATACCTACTCCGCACACCCACTCGCTGCGCGTTGCGCGCTCGAGACCCTCGACATGTTGGAGGAGGGCAAGTACCTGGAGTCGAATTTGAAGAAGGGTGCGTATCTCCATCAACTCTTGCAAGAGAACTTCGCCGATCACCCACTCGTAGGGGAGATTCGCGGACAGTCCCTCATCGGTGCGATCGAACTCGTGGCGAAGAAGGATCCGATGACTCCATTCGATCCGGCTGACAAGATCGCGATCCGCGCCGCACGGCGATCAATGGAACGTGGCGTCATCACTCGCGCACTTCCGGCAGCAGACACCCTTGCATTCTCGCCACCATTCGTCGTGACGGAGGGTGAGATCGAGAAGATGGTCACCACTGTCCGCGCTGCTGTCGACGACATCGCAAAAGAGATAGGACGCTAAGGACTCGGTCGACGATGAGTCCTTCTTCGCTTCGCGTAGGTTTTCTCATCAACCCAATCGCGGGTATGGGTGGACGAGTCGGACTCCATGGCACAGATGGAGCGCTTCTCGCTCGTGCTCAAGAGCGAGGTGCACTCAGTCATTCGCCAAAGCGTGCGAGGATCACTCTCGAGAACCTCTCCCCTGCCGATCTCTCCTTCCTTGAATTCGTCGCACCCACCGGTGTCATGGGAGGCGACCTTCTCGATCAACTGCGAATCCCGTATAAGAAGGTAAGCGCTCTCATCTCCCGAGAGAGCTCGAGCGCGGACACGAAGAAGGTTGTCGAAGAGTTCCTCTCCCTTGGTCTCGATCTGATCCTCTTTGCCGGAGGTGATGGAACCGCACGCGACATCTTCGCTCTCGTCAAAGATCGAGTGCCGATCCTTGGGATTCCCTCCGGTGTGAAGATGCGAAGCGGGGTCTTCGGCCTCAACCCAAGCGATGTCACTGAGATCTTGACTCGACTCCTTTCGCAGTCTGAGCGTCGATACGCAGCTGCTGAGATCCTCGACCTTGGAATCGGCGCACTCGAGTACTCGTCGTCGGAGTTCTTCGGCGTCGCAAAGACGCCATATGCACCAGACTTGATCCAACGATCCAAGACCTCTCATGCGACGACGAGTGAAGCTGGATTGCAGGAGTTGGCACACCACTACGCGAAGAACCTTCGCGCTGGAACGCTCTATCTTGTAGGTCCCGGTGGTAGCACCCATCTGATCTTGGAGGCACTTCTCGCCGAGTCGGGAAAGAGCCTTGATGCGGCTGGAGTCCATGCCATCGTCGACGGGCGCCTTCTCGGAGAGGATCTCAGCGAGCAAGAGATACTGGACCTCTTGGCCAGATATCCGAATAGCGAACTTGTCGTTGGTGTCATCGGAGGACAGGGCTATCTCTTCGGTCGCGGCAACCAGCAGTTGAGCGCCGCTGTGATCGATGCGATCGGTTGGGAACGGATCTTCGTCCTGGCCTCGGCGGCGAAGCTGATGGAGTTGATGCCCGTGCAACTGCATGTCGACTTCACCGAGCCGCTATCAAGCCTGCCACCGACCTTCATCAAGGTTCACACCTCGGTCTCCCGATCTGTTGTCTGCCGATTACTGAATCGGGTAGCGTCACCCGATAAGTAGCTCGCACGGTTCGGAGCGAGAACCCCTGCTGAATCAGAAGAAGACGCGAGAGAAGGAACGAGATATGGCATCGAGTAACTCACATCTTCCGAGTCCTCATCCATTCATGGCCAATACGGCGCCCGCGAGTTACAAGGAACTACTCCGCGTCGCCGAAGTGACCGATATCGAAGAGGTCTTCGAACAGATTCCCGACGATCATCGTTTCAAAGGTGAATGGAAGGTCCCAAAGGCGCTGAAGTCAGAAGCTGCCCTCTCCAAACACCTCACTTCGATCCTTAGAAAGAACATCTCCGCTGCGGATCACATCTCATTCCTCGGTGCCGGATGTTGGCAACATTATGTCCCTGCGATCTGCGACGAAATGGTCACTCGTACCGAGTTCTCCACCAATGTCTGGGGAACACCTTCTTCCGATCATGGCAGGAACCAAGTCTGGTTCGAGTTCTCCAGCCAACTCGGCGAACTCGTCGGAATGGAATTCGTCGGTCTTCCTCTCTATAGCTACGGCACTGCGGCAGGTCACGCACTGCGCATGGCCGCTCGTATCAACGGACGCAATCGCGTCGTACTTCCAGCCTCGCTCGATCCAGAACGAGCCAAGGTGATCCAGACCTACTGCGGCTACAAGGAATTGAATGGTCATCTCGAGATCACCTATGTGAAGTTCGACCCTTCGACCGGAAGGCTCGATCTCGCTGACCTCAAATCAGCGCTCGGTAACGATGTCGCAGCTGTCTACTTCGAGAATCCGAATTACTTCGGCGCTCTCGAGAGTGAAGCTGCCGAAATCTCGCGCCTCGCCCACGAAGTCGGGGCTGAGGTCGTCGTCGGTGTCGATCCGATCTCACTGGGAATAGTCGCTGCCCCATCGCAATACGGGGCCGACATCATCGTCGGTACCACCCAGACTCTTGGCGTCCATATGAACGCCGGCGGCGGCGTCGGTGGATTCATTGCAACTCGCGACGAGGAGAAGTACGCACGTGAATATCCGACCCTTCAAGTCAGCCTCACTGCGACAACAGAACCTGGTGAAATGGCATTCGGTCTAACCCTCTTCCATCAATCCTCATACGGCTCCCGCGAAGAAGGAAAGGACTGGACTGGTAACTCGGTCTATCTCTGGGCAGTTGCTAATGCGACCTACATGTCTTTGATGGGGCCACAAGGCTTCGTCGATGTCGGAAACTCGATCATCGCTCGCGCCAGTTATGCGGCGAAGAAGATCGACGACATCAAGGGAGTAAAAGTCCTTTGGAAGGATGGCTTCTTCAAGGAGTTCGTGGTCAATTTCGATAAGACTGAGAAGAGTGTCAAGAAGATCAACAAGAAATTGCTCAAACATGGCATTTTCGGTGGCAAAGATTTGAGTGATGATTTTCCCCAACTCGGTGAGTCCGCGCTCTACTGCGTCACTGAGGTCCACTCCCTTGAAGATATTGATACCTTGGTTGAAGCACTCGAAGAGGTGACAGCATGATCAAGTCAAAGATCCGTAAGTATCACGCAGCATCATGGGATGAACCGCTGGTGATGGACCTCAGCCAACCCGGGCGCCGTGGAGCGATGGCTCCCGAGATCGAAGGCGAGATCGCAAGCACTGTCGGAGACCCCACATCTTTGGTTCCGAGTGCGCTCCGTCGCAAGGATGCTCCAGTCCTTCCCGAGATGAGCGAGTTCGAGGTTCAACGCCACTACCTCCACCTCTCACAACAGACGCTTGGAATGATGGGCATCAGCCTCTTCGGTACCTGCACCATGAAGTACAACCCGCGCCTCAATGAGCGCCTGGTCTATAGCCCCTTCGTTGCGGAGATGCACCCGCATCAGGATCCAGCGACAATGCAGGGAATCTTGGAGATCATCTATCGATTCGATGAGATTCTCCGTGACCTCTCCGGTCTCGATAAGTTCGTCTTCCAAGCAGGTGGCGGCGCAGATGCTGCCTATACGATGGCGACGATCACTCGTGCTTATCACGCTTCACGTGGTGAGTTGGCGCAACGCGACGAGATCATCACGACCGCGCAGGCACATCCATGCAACCCGGCGACGGCTGCAGCAGCAGGATTCAAGGTGATCACACTTCCGCTCGAGGCTGATGGATACCCATCACTCGAAGCACTGAAGTCGGTCGTCTCTGAACGTACTGCAGCGTTGATGGTCAACAACCCCGATGACATCGGTATCTACAACCCGAACATCAAGGAATGGGTCAAGGTCGTCCACGATGCAGGCGGTCTCTGCTTCTACGATCACGCGAACTTCAATGGCGTCATGACACGCATCCGTGCCGCAGATCTCGGCTTCGATGCCTGTATGTACATGCTCCATAAGACTTTCGGTGGCTTGAAGAGCGGTGGCGGTCCTGCTGTCGGTGCCTTCGGTTGCAACAAGAAGCTGATCCCATTCCTTGCCGGCCCCTATGTCGATAAGAACGCAGAGGGCGAGTACTACCTCAAGGAAGGTCTCGAAGGAAGCGTCGGACGAGTCCGCGAATTCTTCGGAAATGTTCCCGTCGTGATCCGCGCTTACTCATGGACGCGGGCGATGGGCATCGATGGACTTCGAGATGCGGCAAATATCTCCGTCCTTGCGAACAATTACATGGAGAAGCGACTCCTTGCGATCAAGGGAGTGACCAAGGGATTGCCAGAGCACACCAAGCGCCGCCTTGAGATGACGCGCTATTCGCTAGGTGAACTCACCGCAGATACCGGAGTCACCGTCGTTGATGTACAGAATCGTATGACCGACTACGGAGTCGATGCCTTCTGGCTCAGCCATGAACCTTGGTTCATCCCAGAACCATTCACACCTGAGGCCGGTGAACTCTGGTCGATCGAGGATCTCGATTATTGGATCGATGTCCTAGAGGTCGTCTGCGAAGAGGCCCGTAAGGATCCGCAGTTGGTCAAGACCGCACCTCACAACCAAGTGGTGCATAAGCAGGGATCGGCCAATCTCGATGATCCGAAGAATTGGGCGACGACCTATCGTGCCTACAAGCGCAAGCATGGGTAAGGCTCCGACCGATACAAAGATTGCAATCGTCGGTGCCGGAAGCATAGGTATCGGGTGGGCACTCCACTTCGCGAGCCATGGCCATGAGGTAACGCTCTTCGATGTCGACGCCGCGCAAAGATCGAGCGTCGACTCGCGGATTCGCGAGCGCCTTGCCCTCCTCAAAGATCATGGATTGATCGGCGAAGGAATCGAAACCATCGCTTCGCGGATCTCGACCCATGAGAGCCTTGCTAAGGCAGTAGATGGCGCGGGCTACATCCAAGAGTGCGGTCCTGAGAATGTCGACTTCAAGCGCCAGCTCTTCTTGGAGATCGAAGGCTCCGCAAGCGATGACGCGGTGATCGCGAGTTCCTCATCAGCGATCGCCTCTTCGAAGTTCACTGAAGAAATGCGCCACCCAGAGCGAGCCCTGGTCGTCCATCCAGGAAACCCGCCATATCTCCTGCTGGTTTCGGAGTTGGTACCCCATGCGAAGACCTCAAACGAGAGCCTGACCTTCGTGAAGGATCTCTTGGAATCAACTGGCATGAGTGCGGTCGTCGTTCACGGCGAGCCGGAGGGTTTCGTCTTCAATCGACTTCAGGGTGCGGTCCTTCGCGAGGCCTACTGTCTCGTGAGAGATGGCGTCATCTCGCCACGAGAGCTCGATGAGATCATGATTCGCGGCCTCGGCAAGAGATGGTCCTTGATCGGTGCATTCGGAACATCAGCGCTCAATGTGAAAGGTGGCGTCACTGCGCATGCTGCCCGCATGGGTGCCTCCTACCAACGAATGGGCAAAGAGCGCGGGCAAGACGATCCATGGGATGAGGATTTGGTTGCGAAAGTGGCGGCTGACATCTCGAAGAAGTTCTCACCAGAGGATTGGGAAGAAGACGTTTTGAAACGCGATCTTGCGTTGATGAAGTTGACTGCGCTGATGAGGGAACTCGGTCTTTAGTTCGAGATCAAGATTTCTTTCGCGACGATGTCGCGACCAAAGCCCTTACCCTCTCGAGTTCACCACTGGTCGGAGCTGCCGTCGTCACAAGATTCGCTGCGACTTTCAAATCCCACCCGGTATTCTCACGGATCTGCTCAAGAGTGACACCTGGGTGGATCGAGGTAAGGACGAGTTCCTTACTCTCTGGATCTGGTTCCAGGATTCCGAGGTCTGTGATCACATAACGCGGTCCGCCACCGATCAAACCGTTCTTCTCTCGCGACCCAGGACCATCACCAAAGCCCACTGAGGTGATGAAGTCGATCTCAGAGACGAAGGTTCTCGTTGTCTGCTTCAAGACGATGATCACTTCCTTGCATGCACCCGCGATCTCAGTCGCTCCGCCTGCGCCGGGTAGTCGAACTTTGGGCTTCTCGTAACTCTCCCCGATCACAGTGGTATTGATGTTGGCGTATCGATCGATCTGCGCTGCGCCAAGGAAGCCGACATCGATGCGACCAGGTTGCAACCAGTAATTGAAGATCTCCGGCATGCTCACCACAGTCAAAGCGCGGTTTGCCAACTCCGGATCGCCGATCGATAGCGGGAGTGTCTTCGGGTCGGTGTTGACCGTGCCGGATTCGTAGATCAAGACGAGGTTCGGTGCGTGCGTGGCCTTGGCAAGGATCGATGCAGTGCTCGGGATTCCGATGCCGACGAAACAGATCATCCCGTCCTTTAGCGTGCGGGCTGCAGCGATCGTCATCATCTCATTGCTGTTCCATGGAGCCTTCTCGCCCTCGACGAGAGCATCTCGATTGACTTCACTGATAGCCATGATCAACGACCCATCCCTACTGGAGTGAGATCCTGGACGCGCTTGCCATAGACCTCTTCATCGAGCCATCGTGTGAAGCTCTCGCGTTCCTTGGAGATCTCGTCCCATGCGATGTAGGCATCGTTGTCTCGGTCATAGTAGCCCGAGGCATAAGAAGGCCACGCTCCCCGAGGAGCGAGTGAGATCGAGGTGATCAGCGCCTCCGGATAGATCACGCTGTTGAAGCGAGGCTCGAAGGAATCGACGATCTCTTCGACGGTGACGATGACTTTCTTCGCGGCGAAGACCGCTTCTCGCGAGGAACCGATGATCCCCCATGCCATCACATTTCCATTTCGATCGGCTTGTTGCGCATGGACGATCGTCACATCCGGGTTGATGGCAGCGACAGCGAGGATCTTCTCATCAGTGAATGGTGAATCGATTGTCGCGATGTTCGTCGTGTTCTCCACGAGATCGGTACCGAAGTAACCACGTAGCACTGCAAATGGCATTCCCGATGCGCCAGCAAGATATCGATTGGTCATGCCGGCATGGGTATGTTCTTCGATCTCCAAAGGCCGTGGCCATGCGTTCTGATACGCGTCTCGGAATCTATGGAGCGATCCGACGCCAGGATTTCCTCCCCAGGAGAAGACCAACTTCTTGACGCACCCAGCTCCGATCAATTGATCGTAGAGAAGATCTGGAGTCAGACGAATCGCGGTGAGGTCCTTCTTCCGTTGCCGGATGATCTCCTGCCCAGCGGCGAAGGGAATGAGATGGGTGAAACCTTCGAGGGCCACTGTGTCGCCGTCATGAAGATGCGCAGAGATCGCTGATTCAAGAGTCACGAATTTGCTCACCAGTACTCCAATACTGCGGTCGAATCTTCCGGGCTCTTTTCGAATCCTCACTATTCTAAGTAAGGTCAGCCAGTATTTGAAAGCCCCCAGTGGTCATGAATTGAGGTGTTCGTATGACGAACAGTGAACTTTCAGAGAGCACTGTCGTCATCACTGGTGGTTCATCTGGAATCGGTGCAGCACTCGTCGACTTCTATCTTGCACGTGGTTCACGCGTCTTCTCATTGGATCTCAATCCAAGTGGATCAAGAGCGAGCGAAATTGATTGTGATGTCCGAGATGCAAACTCTGTCAGCTCGGCGATGGCAAAGGTACGAAACGATTCAGCGAGAATCGATGTACTGATCGCGAACGCTGGCGTGGTCCCTTACTGGCAATCTACTGAGAACATCGACCTCGAAGACTTCGCGCGGGTGATAGAGATCAATCTCATCGGCGTCGCTGCCACCTTGAAATATGCCGCTCCTGCGATGCGCTCCCCTGGCGGTTCGATCGTCATCACCGGCTCTATCAATTCGTGGAAAGGCGATCCCAATCTAGCAAGTTACGTCGCAAGCAAACATGGGGTCTTGGGTCTGATCAAGAGCGCAGCCCTCGACCTCGGACCGAAAGGAATCCGAGTCAACGGCGTCGGCCCGGGGCCTGTTGCAACGGATGCACTAAGAAACCGGATCCTTTCGCGCAACGAGAACGACCATGACAAAGCTGATGCCTACTTCGAACGATTGGCTCAAGGGACGGCGCTAAAGAGGATTGCAACGGTTGAAGAAGTGATCCATGCGATCGATTTCCTCGCCTCTCAACTCTCCTCTGGGATCACAGGAGAGTTGATCAATGTCGATGGTGGAGTCCTTTAGGGTTCGTCCATGTCCTCAACTGCAGCGAACGATCTCACTGGGAAGAGAGTCCTTGTCACTGGCGCTTCTCGCGGAATCGGTGCAGCGATCGCAAAATCACTCGGGGATGCCGGCGCCCATGTCATCTCCCACTACGGCACCTATGCCGATGGTGCGAAAGAGGCGCTTCAGGGTATTCCCGAGGCGCGAAAGACCTTCGTCTCTGCTGACCTTTCCAAGGCAGGTTCTGGAAGAGAGATCTGGCAGAAGGCGATCGATGCCGTCGGCTCGATCGATGTCTTGGTCAACAATGCTGGGGTCAACATCGAGACCGCATTCGAAGGCGATGATTCTCAATGGGATCGCGGTTGGCAAGAGACCTTTCAAGTCAATGTCTTCGAGGCAGCGAATGTGATGAAGGAAGCGGTCAATCACTTTCTCTCGCGAGGGGGTGGCATCGTCATTTCGCTATCTAGCTGGTCCGGTCAGAAGGGATCCGCCTTACCAACGCTTCCGGCCTATGCTGCATCGAAGGCGGCAGTGAAAGCCCTTACACAGACCGTTGCCTCAAGTTATGCAAAGCAAGGCATCTACGCCTACATCATCTCGCCCGGAATCGTGAAGACAAGGATGGCAGATCTCGCTGCTGTCGTTCGCGGTGGTGAGGAGAAGATGAAAGCGGCGCTCGCAATGGGTGAACTCGTCCCTGCGAGTGAGGTGGGTGAACTCGCGGTCTTCTTGGCTTCGGGTAAGTGCCGACACCTCACGGGTGCGACCATCGATATCAATGGAGCAAGTTACGTTCGTTGATTCAGTCTTGATCCTCGAGGATCAATCGGAAATCATGCATTCGCTTCCTATGAAATCCATCGCTGCCACTTGCATAGAGTTTGAGGTCTGAGATTCGCCAACCGTTGGATTCCTTGACGAAGCGATATCGATAACCACCATAGAGGTGTCCGATAACCTCGGAGTCGTAATACTTGTGCCAGGCATAGAGATGACTTGTCCCGGTTGCAGAGTTCTCATCATTGAAGGTGACGTCTTCGTTACTGATCTGGTGATTGGTCGATTCGAATCTGGTTGCCATCCCCGAAGCCACCATCTCGCGCAATAGCTCTCGTCCACGTATCGGTTCAACTTCAGGACCGTAATCGATCACCGCATCAGCCGTGAAGAGCAGGGCCAAGTCATCCGCCCGCTTAGTGTCGAAGAAGAGGCAATAACGCTTCATGAGCGATTCAATTTCGATGCGATCCTCCGTGCGAGCGTGCATCTGCTAACCCCCTCAATCGAACAAGCGCGTCACCGACCCTAACGGCGGCTGGGAGGTATGTGAAGAGCTCCCTGAGTGCGCTATGAGAACAGCGGCCGAGCGACTTCCCCTACGGCAAAGTGTTCTGAATCGCACTGCGGTGTGTAAGTATTTCGCCCTACGAGTGACCGGAAAGTGACTGCGCGGTGAGCACTCCGTAAACGAAGGGTGAGTGATGGCGAATCAAGCATCAAGCACGCAAGCCTTGATGTCATTGCGAGGCATTCGCAAATCATTCGGATCCTCCGAAGTCCTACATGGAGTCGATCTCGAAGTCTTCGCCGGAAGTCACACCGTCATCTTCGGTCCCTCTGGTTCTGGAAAGTCAACGGTACTTCGTACTATGAACCTGCTGGAAGAACCTACTGAAGGTTCGGTCATCTTCGAAGGGATCGAATACGGACCGGGAGTATCCGATAGCAAACCAAAGCGCGGCAAAGCGCTTGATCTTCGTCGACAAGTCGGAATGGTCTTCCAACAGTTCAATCTCTTTCCACACTTGAGTGCGATCGACAACATCGCTCTCGCCGTCCACTCTGTCACTGGCAAATCGAAAGAAGAGGCACGTGAACGAGCCGCTCTGGAATTGAAGAAGGTCGGTTTGATCAAGTGGGCGATGAACCACCCAGCCCAGCTCTCCGGCGGACAACAACAGCGCGTTGCTATTGCCCGCGCTCTAAGCCTTGATCCAAAGCTCATGCTCTTCGATGAACCGACTTCGGCACTTGATCCGGAACTTGTCGGCGAGGTACTCGCAGTGATGCGTCAACTCGCCGAGACGGGTATGACGATGGTCGTCGTCACACATGAGATGGGCTTTGCCAAAGAAGTAGGAGACCAGTGCATCTTCATGGAAGACGGCTACATCGTCGCCTCCGGTGGGGCTGACTTCTTCGATACCTGCACCAACGAACGTGCCCGCCAATTCATAGGATCGGTGCTCTGATGGAAGATAGACCCAGAATCAATTTCATGTGGCACCTGGTCTGGGACTTCCGCAGCGAACTCCTCCAGGGACTGGTCACCGCCATCAATGTCTCGATCTCGGCATTGGTCCTCTCATTCTTCGTCGGCCTCTTCTTCGCACTAATGAGGATGAGTCGATACGGATTCCTTCGCGGGCTGTCGAGCACCTACGTAAATATCTTCCGCGGCATCCCTGCCCTCGTCAGCGTCATCTGGGTCTACTTCGGTTGGTCGCTCCTCTTTGGATATAACTTCACCGTCTATCAAGCAGGTGTCATCGCTCTTACCTTGCTCTACTCATCCTTCTTCGCAGAGATCTTCCGCTCAGCACTCGAGGCTGTGCATAAGGGACAGCGTGAAGCGGGTGCGGCTCTAGGGATGTCTCGCATTCGTGTCTTCCGATCGATAGTCCTCCCACAGGCGCTGAAGATCGCGATCCCGAACATCGGCAGTATGTTCATCGGAATGGTCAAGGACACCTCTACCTTCACTGTGATCGGCTTGGGCGAATTGGTCTACATCACCCAGAGCATCAATGCGCAGTACTTCCAGCCATTCGTGCTCTTCACTGCTGCAGCAGCCCTCTATGTGGTCGCTGCCTTCGTCATCGATTACCTCTTCCGTGCTATCGAGAGCATCTTCAGCTACCCGCGGCAGAGCCCCGTCAAGAGATTTCTCACTCGCAGGAAGCGAGCTCAGGTTCAGCGATTGGTGGAAGCCAATTCATGAATCAACTTCGTGTGAGCGAGAAAGAAAAAAACTATCCAACCTTCGGAAGGAAAAATATGCGAAAGAAGCTATCTCTTCTTTTCGCTGTGTTGATGTCCCTCTCTGTTCTTGTCGCAGGCAGCGGGGCAGCTTCAGCGAATGAAGACACTTCAAAGCTCAACCTGATCAAGCCCGGCAAGCTTGTGGTCTGTATGACCCTCCAATTCGTGCCGCAGATGTACCTCAACAGCAGTGGTCGACCAACCGGTTATGACCCAGACCTCGTCCGCCAGCTTGCGCGTGACCTCGGGCTTCGCCTCGAGATCCGTAACACTGACTTCACTGGTCTCCTTGCAGGTATCGGATCAGGACAGTGCGACCTTGCTTCGGTCGGCCTCGGCCGTACCGCTGCTCGTGAGCAGTCCATGACCTACGTCAAGGAATACATGCCGTACAACACGGTCCTAGCCTCAGGCTTCAACGACAAGAGTGCTGCAACAACGACAGCTTGGAATGTCGCTGCCAAGAAGATCACCTGTCTCAAGGGATCAGTCTCCTGCACCAAGGTGAAGGAGATCTTCCCGAACGCGACTGCGGTCGAGTTCACCACACAGGATGCAGCAATCCTCGAGGTCGCATCAGCTCGTGCTGATGGTGTCATCGTTGAGACTGCGATCTTCGGCAACTACAACAAGAACAACCCACGTACCCTCAAGATCGTCAAGCTTGAGAAGGACATCAACCGTTACTTCGGTTGGTGGACCGTACGCCTCGGAAACACCGCTCTCCAGGCTCGCTTGAAGCAATGGGTCTGCGATAAGCAAGAGGACGGGTTCTTGGCTCGTACCTACAAGCGCAACATGCGCCAGAACATGGAGCCACTACCTGCCTGCACCGCGTAGTAAGCGGAGCAGAGACTTGGTCTGACGGCCGAGTTTAGGAAGTGCTCGTGAGAGGGGCGACTCGCAAGTCGAGTTGCCCCTCTTGCATTTATAGAATGTGGAATTGACCCAAGAGCTCGGAGACTGAGAGACGTCATGAAGAGTGTGACCGGAAACGATCTCGTCGTAATCGGCGGAGGTCCTGCTGGCATCGCTGCTGCTGCAACCGCTTCCTCTCTTGGTCTTCGCGTCGCCCTCATCGACGAACGCATCACTCTCGGCGGTCAGATCTTCAAACGAGTTGGTCCTGGATTCGACCTCCGCGAACGCAAGTCGCTCGGCAAGGACTATGCCCGAGGTAGCGACCTGATCGATGAGATCGATCGACCAAATGTCACACTTCTGACCTCGACCACAGTGCTGACCATCGAAGACGGAAAGGTGATTACCTCACATCCCGAAGAGGGTATTCGCGCTCTTGATTATCGTTTCTTGATCATCGCACCTGGCGCCTACGACCGTCCGGTCGCGTTCCCCGGCTGGACCCTTCCGGGAGTCATGACTGCAGGTGCAGTACAGACGATGGTCAAGACTCAGCGAATCTCACCAGGAAAACGAGTCTTCTTCGCAGGTAGTGGTCCACTTGCGCTCGCCTTCTCGGCACAATTGATCGGGCTTGGCGCACCTGTCTTCAAGGTGATCGAAAGCGCTCCCTTTCCCTCTCCCGCAAACGCCCTTCGTCTCCTCTCTCGTATCGGGGGGAATCTCGACTTGATCCGTGACGCGGCGAAGTATCGAAGTGTGCTCTTCAAAGCACGCGTGCCTTTCAAGTATGGGCGCATCATCGTCAAGGCTGAAGGCAAAGGCCGACTTGAATATGTCACTCATGCCAAAGCCGATAGAGAGTGGAATCCGATTCCCGGCACAGAAGTGAGAGAGGCGTGCGATGCCCTCTGCGTTGGGTATGGATTCTTCCCATCCCATGAGCTCTTCCGACTCGTCGACTGCGCATTCGAATATGACGAGAATCGAGGGGGCTTTAGCGTCCTCAGGGATGAGTGGGGCGCAACGAGCGTCGATAGCGTCTTTGCGGTCGGCGATGGCACCGGCGTCACGGGTTCCTACTCCGCTGTGGCCCAAGGTCGATTGGCAGGTCTTCAGATTGCATCTCGCCTCAAGAAGATCACCGAGGAAGAGCGTGATTCGGCGGCAAAGCCGTATGCCAGAGAACTCCGAGCCAGGAACCGATTCCAATCCGCGCTCAACAAGATGTTCGATGTCGGAGCTGGCATCTATCGCCTCGCTGACAGGAAGACCGTCATCTGTCGATGTGAATCTGTGACGCGTGGTGCAATCGATCCGATCATCGACTCCACCGATGATGTCTCAGTCGTCAAAGGGATCTCACGCGCCGGGATGGGGCTCTGTCAGGGTCGTAACTGCCAGCGACATATCGCTGCGATGATCGCCGACCGACACCAGAAGCCGATCTCTAGCGTCTCCTTCCAGACGCCACGCTTTCCGGTCAAGCCTGTCGAGATCGGTGCGATTGCAGATGATTCCATTCGCGAAGAGAAGTACTTCATCACATGAGCGAATTCCTTGTTGGATACCTTTCCAATCAGAGCAATCACGAGGATCCTCCGAGAGAGTGCGATGTCCTCGTCATCGGCGGCGGACTTCTTGGCACTTCCCTCGCCTACTACTTGGCGAAAGAAGGAACTGACGTCACCCTGATCGAACGCGAAGAGATCAACCGAGAGGCATCAGGAACGAATGCTGGATCGTTCCACTTTCAGATCGCTCTCCATCAGTTGACTCCCAATATGACCGACTCGGAGAAAGATCGCTTGGCATCCGAGGTAAGGCTTCAGGTCGATGCAGCTAAGCTCTGGGACAACTTGGAGCAGGAGCTTGATGCTGATCTCGGAGTCCACTTCGATGGTGGCATCATGGTCGCAGAGACCGAAGAAGAGATGAGGGTCCTTCGAGACAAGGACGAGATCGAAAAGAGTGCGGGGCTGGAGAGTCACATCCTCACGGGAGATGAGATGCGCGCGTTCGCGCCCTATCTCGCACCGGACCTCGCTGGAATCTCCTTCTGTCCCCGCGAAGGACACGCCAATCCACTTCTCGTCGGTCCCACCTATGCCTACCGCGCCGCAGAGCGCGGAGTGCGGTTTCGCACCGATTGTGGAGCAGAATCGATCGAAGTGCTCACCGGTGAGAAGCACCGTTTCAAGGTAACCACCAACAAAGGTGTGATCAAAGCGAATCGGGTTGTCAACGCCGCTGGCGCGTGGACAGCAGAGCTTGCCGCACAACTCGGACTCAAACTCCCGATGGGACTAAGTGGCCTCCATGTCAATGTGACCGAGCCACGCGAGTACTTCTTGAAATCGATGGTGCAACACATCGGACGAAGATTGACTCTAAAGCAGACACATAACAACACCTTCATCATCGGTGGCGGGTGGCCTTCACGACCAGAGCCCTATCCAAAGCGCTTCTCGAATATCTGGAACTCAGCCTCGGGCAATCTCGCAGTTGCGCTTCGAGTCTTGCCGATGCTCAAGGACGTCAAGCTCATAAGGACGTGGAGCGGAGTCTGGGCGTACACGCTCGACTTCAAGCCAATCCTCGGTGAATCAGAGCGAATTCCTGGCTACCACGTAGCGATGGTTCCAACTGGATTTACATTAGGACCGATGGTCGCGCAGATGCTCTCCGAGTACATGACCGCTCCTAAGGGAAGCATAAAACTCCCGGAGGAATTTCGCGTCGATCGTGAAGTAGCGTAAGAAAGACCAAGGAAAGAAAGACCAAGGTTCGAAGGATCAAGGCAAGAAGGACTAAGGCATAGGGAAGGCGAGAGGAAGAGACGATGGATCGCAACTCAGTTGATTGGAAGGGCTATTGGCCCGCCGTTCCGACGCCATTCAAGGAGAGCGGCGAGATTGATTGGGCAAGCTTCGATGCCCTCATCGATTGGTACTTGGAGCGAGGCATGCATGGCCTCTTCGTCAACGGGACGACTGGTGAGTGGTTCTCACAGACCCATGACGAGCGTCGCCAAGTCGCAGAGTTCGTCGCGAAGAAGGTCACGGGCAGGATCCCGGTCGTCATCGGTGTCACCACCTTCACTGCGAAAGAGTCGATCGAGCTGGCAAACCATGCTCTCTCCGTCGGTATCGATGGAGTCTGTTCATCGGCTCCCGCTTACGTCAAGACACTCCCCGACGAGACCATCGCCTACTTCACAACTCTCTCCGATGCGATCAATGGGCCGATCATGATCTACAACTGGCCTCATGGCGCTGGAATCGAGATCGGCGGCGAACTCGCAGAACGCTTGGCATCGATCGAGAAGATCGTTGCGGTCAAGGACTCGACTCCAAACGTTGATCAATTCCTGGATACCACCAAGCGAATCGTTGGAAAGGTGAGGATCTTCGGTAACTTCATGGTCCCTGCCCACCTCGACTTCATGCTCGCAAACGGTGGTGATGGGACGATCGGCGGCGGAAGCATCTTCGGTCGAGCCGACTCACTCTATTGGGAGCAGGTATGGAGCGGAGATATCGACTCTGCAAGGAAGCACGCAGAGCGCAATCTCAAGCTCCTTGAAGCGCTCTGGCTCCCCGGAGGTTGGGCCGGCAAATGGGGTGGGTATCAGAGCCAACTCAAGGCGATCATGGCGATGCTCGGTGTCCCTGGTGGCACTGTGAGGCCACCACGTCTTCCAATCACAGATCCCAAGGCTTTGACCGCAATCCGAACAGTGCTTGAAGAATTCAACTTGGTCTAATCTTCAATCTCGGATGCAGAGCAGGAATAATCGGAAACTAGAGACGTGAAAGAGAAGAGGCGGAGGAAGAGATGAGCACATTCCAGGGAGTCGATCACGCAGGTATCGGTGTGGCCGATATGGATGTCGCATTCGACTATTGGATGCATAAGCTCGGTTTCACCGAGGTCTTCTTCGACTACACCGGACCCGTTCCAGGACTTGAAGAGATCACCAAGACGAAGGCGACCAAGGCTCGCATCGTCATGTTGGGTCACAAGCACACCACACGACTTGGACCCGGCAAGGTCAAACTCGTACAACGCCTCGACACTGAGCAAGCGCCTCCCTATCCAGCCGGAATCGGCTATGGCGAAGTAGGTCTCGCTGAGGTCTGTCTCCACACTCTCCATACCGAGAAGATCTTCCGCGACCTTGTCGACAACCATGGTGTGAAGTCCTTGATGGAGCCACTCTCGGCAGCGGTCGGTGAGCAACAAATCGAACTTGATATCGCTTATTTCGCTGATCCTTGGATGGGTAAGGTCGAGTTGATCGATTGGAAGGGACTCTGGACCGCACGTCCTGCGGAGCCACGGATCGAGGGCGTCAATCACGTCGCATTCGGTGTCCATGACATGAAGGTGACGACCGATTTCTACAAGCAACTCGGCTTCACCGACCAGATCTTCGAATCGACTGAGTTCTTCGGCCCGATGGCACCTTGGTATCAGGTAGGACGCGCTCTCCCTGGCCATCACATGACGCTTTGGCTCTCCGGAAAAGGTGCTGGTATCGAACCAGTACGGCTCACACCGCTCTGGGAGGACTGCCGAGGTGAATGGGGTCATGTCGGTCCGATGGACTTCGGTATCGGCGTCCAGAACATCAAGAAGGCAGTCGCAGAATTGAAGCGACTTGGGATCGAGATGCACTCTGATATCCAAACCCTCGATGT
>Ga0164292_10001465_pt1 | contig 19081 bp, 27 predicted proteins | sample GEODES117metaG_FD_111486 | JGI IMG/M metagenome (GOLD analysis project Ga0164292, IMG submission 111486) | Eutrophic lake water microbial communities from Lake Mendota, Wisconsin, USA - GEODES117 metaG | ecosystem: Environmental > Aquatic > Freshwater > Lake | place: USA: Lake Mendota...
CCTTGAAAACCTTGAAAACCTTGAAAACCTTGATTTCCAGTTCCAACAGGTCCTTGAAAACCTTGTACTCCGGAAGTTCCGGATATACCATTAAGACCGGTTAGTCCTTGGAATCCTTGAAGGCCCTGAAAACCTTGATCTCCCTGAGGTCCTTGATCTCCTTTAGCACCTTTAGCACCTTGAAACCCTTGATCTCCTTGAAAACCTTGAAAACCTTGATCTCCTTGAAAACCTTGATCTCCTTGAAAACCTAGATCTCCTTGAAAACCTTGATCTCCTTGAAAACCAGTTCTACCCTGATATCCAATATCTCCTTGAAAACCTTGATCTCCTTTAAAACCTTGGAATCCGGTGAATCCTTGAGAACCAGTAGTTCCTTGAACCCCTTGAAATCCTTGATCTCCTTTAGCTCCTTGAATACCTTGAAAACCTTGATTTCCTTGATATCCGGTATGTCCTTGGAATCCTTGAGTACCTTGGAATCCTTGAGTACCTTGCAATCCAGTTGGTCCTTGAGTACCTTGTGGTCCTTGAAATCCTTGAGATCCAGCACCTTGAGCCCCTTGAAACCCTTGATAACCGGTTGGTCCGATATATCCAGCACTAGGAACCGAAATTGCCGTCCATATACCACCAGTTAAACCTGGAGCATTGAGATTGGTACTGGTGTGATCGCTATTAGCAATCCACATAGATATTGAATCTGAAGCGGTATATCCGAAATCATATGAAACTACCATCATACCTTGTAAGTATGATTGGCTAGGTCCCCATTGATTAGGGAATCTAAAGTTGTTATCTAAATCAGAATAATTTAGAGGCTTAGTTCGGTTTAAACGAAACTTTAAGAAATTAGTGTATGGTCCTGTAGCCATTTATGTATTTAATTATTTTGTAAGTAAATTCGTTTTGGTCTCTACATAATTATCATTGACGTAATTACGATCAACATAATATCTGAGAACTTTTGCGTATGTTGCATTTGCATTAGTTTTATAGAGATTAAATTCTTTATTGAGGGTATCAACCGTTCTATCTAGACTTCTAACTTTAACAGCAACCGATTCGGATCTTTCGATAAAAGGACTATCCGATTGGCTGTTTTGAGAAACTCCAATTGTCTGAACTATCTTTCTTTTATTTAATATATCATAACATCTAAAAAGATTTGTATATCCAAGTCTAGGATATGTGATGTTCATAGATTCTACGAAAGGATAATCTCCAATATACTCCCATGGACGAGCAGCGGTTAGAACTACATTAAACGTAGAATTAAACTGAGCGTAATTCGCAAAGTTTGTTCTTATTGAACATGTATCATTGTGTGCAATAGATCTTACTCGGATATCGCTAGCAATGAATCCTGCCTTATTAAGTCTTACTAGGAAATTATTGGCTACTACGAGCATCTCTCCATTCATGTTACAGAGTATTTTTAGTATATATCAAAAAATAAAAGCCAGGCTTTTTGAACCTGGCTTTATAATAAAGGATTATTATGTTATATTAGATGATCTATCTGGATATCTCTTGTGATCGCAGTTGAACGGAATAATTCTTTACGGATATTTACTTATACATTAAATGATAACTCAGGGAACATAAGATCACATTCCTTAATCACTGATTCAGGGGAATCTGAACCGTGTATTGAATTTCTTTCTAGGGATTCTGCATAGATTTTGCGAATAGTTCCTTCTTCTGCTTCTGCTGGATCAGTAGATCCTATCAACTTACGAAAATCTTCGATTGCATTTTCAGAATTCTCGTTACGAAGAACTAGAAAAACACAAGGTCCAGAAGTCATGTAATCAATAAGAGCTCTAAAGAAAGGTTTATCCTTGTGTACTTCATAGAAATCATACGCATCTTCGTTTGTTAAGTGCATTCTTTTACGAGCAGCAATTTGATAACCTGAATCGGTAATATGCTTGGTAATTTTAGGTTCTAATCCACGAGAGATTGCATCCGGTTTGATAATAGTTAGAGTGTATTTCATTTTATTAGTTTGAAATAATCTTTTTTGAGTTTGTCTATGTTTCCATAGTGTATTCCACATTCGTCAAATATGGTAAGGTGTTCTTGTTCTCGATAATCTTCTAACCAGTAAACCATTTTGAATCCTGAGTTAACGAGAATCTTGGTGCACATTTTGCAGGGTGAGAGAGTTAGAAAAACGATATAATTTTCTGGATCGGATTCTCTAAATTTCGAAATCATGTTAACTTCGGCATGTATAAATCCGGAATGACCTGGTTCTAGTGAATCTTCTTCCGTTCCAGTTAAAGGATTGATAGGAGCACCAGCGTAAGATCCATTATATCCGAAGGATGCAATCTTAATAAAATTTTTGTGGATAGCCATACATGCAACCTTCTTAGTTGAAGCGGCGGATAAAGTAGCGATTGATTCAACAATCTCTGCAAATGTGTCAATTTTTTGATCGTTTCGGTGTATTAATCTTTGGTGTTCCATTTTACCTTTACATGTTTAGTCTTAATATGAATTCCTTCAATTTCTCCGTCTAACTCTTTGGCAATTCTTATATTTTCTGCATCATCATCGTAGAATGTGAAATCACGGAAACCCATTTTAATAAGTTCAATGAATGCGGATTTTTTCTTTTCGGCAACACTTCCTTTAAAATCTAATGCAGGATCATTAACCGCAAATATGTAATTTGGGTTAACCACTACTCCATGATGAAGTAGAAATTGATAGATTAAGTTACGATCATCTCTTGCAGTGATAATACCAACTCTTCCGCCTTTCTGCATTTCCTTTTTAAGAATCGAGAAGATGTTTTCAATAATAGTTCCTGCTTTAAGGATATCTAGATTTTTGAAATCGGAGAAGTCCATTTCATGATGAGGTTTCTTTTCGAATTCGTTAAATTCTGCCGGAGTTAGAGTGAAGGTTTTCTTGGATTTTGTATCTATTACTTTAATCTGAGATTTAGTCACGACTAACGTATCATCAACATCGAAAATCACGATGCTTTGATATTTCCCTGATCTCTTGGGATCAACGAAATCCTGATACTTCATAAAAGATTTAGACATAAGCTAATTTATTATATTTATCGTATTATATCTTATGTATCTAAAAAACAAAAGGATTCAGTCGCTAAGCGGCCAAATCCTTCTTTGTTAATAAGTTTTATAAGATCTTTAGAACTTAGAGTCTGCAGTAAAATAGAATGCTACAAATCCATATTCATCGTAACGAATTACATTTTTTATAGGATCTAATACAGTAGCAACTCCCATAGATTCGGTGTGCTTATCTATAGTTTTCGTCGGGTTTAAGTTTCCTTGAAGATAATTATAAATCTTTCTAGAAAGAGGATCGTCTTCATTCGTTTCGGAATCAACCTGATATACTTGAGATAAATCACTTACTCCTAGTTCGGTACAAATATCATCATACATATCTTGAAGATCTGGATCAATATCCATATCTCCTAGATCTCCACCGGTTCTAGCATATTTATTCGCTAAAGCTCCTTCAGCAATTAAAGAATCTAGCTCGGCATCATTTCGGTTTTCATTAACGAAACTTTCAAATGTTTTAATGTGTTTCATAATTTATGTTTTATTCTACGTAATTGTCTTGTGCCCATTTGGCAATTTTAGGAAGATCCGAGGATTTGTAAGCACAATAATCAAAATTAGAGAAATCATCACCATCTAACCAAACGACGTATTTAGCGACTCCTGGAATTTCTACTAATGTAGCTTGATTATCACCATCTCTCCATCCTGAAGGAATAGTGAAAGTTTTAAGTATTTTTACCTCTGGTAATTTAGTTCCTTTATCAAATGCAGTTTCTCCGTAAGAGACGTTTGATAAGAATTTGAAGAATTCATATTCATTATTCTCAGAATCTCCAAAGTTAACGTTTTTCAAGTTACCACCTAATGCCTTAGCAATGGCCTCATAGCCTTTAGTCATGTTATCCATTTCAACTCCATAGTCTTCAATGGTTTCTGCATCCATACTATCAATAAAATCAAAGAAGGTTCCTTGATCTAAATCTCTAGGATTGAATTTAACTGCTTCGTTAACGAAGCTTTCAAATGTTTTAATATGTTTCATATTTATTTATTATTTAGCTCAAAAACTCCAATGCGTAACTACCGCCACCTAGATCAGCAACGATTTTTACTTTTTTACCTTTATGCTTTCCTGATTGGATAGTAGTAACGTCGTCAACCTTAAGTGGTTTGTTTTTATCAATTCTCGCAAGCAACCCTGCTAGCTCTGATTTTTCGTTAACAAATTTATCTTGATTGTTATAGAAGCTTTCAAATGTGTGTATGTGTTTCATATTAGGAGTTTTGTTTTGGTTTATCCTCCTAGACCAGAAGTTAAACGACCGATAGCCTCACCCCAGTTATTATCCTCAACTTTAGCAATGATACCATCAATTACTTTATCAGCAATTTTTTGATCGAAATCATCCGGATGAGCAGTTTTAAGCAAGTTAGTAGCATACTCTCTGAAAGATTTTTCATCAGTAACTTCATCTTGACCAGCTTTCTTTTCAGCTTTCTCTGCATCTTTTTCGGCAGCTTCAGCTTTATCTTCAGCAGCTTCAGCTTTATCTTCAGCGGCATCAACTTTTTTCTCAAGATCTTTAGTCTCATCTTTAACTGCTTTCTTAACGTCAGCTTTAGTTAATTCTGCTTCTTTTAAACTCTTAAGGTATTCGAAGAAAACTTGAGAATCTTCTTCAGAAAGATCTAAAGGAGATTTAGCTCCCATTTCTTTCAATTTTGCTTCGTACAATTCATTGAATTTTGCTGCAGTTTCTGCCTTAGCATTTTCTTCAATAGAAGTTTCACGAGCTTTTACGAATTCTGTGAATTTTTGCATTTTTTCTAATTTTTTGTTATTTTATATATTCGAGTTATAATTGTCCTCGATCTCTGGCAACTTTAGCCATATCAGAATCGGTTGATTTGTATGTAGGTCCTTTAGTAACAAAGGAAGCTATTCTAGCATAACCCCATTGCTCTTGTGTAGCTCCTGGTCTATGACCGGCTTTCCAAGCAGCCATTCCTCTTCTCATAACTACACGAAGGATATCGATATCAACTCCAGTTTCTTCGACTTTCTTCTTTAAAGCCTTTTCAATATCTGGATTTTCGATAGCTCCTTTTTTAAGTTGATCTTCGGTAGTTTCCTTTTCATTAACCGCCTCACCAAACATCTCTCTATATTTCTTCACATGAGAAGATGTTTTTACTAACCCTTTAGATTGAGCTTTTTTATCTCCTGGTAAAGGTTTATATGCTGAAGGATCGTCTGAAGGCTTCTCTGCTTGTGCAGTGATTTGAGATTTCTTCTTTTGTGCAGTGGATTTAGGAAGACCTTTGTAATAGGCTTGTTGTCCTTGAGAAACTTCAATAGGAACTTCCTTACCTTCGTTTATAAAAGAATTGAATGATGGGATGTGATTATTCATTATTGATTTATTTTTAAGACATTGTTAGAAGATACTTCAACTTTTGAATTTCTGCAATAATTTCATCTAAGATATTTAATATCTCTGAATCTTTTGCAAATAATTTTTTAGCATCTTCAAAAATAGAAACTTTAGAGTTAACAAAATCCTCAATATTAACCTCGGAAAGATCGATTAGCGGTTTTGGAGTTCCAACTGATTTAACTGAAATTCTACCATATTTTCCCATGATAACTTCCATTAATCCATCTAATTGTCCAAGAAAACCTTCATAATAATCGCCTAAAGCTTTGTGTTGATCGCCGACTTCGGTTTGCCAATGGAATAGGTGTATTTGATCTCTTAAAGAAAATCCTTGCATTGCTAAAACGGCAATAGCTTTATTGTCTGTGTATTTAGCAGCTTCATTGATAAACTCATTGAAGTTTGGTATTAAATTACTCATATTGAATATTTGATTTTAGTTCTAGTTATATATTCCGGTTACTGGTCAATGAATTCACCGGCTAAATATCTGATTAATATCTTGTCGGTAGGTTCAACATTGGTATTGCCTTTAATGAAAATCTCATAGGAATCTTCAGCATATTTGCCGATACCATGTAGTTCACTTATTCGATTGAAGGTTTTTGTAATGTAATCCTGTGAGAATTTTTGAATAGTAGCAGTTCGACGATTATAGAATCCTAAAGGTCGAATATGATCTCGAATATCATCTGGATTTGCTCGAAGAACAGATTGAGGATTTGGCCATCTTTGGAAGAATGTGTATATTACTTGACGTACATTTTTATTGCTAGTTTGATTAAGCATTATGCAGCCAATAAGCATTTTCCATGGATCGTGCTGAAATTCTTGTTGTATGATAGCCATTATTTCTCGATTACGATGATTAGATCGGTTGTTCCTTTTATTATTCTATGTTGAATTCCCTTAGAAATTTCAATTCTATCATCAAATGGGATAGGCAACTTATTATCAAATTGAAATTGCCAATCATTATCTTCTATTGGATATACCACACGATCTTCATCGTCAATGTGCCATTTAAGCAAATGTGCTTCAGTTTCTTTAGGAAATTTACGAATAAGCTTTCCATCTGAGTAGGTATCAATAAAAGGGAGTGAATCTTCGAAGGTTTTGTAAAAAGCTTCTCTCTCTTTACATTCGCAATTCTTGCAATTGCAGTCTTTATTTACCATGGATCGTTAGTTTTAAGTCCTAATTGCTTCCAGAATTTGTGTATATTACATGACCACCAACCAGATGCATATTCATCTTTCTTCTCTTTACAATTATGACGAGCTAAAAATTGAGCTCTTCTTCCTGGATCTTGATGTTTATCTCGAACATCATCTTTTCCAGCACCAGGTTTTTCACCGAATCCAATCATGATAGCTTTTGTTAAACCAGTCTCTTTATCTTTTTCTCCAGATGGTGAAGGACGATAAACATAATAGAGCGTATCAATATCGTTTGGAGATAATTGAGGATCATCAAAATTAACAGTTTTCTTTCTTCCAGAATCTCTGTCAGTATAAGTTCCTTTTTGACCGGTGTATAATTTTTCTAGAATGAATTGGTCATCTTCAGAAACTGATATTTTACCATCGTTCCAAAGTGCTCTCATTTCATTTACGAAATCTAAATAAGCTTCAGAACCTACTCTAAATATTGATTCAGAAATAGTTAGCTCATTTTCGATATGATATTTGATATTCTCATTAATGCTTTTCTTATAATCGTCATATGACTCATTAAGAACAAGAGCATCAAATTCAGTTTTTGTTAATAGACGCATTCGTGTCGGTTTTTTTTATTTATCCAAACGTCAAAGCGGGTAAATTTGGATTGTTGTAATTGTAATGATTTATGCATTCTCGTGCAAATTCGATAGACCACCAATCCGGTTGAGTTCCTCGAACCCAAACGACTTTCATATAAGAAGTCTTCATTCCATAATAACTTCGATATGATTGTACCACATCCTCAGATCTAAAACAATCAGGCATAGCCATTGCAAAAGGAGTTTGTTCGGATGATGGTAGCTTAGGAAGATTTTGGCGCATCCAATCTACGATTTTTTCGATTGAATGTTTTCCACCCCAACGACGAGTAAATTCGTAACAAAGTTCTTCGGTGCAATCTAGTAACCAATTGAAATTCTCGATAGAAGTTCGAGTCCATATTGTGCATGGATGATTGACATGTGATATTGCATAATGCCATTCAGAACCATCTGCATTTTTTCTAGGCCAACCAACAAACATTTCGTTTACTGCAAATTGTTGATCTGGAATTTCTTTCTTTCGACTAATACCTAATGTAGAGTAATATGCAGCAGTCATCATTTGTGCATGTTCAATAATCATTTTGGGAACGTGTTTGTCACAATGCATTTGTGCAGCAATTCTCGGATCTTGGTCTAGTACAAATATGTTCATTTTTTATTTTTAATATGATCTAGAATAGTGGCTCGATTCTAATGTTATTAACAACTTGTTCAGTAGGTTTACAGAACTGAGAGAACTTAAATATCTCTTCATTATGTGTTAGTTTTTCTTCGATATCTGCCTTTTGTTCAGCGATCCAACGATTACGAATTTGAGGATCTCTTAATTTATCAATGATGGTAACGAGCTCCTCTTCATTAGAGAAGTAATACTCATTACTCTTGAATATTCCTTGATTAACATCACATGCCGAGTAAACGATGATCGGGCATTTTGCGGATATGCAATCGTAAATTGTTTTGTTCACATACTTATTTACTGCATTACCTTTACCAATAAATACATACCCCAAATATGAATTGAGTAGTCTAAAAAATTCATCACCAAAAACTGAACGATCTATAAGAGTAACATCATCACGAACAATATCATCTACTAAAAGATCTGCTCCTGGACCAATGATATCCATCGGAATTGTATGAGTTTTAGCCTTAAGCATTTTAGTTAAAGCCACCAAACGATTTTTTGCAACAGAACCAGATAAAAATCCAATGAATAAAATCTTATCGTTTTTTACTTCGGTAGTTAAGTTTGCATAACGTTCTCTATTGATATGTAGATTAAAAAGAACATCATCTGATACGTATAGCGTTCGATCTGAAATCTCTTGAGGTTCCATTACTCTCATAATCTCAGGGATATCATGATACACAATATCTTTAACCCAATCACACATATGACGAGATCCATTAGCTACAAAATATACATTGTCATATTTGATATCTGTATTCATGATATCAAGGAAACGTTGATTTTCTCTAATGAACTTTGGTGTACTAGGAGTTGCCTTCTCTATTCGAACATCCGCCATTTTCTTGTAATCTAAATAAGGATATTCGGAATCAGGAGTTCTGATGAACAGGGGAATATTTAGAGTATTGCTACAATAAGCAGATATTGCATAGTTATGAACACATGATGGATTCATTTGACCTCCAAAGAAGGTATTCCTAGTCATATATGAGAATATTCCTGAAAGATTATTCAATTTAGACAAATCAGTCGGATCATACACCTGTATTATCCTAACTGGAAAGTTAAGTAGGTGTTGATGGTCAATAATACTTTTTGTTGTGTTCTTTGATATTGAGATAAAATAGAAATCACAATCTGGGTTCATTCTTTGAAAATCGTTCCAAAACTCGAATTCTCCTAAAAGAATTGAAGTTTTGGTTCCGATCTTCGTGTAAATGATTACGCCAATGTTAATTCGCTTCATTTGGTATTTCTGCGTTTTTTGTTTGTTCAAATTTGATTATTTGACGAATGGTTTCATCTAAAGAAATTGTAATTCCTGGCCATTCTGGATAATCTGACTTGAATTTAGTTAAGTCTGAGATATACCATTGGTGGTCACCAATACGAGCATCTTTAGAGATTTTGTAGTTTTTCCAATTTTTATGTTTTGGATTTTCTTCTTTAAGAATCGCATTTGCGGTTGAGATTGCTTCAAGAATAGATGTGCTGTTTTCGCGACCACCACCTGCATTATAGACTGCACCTGGAATAGGATTTTGATGATAATGCCAGAACATATTTACTAGATCCCATGAATGAATGTTATCTCGAACTTGTTTACCTTTATAACCAAAGATGGTATATGGCTTATTAGTTACAATACATTTCATTAGGTAAGATAAAAATCCGTGAAGTTCGGCACCAGCATGATTAGGTCCAGTTAAACAACCACCTCGAAATACTACCGTGTTCATACCAAAATATCGACCATATTCTTGAACCATAATATCAGCAGCAACTTTAGATGCACCGAAGATAGAATGTTTAGTATGATCGATTGACATAAATTCATCGACTTCTAAAGGATTCTTTGATAAATTAGATAAAGCTTCATATCGAGTTTCTAGCTCAACCAAATTCAAACGGTTAGGAGTATCACCATAAACTTTGTTAGTGGAAGTAAAGATAAAAGTTGCTTTTGGAGCATACAATCTAGTTAGTTCTAACAAATTCATTGTTCCTATAGCATTTACGGAAAAGTCAGTAAGTGGTTCTTTGGCAGCCCAATCATGTGAAGGTTGTGCAGCAGTATGAACTACCATATCAACCGAGTATTCATTATCTATTGTTAGACCTTTGAATACCATTTCCATAGTTTCATAATCCCGAATATCGATCTCTAATGGATTGAAATCGTTACCATAACTTTCCTTTAACTTATCTTGAGTTTCTTTTGTGGAAGCACCATCGCCAAAGAAATATGCTCGCATGTCATTATCAACACCGACAACATAGAATCCTTTGTCAATTAAGAACTTAACGGTTTGTGAACCGATCAAACCACTGCTACCAGTGACAATTGCTGTTTTAATCATAATACTTGTTTTATCTTGTTTTTTATTTGTTTTGTTGTTTCTTCTATGGAAGTGATTGTTGTATCAACGTACAAAAATCTATTTCGCCAAGTTTGTGGATCGTATTTGTCACGGAAATTGTGAAAATGCCATTGAAAAAGATCTTTCTGTTTGATAAAATCTTTTTCAGAATAAACCATTCGATCTTTTGGACCACGATCTAAATAGCTTTGATGGTTGTTATCTAGTAATACCAGCAAAAAGTTATTATCTAGAAGCAAATCAGAAACTACTTGATCGTTATTGATATATGATTTACGATCAAAGAATTGAGAATAAACTATTTCGGATAGAAACGATCGATCAATAACAAATGTATCATTTGGAAATGTTCGAAATAATTCGTTAGCTAAAATATGCATACCATGATAAAAATCTGGTAGATGTTCAACATAGTCTGGCATTTTAGTCTTAATCGAGAAATTTCTAAATCCAAATTCATCGGCAATCGATTTGGTAATCGAAGATTTGCCGGTTCTGGATAAGCCTTCAAGGATAATTAAGTTTGCCATTATATTTTTAATATTATATGACAAAGGAGCAACCTTAATGATTACTCCTCGTCAAATTGTTAATTAGTTTTTGTTATTCAAAATAGGATGAACGAGCGAACGTATATCATTTACAATACGTTCACAAGCAGATTCATAGGATTCGTATTTATAACCAACCGTATGACATAATTCTCTTAATTGAGTTTCCATAGGAGTACCAATGTAATTAAGAGCAATTTTTAGTTTTTCTGCTACATCACGAGCATCTGGTTTATGTGTATTTACCGAATCAAGCGATGTGAATAAAGGATAATCTTCATGACCAGCCTTTTTCATTTTGTGCCAGTAATTATTTACTTTAGGCATTACTAAAATGTTCTTGGCCATCATTGCTTCACAATGAGTAACACCACCATGAACTTCAGTTACGAATAAGTTACATGCAATATGTGATTTGTTAATGAATGTTAGGTAATCTTTACGAGTGAATTTTTCATCATTCGACATTACTTCAACATGACCATTTGATAATTCCTGAATTAAATGTTGTTGTTCATCAGTAACTTTACGAGTTGGATTCAACATTACTGCTTTGAATGGTTTATCCGTGATAGTTGATAGAATACCTATTGCTTCAGCGAATGTATCGTAGTTTGTATAACGATTTGCAGTATCAGAAATACGATTACCAAAGTAAATTGTGGGAATCTCGAATTTTTTATCTGAATGATATTCTTCAATTTCTGCATAATGTGCACCAACACCCCATACTGATTGAGGAGCTAGAATATCACGAGTCTTAAATAAAACATCATAAGCTTCCATTGCTTCGACTCTACCTGCTTCGCATTGAAATGCGGCAATATCAGATGCAATAAAAGATTCCATTTGGCGTTCATAATAACGAATTTTTTCAGGAACCTTATTTGCAATAGGAGAATCAAGGAAGTAGTTTGTAGAAATGATTGGAATATTCAATTTCAATTCGTTGAAGAGTACTCGCCAATTCTTGGTAAGTGTATTTTCATCATTAATCATAAGATCTACTTCGCTGAAAGCTTTTGCATATTCAGGATGAATTAGATAACGTTGCATATCGAAGTGATAGCGACTAGTTACTGGAGAATGTGGGATATCGTCTATTAAGAATTCGATATCTTTGTGAAATTCTGGTTTGAACAGATCTTCTAGACTAACAACATCTGTTGTGTCGTGTGCAGAAGGAAGTTTGATTAAGAATTTGAATTGTTCAGGATATTTATTTAAAATTGTAGAGATTATCCCAACTGCAATATTAGTACATGCATCATTTCGTAATAACCATTTAGGTTTGCCATTTACTAAAGTGAAGTTTGATACTTGAACTGCATAGAATACTTGGAGTTTTTTATCTTTCATTTATTTGTATTTAGAAATTAAATCATTTAAGTAGGTAACATCTTTTTCGAAAACATGAGCGGAAACTACCGTTGATGTAAATTTACCAGTTGGTAAACCTAATTCTTCGGCAATTTGTGTTTGGAATCTACCCCATAAGTACATATCCAATTTAAGTACTTGACCCATGTTTTGTGAACGCATATGTAAGTGAATATTTAACTTACCTTCACGAATAGAGAAGGTTGCAGAATCACAACAAGGAAATTCAAGTGTTTCGTTTGGTTTATCAAGAAGTAAAGCATCGCTTTTATCAAGGATGGAAATCACTGCACGACGAGTATCAGGATGATCTTTAAGTTCTTTGATAATATGTGGTAGTTGTTCTAGAATTCTAGGTCCATAGAAGGTATTGAAGTTTGCTGGAAGATCTGGTGATTTGGGTTTTTCCATGAATCTTGCAACATTAGGATATTCCTTTAGAAGAAGTTCATTATCAGTTGATCCGGAAATCATCCATTGATAAAAGGTATCAGCATAATTATAATCTAATCTACCAATATGTTCATTTGTGAATTGATATGTGGCTGGATTTGCAACCTCATAAGTAAGACTTTGAATTTCTAGCATATCACCTAATCGAGAAGTCGAACGATATTCAGGATTTGTGATGATTTCACTATTAATGCCAAGAAAAGCGTGTTCAAAGTCAGAATACTGTAAGTATTTTGTCATTTTTGTGTGTAATTAATTAATAATTAAATGAATAAAGAGGTAAAAAAGTATCAATTCAACTTGGCTTTAAGAGTCCAAGTGTTTTCTTTGATAATATTCTTTTTTACCGGACCAACTCGCTTAAAAGAAAATCTTTCAAGTTCGTTATTGATCTTGGTAATAAGTGCATCCATGTCGGATGGTTCGAAAGTTGAATGTGTTCTAAGAGTAAAAACATCTGCTTCAACATGGCTGAATATACATGAACCGTTATCGAAGAATAGGCGTTTTGCTTTCTCGAATTCTGCTTTAAGTTCTATGTTATTCATAAACTCATTTTTCATCGTTCCTTTCAATGAAAGGAAAACGAAAGATTCGTTCAAATTTAAGAACTCTCGGTATGTAGGTATTTTGTCCATAATATAGTTTATATATTCTTGATTTTGTTAAGAATATCTTCGTAGGTCATGATTTCAACACCTAACTTTTTAGCCTTTGACATTTTAGATGAATTAGAGTTAATATCATCGGTAATTAAAATTTTGCATTTTTCATTAAGAGGACCTTGTACATAACCATTATCACCAATCAACTTTACGAAATCTTCTTTGGTTTTGAAACCGTAAGGTTTAGGAGAACCAGTCATTTCGAATATGGTAGCATTTTCATTTAGTACTCGAATTTCTTCACTTTGTATTGCAAATCCATTAGATTCTAAAGTTTGAATTAAACGAAGAACTGATTGATATTCAGTAGATTGTTTATTTAAAAACGGAGAATATGATGCAGATGATAATCCGGTCCAATCTGGTGTTTTGTTTTCGAATAGCTTGGCAATTTGTGTTGCGGTAGAGAAACCAACATTATCAAAGGATAAAGATGCAATAACTAAAGGAAGTGTTATTTTTCGTTCAGGGTTATTTCTAGAATTAAGAAGAATTTCTAGTGCTCGACCTTTTTTGAATTCACCACTTTTGATTAGAGTTTGTTCGTTGAATTTAGAATTATCGAATACATCGTGAATTGATTGTATACCGGCTTTGTGTATTTTCTTAATTGTAGATCCAGCTACATTTCTAAAACCGAAGGTTCCAATTCCACGCATTAATTGTAGAATTGATTTGTTAGGACATGTAGGATTTGTACATACTAAGTGAATATTACCTTGTACTTCAATTTTACATTCAGATGAACATGGTGAAGGTAGATAATTTTCAATAGATTCGCTAGATGGTTTAATAACCTTTTGAACAATAGGAATGATATCACCTGATTTTACGATAATTACTTCGGCACCGGGAAGTAATCCTTGACGAATTACATTACCATAATTATGAAGATTAACATTTGAAACGATAGTTCCATCTAGATCAATTGGATCGAGTACTGCAACTGGTGTAAATTCTGAAGATATTCCAACGTTCCAAATAATTTCTTTGATAGTGGTAATAGATTCCTTTGGAGGAAATTTAATTGCTACTGCCCATTTTGGTGCATAATCGGTTTCACCAATTGCATTTCTTAGATTTTCTGGGAATTTAATAACCATACCATCTAATTGGTAAGGCGAACCGTTTGTTCGATAATCGAGAATTTCGTTATAGGCATATTCGAAATTATCGAACATAATCATTTTAGGAGTAGTTCTGAATTGATTATCAATTAAGAATTGAAGAGTGTTTGGATGGTGTTGAGATGTGTTTGTATGAATTCTACATTCGAAAGCTACGAAGTGAAAATCTGAAATAATTGAGGTATCGACGATATCCCTACCGAGAATACCAGCTACGAAGTTACGTGGATTTTTATATATTGCAGAATACTTGGAATCGAATGTAGATACTGGAATAACCACTTCACCTCGAATTTCGATTTTATCTTTTGATGAGATGGTATTAGGTACAATTAACTTCATTTTTTCGATGATGTTTTGACCTTTAGCACCATCACCACGAGTTAATGCAAGAGTTAGTTTACCATTTTCATAAATCAAATTACAAGAAGAACCATCGAATTTTGGAGTAGCTTCCATCGCTAAAGTAGTATTACTTTGATTGGCAGTTAACCATGTTCGATATTTAGTATTAGCAATAGTGATTGGTTCGTTTCGTTGAACTTGGATTTTATTTAACGAAAGCATAGGCGATGCGTGATTAAACTTAATATCCTTTAGATCTTGAGAACCTACAATCTTAATTACTTGTGAATTTTCCAGCTTTAATTCGTCTTCTAGATTATCAAATTCGAAATCGGATAGAATAGGTTCACCTTCGTAATATTTAGTTTTTGCTAAAAGGTAAAGATTTTCTTTTTCTTGTATGTTCATTATTTGATTATTTTGTATATACAAATATAATACTTTTTTGTGGAATTAAAAACTTTTTTGATAAAAAGTTATTAACAATTTTATGATAAATGGAATTCTAAAAGTACATCTTTCAGGTAACCTATATACTCTTCGTTTTCAAGATTATCTGTCAATTTAGGAATGTATACCTTCTTCGTGAATACTGATGCACCAACATAATTAAGAGTATACTCAAAGTGATTTACTCCCATTACATTACCAAATTTACCATTAGATGTTCCTATAAGCAAAACCTTCTTTTTATCTAGAAGAGATGGCCATTTAGATTCATCTATGATTTGTTTGAATAAGTAAGGATAGGTTCCATTCCATTCAGGAATAATGAAAATAATCTTATTAAATGCATAATCAGCTTCAGTAAAGCCGGATGCATTAACATACACTGAATCGGTTCCGTGCTCAATCTTTAAATCATTCATGATTCGGAGAGCCAATTTCTTATTTAAGCCAAAGTCTCCACTTTGAGATACTAATAAATACTTAAGCATATAGTTCAGCTGAGTCTTTTCTACGTTTTTCTTCGGCTTTGATTGCAGCAGCAATACGGTCGTTGTAAGCTTTGATGTACTTCTCTGAATTGATTTCTTCTATCCAACGATCAGTAGCTTCCATAATTTCCACCATACAAGCAGTTGCTGCTTTAAGATCATGGAATAAATTAAGTCCTTGAGGACCTTTAGCATGTAATCCACCGCGAACAACATAAGGAGTATGAAAATACTCAGGGTTATGTTCAGTGAAAACTACCCAAATTCTCGAAGGTTCGGCATTGTGATGTAATTTACCCCAACGAACGAATGAGGTATTAGCACATTTCATCCGAGATTCTTGTTCGAGGCAGGTCCATCCTTCGGGTAATTTAGGCCGGTGTATAATTTCCTGCCAGTGTGGTTTTCTTTGTTTTTCTTGCATATTGTTAGAATTTTTCATTGTTAATTACGATATCAAAATCAGTAAAACCTTCAAAGTCACGATCATCTGCGTCTAGTCTACGATCAATAGAATCAGCAGTGTCTTTTCTTTCCATTAATCTAGCCTTCCTGATTTCTCTAGGAATATCAATACAAATGATGAATGAAGATTTTCTGTCTGCAGCATGTAGCTTGCGAATTCCTGAAGGAGTCATGATGAATACATCATCAGTGTTATACCATTGATCTTTCGAGGTTCCATAGAACCAGCCATTAAATGTTACGTATTCGTAAAAGAATCCTTGTTCAATTAATGTTTGAAACTCATTTACTTCCAAGAAGAAGTAATCTTTACCGTCAATTTCTCCTTGACGTGGTGGACGTGTGGTATACGACACTCCATACTTAAAACCACGACCTTCGAGAATTTTTCGAAGGTGGTCTTTTCCTGATGCGGCTTTTCCGCATAGTATAATTCTCGATTTATTCGACTTCATATTCTAATAATTGATTAATTGTATCTAGTGTTTCTTTTTGAGTTTCTAAAGCGCCAATGTCATATGCGTGCATTTCCATATCATATGCATCATGAATAACTAGCTGTAATTGAAATGGATCGACGAGATTTTGTTCTCGTTCTTCAGATGTAAGACCATTTGACATGTGAAGTCGTAATTTAACGCAATCTTCTATTAACTTAATTTCTTCTTCACAATTCGATTTTAAGTGTTCCAATACTGATTTGGCAGCGGGATCTAATTTAGATTCGGTATACATATTGTGTTTTAATTTATATGATGATTTCTAGTGATTTGATTAATTAAAAGTTATCGGCATGTTATGCATCATCATCAAATAGAATCTGATAGCTTTTACGTTTGTTCCATCTGCCGTTGCAAAGGTTCTTGATAGATCATTATCAACTACTGATTGTACGAATGATCCTCCAGGAAAACCGATTTTCATTCGAGTACATGTGATAGATGTACCAATATTGATGATATGGATTCGATCTTCAATACTCATTTGTTCAAAGCCAATTACATAAAGACGAGCATTTTTATCGAAGTAATCGGTGACTAAATCCTTGATTCGGTCTTGTTTTTGTATAATATCGTTCATAATTAATATATGTTTGAATTTTCGTTAATGTATAATTCAGGATCATGAGAAACAAATTGAATTCGAGCAATATCTTTGCAGTGATTATCTCTAGATGAACCGGTTGCTTCTAAGAATGAATCTGATACTTGAATTTCGATTGCTTTGTAAGTTTCGGGAGTAGCTGTAGTTTTTACTAGAACTTTAAGTCCTTGACCGGATGGTGTAATGAAGGCTGCATATATCCAAGGAATAGTTTTTGCTTTTTCTTTTAATTCTTGAGGATTTGATACATTATCAATATCTAGGCATATAATACCATTGTAAGCTTCCAAACCGGCCATTGAACGATGAGTGAAAATACCAGTCGGTGTAAATAGAGGAAGTTTATCTTTTAGAGGAGATTTTGATGGATTTTCGGCTTTACGAATTTCATCAATTTGAACTTTGTATTTATCGGATGCAATTTCGTTTAAAACGATTAGCAAATCTTCGGTGCCCATCGGCTTGGTATTCTTGATTGAAGAAAACCTTGTACATTTTAATTGTGTCATAATTGTTTATATTTAATTTGATATTACAAATATAATAAAAATAGTTGGAATAAAAAAATCTTTTTGAAAAAAGTTATTAACAATATGTACATTTTCATCCTCTAAAAGAAATGTAAAATTTCCATCCATCTCAGAAAAATCAACCCTTTATCCGGAGATAGATAATAAAATATCAAAGTATACTAATAATGGCAATAGGTATAAGATCACCACAATCTGGGTTGCAAGGTCCAATAGGATTTCAAGGAGCCGAAGGAGTAACAGGACCAACCGGTTTTCAAGGAGTTACAGGCCCTGGAGGACAATCTGGATATTATGGTTCGTTTTACGACACTACAACACAATTAACTATAGGTGCTTCCGCAGTTAACGCTCTTAGATATAATACCACTGAAGGAGCTACCGGAGTGTTTATTAATACAGGTCCTTCTGGTGCATCCCTCATTACAATTCAAAACGAGAGTATTTATAATATTCAGTACTCTGCTCAATTAGAAAAAACTGATAGCGGTACTGACAGAGTAGACATATGGTTAGCTAAAAATGGAGCGGATATTCCTTGGACGAATACCACCATCGATTTAGTGGGTAACGATACAAGATATGTAGCTGCTTGGAATTGGGTGGTTGGAGCTAGTGCTGGCGATTATTTCGAAATTCGTTGGATGTCTCCAGATACACAAATGTTTGTTAAAGGAGCTACATCTTTAACATCACCAACTCGACCAGATATCCCTTCAGTTATTCTAACCGTTTCACAGATAATAAATCTAGAAAAAGGATTTCAAGGTCTTCAAGGATCTATTGGACCAATTGGTTTACAAGGTCCTCGAGGTCTTCAGGGTCAACAAGGAATTCAAGGTTTACAAGGTTTACAAGGATTTGGTCTTCAAGGTATACAAGGATTTCAAGGTCTTCAAGGTTCACAAGGATTCGGTTTACAAGGTCTACAAGGTCCTATAGGCGTAACTGGTCTTCAAGGTCGCCAAGGAAGACAGGGTCCAGATGGAGTAACTGGTGCTAAAGGATCTCAAGGTTTTCAAGGACCTGGTATTGGAGATCAAGGTTTTCAAGGTTCTACTGGTCCAACTGGTTTTCAAGGATCTCAAGGTGCAGGATTCCAAGGAACTACCGGTATTCAAGGTTTTCAAGGTTCTACTGGTGTTACTGGTGCTCAAGGATCTCAAGGTGCAGGATTCCAAGG
>Ga0164292_10001468_pt1 | contig 19059 bp, 19 predicted proteins | sample GEODES117metaG_FD_111486 | JGI IMG/M metagenome (GOLD analysis project Ga0164292, IMG submission 111486) | Eutrophic lake water microbial communities from Lake Mendota, Wisconsin, USA - GEODES117 metaG | ecosystem: Environmental > Aquatic > Freshwater > Lake | place: USA: Lake Mendota...
TCATTCGTCGTAATGGTCGGGTCATGGTGATCTGCGAGAACCTCCGCCACAAGCAACGTCAGGGTTAGTCAGGGTTAAAACTAAATACACACTCGTGGTGAAACTGGATTTCGATCCAGGCCCTTGGTCCAGAGGCCGAGGAATTCACTGCGGAGGACCTCTGGAATATCGAAAGGCCAACAATGGCACGTTTAGTTGGTGTGGATCTCCCACGCGAAAAGCGCGTTGAGATCGCACTTACATATATCTTCGGGGTGGGGCGAACTCGTTCAATCGAGACTCTCGCTGCAACCGGAATTAATCCCAATACTCGCGTCAAAGATCTAGAAGAGAGCGATCTCATCAAGCTCCGTGAGTACATTGAAAGCAAATTTAAGATCGAAGGCGATTTACGCCGTGAGATTGCATCTGATATTCGCCGCAAGGTTGAAATCCAGTGCTACCAAGGAATTCGTCACCGTAAGGGTCTACCCGTACGTGGCCAACGCACACATACCAATGCTCGTACTCGTAAGGGTCCACGCGTTGCAATCGCAGGCAAGAAGAAGGTGACTAAGTAATGGCAACTAAACCAGCAGCTGCTGCTTCCGGAAAAGCAAAGCCCGCAGCAAAGATTCGCAAGAAAGAGAAGAAGAATGTTGCAGTTGGACAAGCTCACATCAAGAGCACCTTCAACAACACCATCGTCTCAATCACTGATCCAACTGGGGCTGTCATCGCGTGGTCTTCATCTGGCCAAGTCGGTTATAAGGGTTCTCGTAAGTCCACTCCGTTTGCCGCACAACTTGCAGCAGAAGCGGCAGCGCGTCGCGCACAGGAGCACGGCGTTCGCAAAGTTGATGTTTTTGTTAAGGGTCCAGGATCAGGTCGCGAGACTGCAATCCGTTCCCTCCAGGCCGCTGGCCTAGAAGTTGGTTCCATCTCTGATGTAACCCCAGCGCCACATAATGGTTGCCGTCCACCAAAGCGTCGTCGAGTCTAAGGAAAGGGGAGAAGAACTATGGCTCGTTATACCGGAGCAGATTGCAAGCGTTGCCGTCGCGAGAAAGTAAAGCTCTTCCTTAAGGGCTCAAAATGCGATGGACCAAAGTGTCCAATCGAGTCACGTCCATACCCACCGGGTGAGCATGGCCGTGGTCGAACAAAAGAGAGTGAGTACTCACTCCAGATGCGTGAGAAGCAGAAGTGCGCACGTATCTATGGCGTTCTTGAGAAGCAATTCCGCGGTTACTACCAAGAGGCAAATCGCCTTACTGGTCGTACCGGTGAGAACTTGCTCCGCATCCTCGAATCACGTCTTGATAACGTGGTCTATCGCGCAGGTTTCGCAAAGAGCCGCGACATGGCCCGCCAACTCGTACGCCACGGCCATTTCTTGGTCAACGGCGAGAAGGTAAACATTCCTTCGTATCGCGTTGCACCATCATCAGTGATCGACCTACGTCCATCATCACACGACCTCACACCATTTATCGTTGCAAGCGCTGAGCTAGGCGAACGTCCAGTTCCAGCGTGGATGGAAGTTGTTGGGTCCAAGATGCGAATCTTGGTCCACTCACTTCCTGAGCGATCTGTTATTGATACGCAAGTTCAAGAGCAGTTAATCGTTGAGTTCTATTCCAAGTAATAAGTAATAAGTAATAAGTAGTTAGCAGTACAGCAAGACCCGTACCGTCAGGCCTGGCGGTACGGGAAAGAAAGAAAAGCGGAGATCAAATAGCGGATCTCCATTAGTTACGGAGGATCATCAGTGCTAATCGCGCAGCGCCCCATCCTTACCGAAGAAGTAGTAAGTGAGTACCGTTCCCGTTTCATCATCGAACCGTTGGAGCCAGGCTTTGGTTACACGTTGGGTAACTCCCTTCGTCGGACCTTGCTCTCCTCGATTCCAGGCGCCGCTGTCACAAGCGCGCGCGTTGAGGGAGCGCTCCATGAGTTCACCACCCTCGAGGGTGTGAAGGAGGATCTCACTGAGATTGTCCTTAACCTAAAAAATCTCGTGCTCTCATCAGAGCATGATGAACCAGTAGCTCTTTACATCCGCAAGAGCGGCGAAGGCACCATCACTGGAGCCGATGTAGTCGTCTCTGCAGGCGTCGAGGTCCATAACCCAGAGCTGCACATCGCATCGCTCAACTCGAAGGCAAATGTGCAGATTGAATTGACTGTTGAGCGTGGCCGTGGCTACGTCACTGCAATTCAAAATAAGCAGGCCGGTCAAGAGATCGGTCGCATTCCTATCGACTCCATTTATTCGCCAGTACTTAAGGTGACGTACAAAGTTGAAGCAACTCGTGTTGAGCAGCGCACCGACTTTGATCGCTTAGTTCTCGATGTTGAGACCAAGCGTTCGATGAGCCCACGCGATGCAATGGCATCTGCTGGAAAGACGCTCGTCGAACTATTCGGCCTCGCACGTGAGCTCAATGTTGATGCGGAAGGTATCGAAATCGGACCTTCCCTCACCGATGCAGCGCTCGCTGCAGATCTTGCGCTTCCGATCGAAGACCTTGATCTCACTGTTCGTTCCTACAACTGCTTGAAGCGTGAAGGAATCCACACAGTTGGTGAATTGGTAAGTCGAAGCGAGGCAGATCTTCTCGATATTCGTAATTTCGGTTCGAAGTCAATCGATGAGGTCAAGGCGAAGCTTGTCTCGATGGGTCTACAACTCAAAGACAGCCCAATTGGATTCGACCCAACACTTTCGCCTGGATATCACGACAATGGTGATGATTTCGGTGACGATGAGTTTTATGCGGTTGAGCCAGTCGAGCCACGCGCTGAAGAAGAAAGAGAGTAGATAAATGCCAAAGCCAAGTAAAGGTCCACGCCTTGGTAGTGGTCCCGCGCATGAGCGCCTCCTTCTAGGAACGCTCGCTACTCAATTAATCAAGCACGGCAAGATTGAGACCACACTCGTGCGCGCAAAGCGACTTCGACCATATGTCGAGAAGCTCATCACCGCTGGCAAAAAGGGTGATCTCGCTGCACGTCGTCGCGTCATGAAGGTCATCACTGAAAAGGGTGCAGTGCACTCGCTTTTCACTGAGATCGGTCCACGTTTCGCGCAGCGCAATGGTGGTTACACCCGAATCACCAAGATCGGAATTCGCAAAGGCGATGCTGCTGACATGGCAGTCATCGAGATCATTGCTGAGGGAACGCCAGATAAGAAGAAGGTTCTCTCTCAGGCAGAGGCAATCGCCAAGCGCGCAGCTAAAGCAGAGAGCACTAAGAAGGCAGCCGCAGCTCGAGTCGCTGATCGAAGTGCAGCTCGCGCCAAGGTTGCAGAACGAATCGCTTCTCGCGCAGCAGCTCCAGTAGCTACTGCGAAGAAGAGCTCTAAGAAGGCATCTGATGAGGATGCCACTGAGAGCCCCTCATTAGAAGAGAGCGCACCTTCAGCGAAGAAGAGCGCAACAAAGGCTCCTGCAAAGAAAGCTGCAGCGAAGAAAGCTCCTGCCAAAAAGGCCGCAAAGAAGGCTCCTGCAAAGGCTGCTGATTCGAAGAAGAGCTCGAAGTAGTACCAGGCAACACACACGCTACTTCGTCAATAGTTACCGTGTCAGAACCCGTCCTCGAAAGCGCGGACGGGTTCTCGCGTATTCGGGTGGATTGTCAATACGACGGCACGAATTTCTCTGGTTGGTCGATTCAACCAGATAGACGCAGCGTGCAAGGTGTCATTGAAGATGTCTTTTCCCGAGTTCTCGATTACGAGATAACAACAACAGTTGCAGGACGTACTGATGCTGGCGTTCATGCACTTGGTCAAGTTTTCCATTTTGATCTTCCGGAGAATCTCCACGCCAACTGGAGCCTTGATTCACTTCTCTACATTGCCAATCGAATTCTCACCTCTGAAATCCGTATCATCGCAATCACTGCAATTTCGAAAGATTTCCATGCTCGATACAGCGCGCTCCGCCGACGATATCGCTACCAATTACTCGACAATGCCCGAACGCTCAATCCTTTAGATCGAGTAGCAACGGCGAGCTATCACCGCCCACTTGATGAGGAGCGTATGAATGCGGCGAGCGCACTGCTTCTTGGTGAGCATGATTTCGCAGCCTTCTGCAGAGCGCGCGAAGGGACAACGACCATTCGCCACCTGGAAACATTTTCATGGACGCGAGATGTCAGTCGACCAGCTAACGGAGCGTTGTGCGCGACGATCGTGGCGGATGCCTTCTGTCACAACATGGTTCGTTCGCTCGTCGGGGCGATGATGATGGTCGGAGATGGGCGGTGGACCCCCGAGAAGCCGGCAGAGATTCTCCGCTCGAAGCAGCGGCATAGCCATATCGCACCTGCAGCCGGCCTCACCTTGATCGAGGTGGAGTACCCGCCGGTCAGTGAGTATGGGCAACGGGCTCGACGAGTCACGGCAGAATCCACTCGCCCCGTTAACCGGGTTCCGGGGAGCTGATTTTCCTCGATTTTGACCGGCTTGGGCCATGGCAGGTACCCTCTACCTCTTGCTACCTCGTGCCTGGTGGCGCCTCTAACGCGCCAGGTAATGAGTAAGAGCAGTTTTCACAGAAGTTTAAGTAGACCGAGTAGCCCTAATAGAGAGTAAGTGAGGTTGGCGTGCGTACAGCGAGCCCAAAGGCGTCTGAGATTACGCGTACCTGGCACATCATTGATGCCAAGGACGTTGTGTTGGGCCGTCTAGCAACCCATGCAGCTGCGCTTCTTCGCGGCAAGCATAAGCCGACTTTTGCCCCCCACATGGATACCGGTGATTTCGTTATCGTCATCAATGCAGGTGAAATCGCACTTACCGGTTCTAAGAACGCTAACAAAATGGCGTTCCGTCACTCAGGTTATCCAGGCGGTCTTACTGCGACTACCTATGCAGACATGATGGCAACACATCCAACTCGTGCAGTAGAGAAGGCGATTCGTGGCATGTTGCCAAAGAATTCACTCGGTCGCGCTCAGATCACAAAATTAAAAGTCTATGCAGGTGCTGAACATCCACACGCTGCACAGAATCCAGTTCCTTTTTCCATCAACCAAGTTTCCCAAATTTCCTGATAGGTGCGTGCAATGTCTGATTTCTCCAATGTAGATGTCACTCTCGACGATGATTTCGAGACTCCTACAAGCTATTCATCGAGCACCCCTGCACCTGCGACTAATCGCGCTGCAATCACTGCACCTGGCGCTGGCGTTGGTCGACGTAAAGAGGCAATTGCACGCGTTCGTCTCGTCCCGGGAACAGGAAAGTGGAGCCTTAATGGTCGCCCACTCGATGTTTACTTCCCAAATAAAGTTCACCAACAATTGGTATCAGAGCCATTCCGCACCGTCGGTGTCGATGGAAATTACGATGTCATTGCGCTGATTAATGGTGGCGGTGTCTCTGGCCAAGCTGGAGCCCTTCGCCTTGGCGTTGCTCGCGCACTTAACGCGATTGACGTGGATGCACACCGACCTTCGTTGAAGAAGGCAGGCTTTTTGACTCGTGATGCACGCGTTATTGAGCGCAAGAAGTACGGCCTCAAGAAGGCACGTAAGCGTTCGCAGTACAGCAAGCGTTAAAGCGCTGTAAGCAAAGTAGCATCGCGCATATGGCGCTCTTCGGAACCGATGGTATCCGTGGACGTTTTGGCGAATTGCTCACCACAGATCTCGCAGAGCGGGTGGCTTTTGCTGCCGGTCGCTTCATTCCAGCGCACTCTAAAGTGCTCATTGGTCGCGATCCCCGAAGCTCTGGAGCGCTCCTTGAGAACGCAATAAGTGCAGGATTCACACAAGCTGGCCATGATGTCATTCGCATCGGAATAATTCCCTCTCCAGGTCTGGCGTTTCTTACCTTAGAGCCGGGTGTGGCACTTGGCGTGATGATCACCGCTTCACACAACCCTGCTGAAGATAATGGAATAAAGATATTTGGCCATGATGGGATGAAGATTCCCGATCAACTCGAAGTAGAGATTGAAACGTGGGTTAACTCAGCGGAGAAAGTTGAACCTGTTGCAGAAAGTAAACTTGGGAAAAGTAGCGCTGATGCAGCGGCAATTGCGCGGTATATAACACACCTTAAATCCTCCATCGACGTCTCACTTTCGGGGCTCACTCTAATTCTTGATTGTGCAAATGGATCGGCATCTCATGTTGCGCCACAAATCTTGCGAGATTTAGGTGCGACTGTTCAGGTAATCGGAGGAGAGCCAAACGGAGTAAATATTAATTCGGGCGTTGGGTCAACTCATTTAGAAGTGCTGCAGAGCGCAATGCGCAATTCTGGAGCGGATCTTGGAATAGCACACGATGGAGATGCCGATCGCGCACTCCTTGTTGATAACCAAGGAAATATCATTGATGGCGATGTAATTCTGGCCGCGCTTGCGCTATCTATGTCGGCAACTGGCAAGTTGAAAAAGAACACAGTTGTCACGACGGTCATGAGCAACTTGGGTTTTCATAAGAAGATGGCAGAAGCTGGAATTGCTGTGGAGATCACGAGCGTGGGAGACCGGTATGTACTTGAGCGAATTAATGAGGCAGGTTTATCTCTTGGTGGTGAACAATCTGGCCATGTAATTATCAGAGAATTAGCGACAACAGGCGATGGCATTCTCACCGCTCTGGCTATTTTGGCTCTTATTAAAAAAGGAACTTGTGCAGCAGAATCGCTGGCGGGTACCTTCACTCACTTTCCACAAGTGCTAGAGAATGTGCCAGTCATCGATAAGGTGCGAGCGCTAGCAGATGTTGATGTCTGCACCGCAATAAGTGATGCTGAGAAATCGCTGGGCGAGAATGGTCGCATTCTGGTTCGTGCTTCAGGAACTGAGGAGCTAGTGAGGGTGATGGCAGAGGCCGATACTATTGAGCGCGCAGAGAAAGCTGTAGCATCAATCGTTCACATTGTGAGCGCTCGATATAAGGCGAAATAAGAGCCCCATAACTGCTGGAGAAAAAGGGAGCGGGTAACGCAACAATGTGTGGAATTGTCGGATACACCGGAGATTCCAACGCAACAATTCCGCTACTCGAAGGATTAGCTCGACTTGAATATCGTGGCTACGACTCAGCAGGAATTTCCATCCTTGCCGATGGGAAGATCACAACCGCGAAGCGAGCAGGAAAATTAGCCGTCTTAGTCGCCGCACTCAAAGAGAAATCTCTTCCCAATGGTCAGGTTGGTATTGGACATACCCGATGGGCAACCCATGGTTCGCCAATTGATCGCAATGCACATCCACACCTTGACCCGGATGGCAAAGTTGCGTTGATTCATAATGGAATTATTGAGAATTATCACTCATTAAAAGTAGCGTTAGAGAATCAGGGTCATGATTTCAGTTCTGATACCGATTCTGAAGTTGTTGCCCATCTTTTGGGAGCTGAATATTCACGAGTAAACGATTTAACTGCTGCGATGGAAAAAGTCTGCAAGCAATTACAAGGAAACTTCTCACTTGTTGCTATTGCAGTTGACTCCCCAGGCACGCTTGTTGGTGCGCGCCGGAACTCACCATTAGTTGTTGGCTTGGGCGATGGCGCTAATTTCCTCGCTTCAGATGTAGCTGCATTTATCTCCTTCACAAGGCGTGCATTGGAGATTGGTCAGAATCAAATAGTGACTCTTACTGCCTCAAGTTATTCGATCACCAACTTTGATGGCGAAGCCCAGAATGCGCGCGAATTCGAAGTGACTTGGGATGCCAGCGCTGCTGAGAAGAATGGCTTCCCGCACTTCATGGCAAAAGAGATTATGGAACAACCTAAGGCACTGGCTGATTGTCTGCTGGGTCGAATCGATGAGAAAGGACAGTTAGCGCTCAACGAGGTTCGGGTAAGTGATGATGAATTAAGAGATATTGAGAAGATCATCATCATTGGCTGTGGTTCTGCATTTCATGCAGGCATGATCGCAAAATATGGAATTGAACATTGGTCACGTATCCCAGTTGAAGTGGAATTAGCATCAGAATTTCGTTATCGAGATCCGATTATCACGCGGAATACTCTCGTACTTGCAATCTCCCAATCGGGCGAGACCATGGATACTTTGATGGCTCTTCGTCATGCCAAGGAACAGCGAGCCAAAGTCATTTCAATCTGCAATACCCATGGCGCTTCGATTCCTCGAGAGTCTGACGGAGTGGTCTACACCCAGGCGGGACCAGAAATTGCTGTTGCATCAACGAAAGCTTTCTTAACCCAGATTGTGGCGGCATACCTCGTTGGTTTGTATCTCGCACAAGTTCGAGGAATTAAGTTCGTTGATGAAGTTCGTGACATTCTCGAAGAGCTCGACGAGATGCCAACGAAAATCGAGAGATATTTGGAGACATCAGAGCGACTTAAAGAACTTGCTGAAGAGTTTCAGAGCGCACAATCAATTCTCTTCCTCGGTAGGCATGTCGGATATCCGGTTGCGCTAGAGGGCGCCCTAAAGTTAAAAGAACTTGCATATATGCATGCCGAAGGTTTTGCCGCAGGTGAATTAAAACATGGTCCTATTGCACTCATCGAAGAGGGCACGCCAGTGTTGGTCGTTATGCCGAGTCCACATAGTCCGCTACATGACAAGATGCTCAGTAATGTGCAGGAAATTCAAGCGCGTGGTGCGCGAGCCATCATCATTGCTTCCGAGAGCGATTTAGCAATTGCCGATCCGCGAGCGATTCGAATTCCCGATGCCCCCGTGCTTTTTCAGCCATTACTGGCGGTGCTCCCGTTACAGCTCTTCGCCTATGAGTCGGCTGTCATTCGCGGATATGATGTAGATCAGCCAAGGAACTTGGCAAAGTCTGTGACGGTTGAATAAATGAAACATTTAGAACGTTCAGTTTCCTCGTTGATTCGTAATGCCGCCATTGCAATGGGCGCGTTTATTTACATTACCTTTGATGTTCTACATAGCGGACCCTTAACAGAACTCGACGCCACGATTGCGCGCTGGCAGCGCCCTAATCTTCCAGCGTGGGGCGATTGGGTCATCTACAACCTCGACCATTTAGGGTTACGTGGTTTGACTGCGCTTTTCCTTCTGTCGCTATCCATTTATTTGGGAAGAAAGTTCAGAACGTGGCGGCCCGTGAATCTTTCCATCGTTTCGCTTTTGGCATTGAATTTAGTGGTGGGGCTGGCCAAGCTCGAATTTGGTAGAACTAAACCGAAATTGCAAATTGACCTACTCGATGCAGGTGGCATGTCGTATCCAAGCGGGCATGCTTCGAATGCAATCCTCACTTGGGGGCTATTTGCATATCTGGCAGTGAAGTACTCAGCGCCAAGTCGATTGAGAACTCAGACTGCAACATGGTCAGTCGCGGCAACTACCTTGTTGGTGGTGCTGGTCTCCCTCTTTCGCAATACCCATTGGCTCTCTGATCTCATCGGTGGGGTCAGTATCGGTACAGCGCTACTTATGCTTATTGTTGCGGTAGATCGTTTGGTGTCATCAAGTCGCACTCGCTCGCCACTTTCGACCGAGGAGGTCCGCTCGTGATCAAAGGAATCGGTGTCGACGTGGTGGAGATATCCCGTTTCGCAGAATCTTTGGCGAGGACACCAGGTATGCGCGAACGCCTTTTCACCGAAAGCGAATTAGCAATCGCTGAGGAGACGCACCCGTCCTTTCTTGCTGGTCGATTCGCAGCAAAAGAAGCCCTTGCGAAAGCGCTCGGCGTCCCAGACGGACTTGCGTGGCACGATGTCAATGTTCATCGCGCGGATAATGGTGCGCCAATCATGATCTTGAACGGAATTGCAAAGCAGCGAGCTGGAGCTGGAAAAATTCACCTTTCGATTTCCCACGATGGCCCTGTTGTAGTCGCAATGATCGTGATTGAGAACGCACGTGGCTGAACCAATCTTTAGTGCGACTATTGATTATGAGCAGATAGCACGAAATGCTCGTTCGATTATCGCGGCAACCAATGTTCCCCTAATGGCGGTAGTAAAAGCTGATGGTTATGGACATGGATTAGTTGAATCAGCGCGGGCTGCGCTTGCTGGGGGAGCAACCTATGTAGGCGTTGCATTCATTGAAGAGGCAATCACATTACGAGATGCTGGAATTACCGCGCCTATTCTTGCCTGGCTCACGCCACCAACAGCAAATTTCACACGAGCGTTGGACTTTACGATTGACCTTTCGATCTCATCTTTCGATCAATTAACAGCGCTTTTATCTGCAAGTGAAATAACTGGTGTAGTTCCGCGCGTACACCTCAAAGTGGATACCGGCATGACGCGGTCAGGTGCGCTCGATGAATTTCCAGAACTCGTCAGCACAATTGGTGAGTTGATTGATGAAGACAAGTTGAAGTTGGTAGGCACTTGGTCGCACTTAGCGTGTGCGGATGAACCTGACCATCCGTTAAATCGAGAGCAGCGCGAGCGATTTCTGGCAGCGCTTGATTACATGGCAAGTGAAGGAATTGATCCTGGCATCAGGCACTTAGCAAATTCCGGTGCGGTGATGCATTTTCCTGATTTTCGTTTCGATATGGTGCGCTCTGGTCTTTTGCTCTACGGATATTTTCCAGGCGGTGCAGCAAGTAATCACTTCTCAGTAGCGCCAGCGATGGAGTTGAGCGCCGATGTTGCGTTAGTAAAACGGATACCTGCTGGAGCAAGCGTTGGCTATGGCGCAACGGTTCGTTTAACGGAAGATAGATATATTGCGCTGCTACCAATGGGTTATGCAGATGGAATCCCAAGAAACCTTAAGACTCCCATCGAAGTGTTCATTGCGGGTCAGCGCTATCCACTCATAGGACGAGTATCGATGGACCAGGTAACTGTAGATCTTGGCTCCGACACAACGGTCAAAGCTGGTGATCGAGCAATTTTCTTTGGCGGTAATGGCGCTAGTAGCGCAGATGATTGGGCGAAAGCAGCCGGCACTATTTCCTATGAGATTCTTTCGAGAATCGGGGGCAGGGTGCCTAGGCTCGCCGGGAGAATTAATCCATACTAATCTTCGCAGAAAAGCGTAATCCTTGATGAGCGTTACTTCGGAAATAGGGAGCGGGTGCACAGTGTCCACGCTGTTGAGCGTTGCTCAGGTAAATGTCACGTTCGGTGGATTACGCGCTCTTAAAGATGTGTATGTGGATTTGCACGAAAATGAAGTCGTCGGATTAATTGGACCTAATGGCGCTGGCAAGACAACTTTGCTCAATGCGATTTCCGGTTTGGTCAAGCCCAACTCTGGAACATTTGCTCTTTACGGAAAGAATGAAGATTGGCCAAGGCCACATGAGTTAGTCGACCACGGCATCAGCAGAACATTGCAAGGGGTAGGGCTCTTCCCCGATTTAACTGTGCTAGAGAATGTCATGATTGGCGCACATAAGTTTGCTCGGGCAGGACTTGGTCGGGCTTTGCTCGGACGTACTGCAAAAGATGAACGCGTGCTTCGCGAACGCGCGCTCTTGGCATTAGAACGCGTGTATGCCGGAGGGTTGGCGGATCGGCGAGCAGATACGTTGGCTTACCCGGAGACCAAACGAGTAGCAATTGCTCGTGCACTGATTTCAGAACCGAAAATTCTCCTACTCGATGAACCAGCTGGTGGTCTAGGCAAAGAAGACATTGATTGGCTTGGCTTACTCATAAAGAACTTACGTCGAGAATGTTCGATTATCTTGGTCGAACACCACATGGACGTTGTGATGGCCGTGTGCGAACGATTGTACGTATTAGATTTTGGTGAGGTGATCGCAAGCGGGAGCGCTGAAAAAGTTCGACAAGATCCTGCAGTGATTGCGGCCTATCTCGGCACGGCAGCGAGCGAATTATGACTCTTCGAGTTCGCGGTTTAACAATTGATCATGGCGCAATTCGCGCAATATCGAACGCGACCTTCAACGTTCCGCGAGGGTCAATCACTGCAATCATTGGCGCAAATGGCGCGGGTAAATCCACGCTCCTTCGAACCATCTCAGGGCTCAAGCGCGCGACAACTGGAAGTATCTTGTGGGATGAGATTTCACTTGAGCACTTGCAGACTGAACAGATTGTGCGACGAGGAATTATTCATGTTCCCGAGGGGCGCTCTGTCGTCACTGAATTGACCGTCCATGAGAACCTGATGCTTGGGGGAGTGTGGCGACTTCGCGCACAGAAGGAAGATGTCGCCGCTGCGATCGAAGAGGTGTATCAGCTCTTTCCTCGATTAAATGAGCGCAAGAAGCAACGAGCCGACACGCTCTCAGGTGGCGAGCGACAAATGTTGGCAATTGGTCGCGGATTGATTGCGCGCCCACAATTACTGCTCCTTGATGAACCATCGCTTGGTCTTGCCCCGCTAGTAGTGGAGCAGATATTTCACACGCTATCTGAGTTACAAGGAAAAACTGGAATGACAATCCTGCTTGTCGAACAGAATGCGATGAGCGCGCTTCGGATTGCCTCTCAAGGAATAGTTTTAGATCAGGGACGCGTAGTGATTGCCGATAATGCTCGAGCAATCATGAATGACACGGCGCTTCGCCATGCCTACTTGGGCTACTGAGAAGAGGTGGGTGCGATGAATCTAATTAATACGCTAATTGCCGGAGTAAGTATTGGTGCAATCTACAGCCTCATTGCCTTCGCTCTGATTCTAGTTTGGCGCAGTACTCGCGTCGTTAATTTTGCTCAGGCTGGGCAAGCGGCATTCTCTACGTATGTTGGCCTGAGCTTCGAGAAAGCGTTTAATAATTTCTGGCTAGCGCTACTGGCGGCGATCATCGCCGGTGTTCTTGTGGGGGCGTTCGTTGAAGTGGTGATTGTCCGTTTTATCGTCAAGCGCGCGACATCTGCAGCGACTGTCACGGTTGCACCTGTGATTGCGATGTTAGGTTTACTTGGTATCTTCCAAGGAGTGATGGGTTTGATTTGGGGTGGCGAATACCAGGCTTATCCGACCGCCTTTTCTCGTGATGGCCTGACTATTAACGGTAGCCAGATTCCATTCTCACAGAATGACCTTTTCGTGTTATTGACGGTTGTTGCTGCGATGTCTGTAGCGGCACTTATCTTTCAGAAGACGAGTTTGGGATTAGCGATGCGTGCTGCTGCATTCGCACCTGAAGTAACGCGACTATCTGGAATTCGAGTAAGTCGCATCCGGACTCTAGGGTGGGCATTTGCAGGTGGCGCCGGCGGTTTAGCCGGAGTTCTTGTTGCGCCAACGACATTCATCGCACCGAACTCGTTTGATCTGCTCTTAGTCTTTGGTTTCACTGCAGCGGTAATTGGCGGGCTCGATAGTTTGATCGGCGGCGTGCTTGGTGGATTGGCGCTTGGTATCGGATTATCTGTTGTCACGGGATATCTCGGTGGTTCTTACACCTTTATGACCGCGTTCGTTCTTCTGATTGTGGTACTCCTGATCCGTCCACAAGGAATACTGGGAGCGCGAGGTGCTCGTCGTGCGTAGTTCACATAAGCCAAGCGCCACAAAGCGAACCATTCTTGCGCTCATCGTTGGAGTCATTCTCTTTGTCGGAAGTAACTTCATCGACGAGTACCGCATATTCCAAGGTGCACAAGTTGCTGCATACCTTGTTGGCATTGTCTCTATTGTTTTACTTACAGGCTATTCAGGACAGATCACACTCGGCCAAGGCGCTTTCATGGCTGTTGGCTCCTATTCGGCAGCGCTTGCGGTTCAAGAATTTGGATTACCTATCTGGATAACATTTTTTATTGCAGTACTAGCAGCCGCGCTCTTTGGTGCGATTATCGGAATCTCTGCTGGTCGATTAAGTGGTCCATATCTTGCAGGCGCCACACTTGCATTCGCTGTTGGTATTCCTGCTTTAGCCAATGCCGTTCCAATTCTTGGTGGCGAGCAGGGGTTGAGTTTCGATATTGGCTACGCACCTGGCAAATATGCAGACACAGTCTCACCATATAAATGGTTGTTTTGGATTTGTGCGTTATGCGCAATCATCGCTGTAGTCATCGCTGTGAACATCACCTCAAGTGGGCTTGGTCGACAGTGGCGAGCGGTGCGGGCGCATGAGACCGCTGCTGCGCTCTGCGGTATAAATCCCGCGCGGAGCAAAGTAATGGCGTTCACAGTGAGCTCTGGTTTCGCAGGCCTTGCCGGTGTTTCGTTCTCTGCGACAGTAGGTTTGGTATCGCCATCAGGATTCACGTTGGCGCTCTCATTTCTGTTGCTTACCGGTGCGATCTTGGGTGGTATCTCCCACATCTCGGGCGCCCTTGGCGGTGCGATTATCGTGGTCATCATCCCGACCGTCTTTGAGAGTTGGACTGAAGAGGCCTCACTGGGCGTTGCCACCTATTTGCCCGGCATCATCGTGAGCGCACTCCTGCTGCTGAGCATCGCGCTGGCCCCAGAAGGCCCCTCCGAGGCGCTCCATAAACTCCGCCGCAAGCACTGATCGGGCGCCCGGAATATCCCGGAATTCGCCGAGATACTCAGGGTTTTCTCGGGTAAAGGTTGGATAACAAACCTACTTGTACTGGGTCTGCCGGGGTAGAGGTAGGTAGGCTCAGAACCCCATACCCGCTCTAAAACCTAGGGCTGGGCTGAAAGAAAGTCACGAATGGAAGGACATCCATGATTCGCGCACTTAAGAAACGAATCCTCGCAGGAGTATCACTACTTGCTGTCACTGGACTCGTCGTTTCTGGTATTCCTGCGCAAGGCGCAGCAACGCCAGGTGTAACGAAGGACACAATCACTCTCGGAATGAGCAGCGCGCAAAGCGGTGCGGCATCTCCTGGTTACAACAAAGTCGGACCTGCGATGCGGGCCTACTTCAATTACATCAATGAGAAAGGCGGCGTCTACGGTCGCAAGATCGAGCTCAAGCTCGAGGACGATAAGTACGTTCCGACAAACGCCGTCAACAAAGTGAATAAGTTAATTTTGCGCGACAAGGTATTCGCTCTCGTTGGAAATCTTGGCACTGCAACGCACACTGCTGCGTTGAAGAAGACTCCAATCATCAAGCAGAGCGTGCCAGATCTCTTTGTGAACACTGGTTACAGTGGATTTGCTAATCCAAAGAAGTACCCAACAACTTTCATGTATCTACCTTCCTACATCATGGAAGCAAAGATCATGGCGAAGTACATCAAGGATAAGTTCCCAGGCAAGAAGGTCGGAATCCTTTATCAGGATGATGATTTCGGTAAAGATGGACTTGCCGGTTTCAAAGCGGGTGGCTTAACTTTCGTAGCGGGTGGAACGCAGAAGTACGCTTCGCTCTCACAGGCAACTGTGGGTCTTACTGCGCAGATGACCGCGCTCAAGAGTTCTGGCGCTGAAGTAATCATTCTCTTTGGTGTCACTAGCGCAACAGCTGTCGCAATGCGCACCGCTGCCGGACTTGGATATGGCACGACATGGGGCCCACAATTCATCATGGGTTCTGTTGGAGCTGATCCAACAACTCTTCTGACTCTCGCAGGTGCAACCACACCAGCTCTTCAGGCAGCAACGCTTCGTTCTCTAACCGGCGCGCTAAGCCTCTCCTTCCTCCCAGCAGCGACTGACACTGAGGATGAGTACGTGAAGAAGTTCATTGAAATCAACACCACATATAACAAGGGTGTTCCATGGGATAACAACGTACTCGTGGGAATGAACCAAGCGATGCTCATCGTGCAAGCACTTCGTGCAGCAGGCGAGAATCCAACTCGAGCTTCTCTAATTTCAGCGCTTAAGAGCAAGGGTGGAACTTTTGCTTCAGCTGGTTACTCCAAGCTTGATTCCGCAAAAAATGTCGGATACACCGGATACTGGGTGGGGCGTTACAACTCCACTGGCGTAATCGCTCCTGTTGATGGCGGAAAGCCTGTTGTCTACACAACAGATTCCAGCACTGCTAATGGCGATGTAGCCGTATCCACCTTCACTCGCCCAGCAATGCCTGCTGACGGCGTCCCAACTAATAAGTAAGCGAAAGAAAAGGAGAATAAGAAATGAGACTTACTCTTAATAAGACTCGCCGCAACATGGCGCTCCTTCTCTCGGTAGCGCTTATTGGAGCGGTCCTCGGTTTCCCAACGGCAGCAACTGCAGCTGATCCGACATGTACTACTGCAGCTGCAGTAACTACATGTACAGGTGAAACAAGCGATACCGCTAAGTATGAAGTTCGTGTTCCAGATGATTTCAATGGAACGCTTCTACTTTGGTCACATGGATACACCTATGTAGCGAAGATCCCTGCTCAAATTCCACTACTTGGTGGTGCAGGAAATGATCTCCGCGCAACGATTGCACCGGGCGCACCAGATTCCATGGTGACTGCAAATGCACTCCTTAATCAGGGCTACGCACTTGCCGGTTCCGGCTTTGCTGTCCCTGGCTGGAACGCTGAGTCTGCAGTCAAGACAAATGTTGAGCTTTTGGGAATCGTCAAGAAGAAGTTTCCAAAAATCAAGCGCACCGTTGCATGGGGAGCTTCACTTGGTGGCACCATCACACAACGTCTCGCTGAGACTAATCCAAAGTTAATTGATGCCGCACTTCCTGTGATGGCGTTCAATAACCTCGATAAGGTCACTGGCAGCAACGGCGGATATGGCACCGATGCGGTCTGGCTCTTCAAGATGTTCTTTGATCCAACAATCAAGGGCTTTGGCTATACCGCTGGTCCTGCTGGATTTGGTGAAGCAGCTGTAGATTTCGGCAAAGTACTTGCCGCTGTTGTTGCAATTCAAGGCGGCCTCGCTAAATCAGGTGCCGATACCTGGCCAGCAACAGCAACGCTCGTTCCAGCAGCTGTGAAAGCAGCGTTACCTGCGCGTAGCGCTCTTTTGATGGTGGGACTTCTCTCTGGAATGCCAATGCGAAGCACAAGCTTTGATGGCGTGACCGGTACTCCGATTGATACCTCCAGCATTGCAGCAGCGAGCGCATCAACTTCGGCAGCAACCGGCTTCTCACTTGCAGTGCAACCAGCACTTGCAGTTGCTGAGAACATGGTCAACATTGCTGGCTTCGCAACCTTTGCTCGTTTCGACCTAGAGTCACAGGTTGGTAATAAGAACTTCGCAGATAACCAGAAGACTAATTACGCAGCGAAGCTCTCCGAAGAGGAAGCGGCAACGTATAACGTCGCGCTCTCAGGTGAGAGTGGCATTGCAGGACTTCTCCAACTCGTGGCTGGTTTCCAAGCAGCGGCCCCGCTAAAGGGAGATGCAGAGACGCTCGCTAAGTTCAAGAAGCTCGACACAATGACAGGCCAAATCAACGTTCCAACGATTGCCTTCAACAACGTTGAAGAGACCGTGGAATTCCAGCCAATGATGTCGTGGATGATTGAAAAAGCAAATGCACAGCATGCAGCTGAAGTTGCTGCCGCCAAGGCAAAGAAGAAGAAGGCGCCAGCGAAGAAGTTCGCTGCCTTCTGGGGTCAGCCTCTTGATGAGTACACCGTCTTCAACGCCGATGGCACTCCTAAGCAACAAGCATTCAACGCTGGTACTGGCCACGTTCAATTCACCCAAACACAGTGGATGGACATGGTCCGCCTCGGCGATATGGCCGCTCGCTTGAAGAAACTTCCAAGCGCTGCAATCCTGCAACTCACTCGCGAGAGTGATCCAAACTGGTACCCAACCGAAGACTTCGATGCAGATACTTTCGAATCGATCGGTTCATAACCAGCTGGTAAGAAGTAAGTAAGGGATTGGGCCTACACCTACGGGTGTGGGCCCAATTTTTACATCGTGCGGAACCTTGCTTTTGATACCCTGAGATTCTGTGCAGGGGAGGTTTGTTATGGGTGCCTTTAGAAGTAAGTGGCAGACACTCTTGCTCTCATTTGTTGTCACGACATTTCTCGTAGAAGGCTCTTTTGCAGGAGAAGTTTTTGATCCCGGCACTTTTGCCCCACAAAGAGATCAATTTGCATTCGTAGTTAGCAACACCGGAGTTCCAGCAGCTACTTTGCTATCAGTCCAACCGCCCGGTGTAGATGAAATCGGAGTGCGTGGTGAATGGCTCAACTGTTATTCCACGTTGGATCCAGCGTGTGCACTAAACACTAGAACGTGGAGTGGGCCAGGCGATCAGGGGGTTATTGGCTGGTCAGTGCTGCCCATTTGCGATTCCCAAGCTTCAGAGAATTGCATCGAAAAATTTGAGATTGCTTACGATGGCGCCAACTTTGCAGACGCCAAATTTCTGCGAACGCTAGCTGGCGGCCTGAGCATCCCGTCCGATCCCACATTTAATTACGTAGGTGGCGGAACCACTTCTATCTGGGATGACTCAACTCTTGCGAACTCGAAAAAACAAAGTTACATGACGAACTTCATTTACTCCTCTTTCTATGATCCAAGTACCAAGAAATTTAATGTGAGCAATATTTCCCTTTCAATCGTTCCCATCAAGGAAGTTTCCGGGGCTTACAAAGCACCAGTAATGGATAGAAACTTGCCAGCCAATAACAGAATCTCCTTTGGTCCCAGAGGTTCAGTGTGGTCTGAGGATGGAGTAATAGGAGTCGCTACTGATTTTCCGTCAACGAGTAAATTCCGACTCACCGTGCGAAGTACAAATCAAGTGACCGGATGGTTTAAAGCGCGCTTAAAAGACCCTGCTATAGACATCAAGAAATATTCAGAAGATAACAACAAAGTTGTAATCGAAGGCGAACCGGTTTCAGTGCCAACTTTTGTCTATACCAAATTTAAATCAGAGTTCAATACAAAAGAAAATAAGTGGTGGCAGAACAACGGCCAATCCAATAGCACCACCGGCGCTGGAGCAGACCAGCAGGATATTTTCGAGTACCTAGATTATTTCCGACCACTCGTCAACGATAGAGCAGCTGGTTTTAATACGCTGTGGACAGTGAACTCCACTAATTGGGGTAATCAAAACAAGTGCTTAATGGACCCGTCGAGAGTAGTAGGCATTGTCAGCACCAATGCGATGGGCTTCAACGGAAATTCACCAAGCTATAAAGACGGGACTCTCAATTACCAAGTAGCGGGTATGCACTACATGCCAGATGGTAAATCTCTTGTGGAGGGAACCTACGATTTGCTTATTAGAAGCGATGCAGCACGATGCTTATATGGATTTTCCAATGCACCCATCCA
>Ga0164292_10001469_pt1 | contig 19059 bp, 16 predicted proteins | sample GEODES117metaG_FD_111486 | JGI IMG/M metagenome (GOLD analysis project Ga0164292, IMG submission 111486) | Eutrophic lake water microbial communities from Lake Mendota, Wisconsin, USA - GEODES117 metaG | ecosystem: Environmental > Aquatic > Freshwater > Lake | place: USA: Lake Mendota...
ATCGTAGCTTTCCATACGCAATCCGAGACGGAAAACCAGGTCTTTGAACTGGAACTGATCCTGCAACCAGGCGGCCATGTATACCGGTCTGAATGCACCAATGGTGCGCATGGTAGGATTATTCAAAAACTCTTCAATGGCGGGCTTTCTATACACTTTATTGCCCATGTGATCATAACCGAAATAACTTACATATCCGTTACCATTGTTCAAGAGTTCATCCGCAGTGAACATATCTATTGAGAAATCACCGGGTTTGTAGCTGTTAATGTCCACAAATGTGCGCTCGTTAACGGGATTACCATACACATCGCGGGCACCCTGAGAAATCAGCTTATTACGGAAGGAGCGATCAAAGTTGCTCTGATCTGCATAATTTATGAGGCGGTTATAACGAACGGTATCAGTGAATACCCCATTGGCATCATAGCTCAGAATGGGATTATCCCTGTCCAGTTCACTGATATGGCGGTTCATTAACTGCCCCATCAGGATCCACAATCCATTGGCTCCCAGGCCGTAACTGCGTGAAATTTGCTGTTCGTAATAAATACCGGCCTGCAGGTCATGGGGGGTACGTTCACGTCCGCCCACGGTTTTGGGTTTTACCTGCATCTGACCTACCGCGAACAAAGAAATACGCTGACTTTGGCTTTTGCTGTAGTTGCTGGTAATTCCGCCCGGCGTACCCCATAACGAATACACGTTGTTAGGGTTAAATCCATTCATCAGACCCTGGCTTTGAATCACCTGAGATGAGTTTCTGACATTAAATCCACGGCCTGCGTAGTAATCATATACATTTTGGGTATAGCGGGCCCGTAAGGGGTTCAGGTTACTGGGAGTAAATGTCATTAACGTGTCGGCATAACCCACCAGTTCCCAATAGTTTCTTAACTGAACAGTATTTCCGAACTGATCCGTAACCGTACGTGGCTCTTTGTTTGGATTTTGCTGGGCATCATAGTTGGCGTACTGAAAAACTGGCATGGGATAGGACTGGAAGGTACCTACATAACCATAATCAAAAATATTGTTGAGGTGGTTAGCGTCGCGCCCCAGCCCATTCACGTCCTGGTATTCCAGACGAGCGGTATAGTAGGCACTCTTAATACTGCTATTTTTATCCACCTTAAAGTTTTGGGTAAATTGCAAGTAGCTACGGAAGGTCGCATTATCGCCCCGGGCATTGTTCTTGTAATTCATGATGGAATTACTGGCTGCAATACCCTGACTGTAGAAGTAGGAGGCATAGCCGGTCACCATGATTTGGTTGTTGGGTCTGAATTCCAGCTTGCCATACATATTACCCTGATACAACGGCGAATTGGGTCTGGCTTTTAAACGTTCAAAATCGCTTTCACGCAGATATGCGCCCCTGTGAACAAACCCGTTAGGGGTAAATACCAGCGGATTCTCTTCCATTTCGCGCAGTTTGTCTTCTTTTACTACATACACACCGGTGCGGGTAGGATTTGGGTCTTTGAAATAGCCGAGGTTACCGTTTAAAACAAAACCAAGCTTTACCAACTCTTTGGTGGTACCCGTTTCATCTTTGTACTTCTTTTTCCAGATGGGTCCGGAAACATATCCTTCCAACGTGTTGTATCCAAAAGGATCTAATCCTTGTGAAGTAACAGCTTCCATGGCAGTCACCAATTTGGCTGTTGCGCCCCGGGAAGTGTAATTGAAGGCACCCCCGGTGAGGTCACCGTACATGGCCTGAATACCGCCAATATTGGCAGCAATGGCTTCTGTTCCCAGGGTGGGGATAGCACCACCACCAATGGCACGCATACCATCAATGAATGTTCCGTTGCCATCCGCGCGGGTACCCCTTACAGAAATACCCTGCCTTGTTGCTACAATGGCTGAGTTGGTGGAAACTACGGCGTTTACGCCGCGCTGGCTACCTTGCAAAAGCTGCTTGTTGGATACACCGCGTTCATTTTTCATAAGGTCTACCGGGGTTTTCTTGGCAACACCGGTAATCACCAACGTATTCATTCCCTGGGTCATGGAGACTTCCTGCTGATCATTCAAACCCACAGTCAGCGTGAGTTCTCTTTTTACAGGATTGAATCCCCCTTTTTCCACTTCCATTTCATAGGTACCGGGATCCAGGGTCTGGAACACGCAATATCCATCACTGTCTGTGGTGTCGGTTTTGGCCAGAATTTCATTTTTTGACATCTTGATAACGGCACCTGAAACCGGTGCGCCCTTGAATGTCACCTTCACACGAAAATCTGCAAAGCTGGTCTGTGCAACCGCTGCAGCAGCGCTGAGACTGAGGATGGTTACAAAGAGAAACTTAAGTATAGTTCTGTTCATAGGTCTTTTTTACTTTAGTCGGTGGAAGCCGTTTTTTATATTGGTCTTTCGTTTGCAAGTTTACCCAAAAATCAACGATTTAACAAACCCTTAATGAAAGGTGGTAAAAACCTGCTGATTTTGTGACAAAAAGATTGATTTGTAATGCGAAAGCAACAAACCTGTGACAAAAGTTAAGTCTGATTTACACTACAATGACATTCTGTGGCAAATCTCATCTGCCAGTACCTGTGATATTTTTTGATAACTTTCGTAGCTCCAGCCGCCAATATGTGGGGAGAGAACGGTTCTCGAATGTTGAATTAACGGATTAAACCATGCATTTTCCTTATCGGTAAATTGCTGAATCTGCTCCTTTTCCAGCACGTCTGCTGCAAAACCCGCGATATGGTTATTATGCAGGGCAGATAACACGTCTTTGGTATTCACCACTTCGCCGCGGCTAAGATTGAGAAGATAAAAAGGCATTTTGCATGCGCGAATAAAGGCAGCGTCTACCAAGCATCGGGTTTCTTCAGTCAATGGGATATGCAAAGTAATGATATCGGAATGCCGCTGAATGGCTTCCAAATCCACCTCTTTTACTTGTTTATTTCCAAAATTTTGCTTATATTTATCGTAGGCAAGCACCGAAACGCCAAAACCCTGGAGTCTTTCAGCCACGGCAGTTCCGGTATTTCCATATCCGATAATACCCACGGTCTTGCCTTTCAGCTCTGTGCCCCGGTTTTCTTCTCTGCGCCACAATCGCTTTCGGACCTCTGCATCAGCGCGGGCCAGGTTGTGCAATAGCGACAGCAGCATACCCAGGGTATGTTCTGCCACAGAATCCGCATTGGCAGCAGCGGCATTAAAAACGTCCACACCCAACCGTTTTGCTGCCTGAACATCAATATTATCCATGCCTGAGCCGCCCCTGGCTACCCATTTTAATTGTGTTGAAGCCATTAATAGTTCTTCATCCACCGGGGTTTTGGAGCGAATAACCAACCCTTGACAGCCCTGTTGCAATAACGCTATTATTTCGGCCCTATCGGCCATGGGAACATATAAAAAAGGAATTCCCACCTGTTCAAAACGCTCCATGAGCGAAGGGTGAAAATCGTCTGCAATTAAAACGGCATGGGAAATCGTATTCACGCCTGATGGGGTTAAGAGAAGTAGCTTTTACGGTTTTTAAGCCATGTATTGCCGGAAGGTGTTACCCGGGAAGTTTCCACAGCAGATTTGGCTCCCTGGAAGAATGCCACTGCTGCCATGGCAGCTGCATTGCGTTCTGCTATGGACAAGGGTTCACCGGTTTGTTCTTCGGGGTTGAAGTTTTTGGCAATAAAGTGGGTGTCAAACTTCCCGGCCCTGAAATCGGGGTGATTGAGTACAAATTTTCCGAAGTCCAGTGTTGTTTCAATGCCGGTAATTCTATATTCATCGATAGCCCTGATAAGTCGTGCGATTGCGGTTTCACGGTCTTCACCCCATGCAATCAGCTTAGCAATCATATTGTCGTAGAATATGGGAATTTCCATGCCCGGCTCCATGCAATCGTCTACCCTGATTCCGGGCCCTTTGGGTATGGAATAATCGGTGAGTGTACCCACGCTGGGCAGGAAGTTATTGCGGGGATCTTCGGCACATACCCTAAGTTCAATTGCATGACCGTTCATTTTCAGTTCATCCTGACTGAAACCCAGGGGTAATCCTGAGGCAACCCTGATTTGTTCTTTGACCAGATCCAGCCCGGTAATGCACTCTGTCACCGGATGTTCTACCTGTAGGCGGGTATTCATTTCCAGGAAATAAAAATTTCCATCATCACCCAGTAAAAACTCTACGGTGCCGGCACCACTGTATTGGCATGCTTTGGCCACATTCACGGCCGCTTCGCCCATTTTTTGGCGTAATTCCGGTGTGAGCACAGCACTGGGGGCTTCCTCTACCAGTTTTTGGTGGCGACGCTGTATGCTGCATTCACGTTCGAAAAGGTGACATACATTTCCATGGGTATCCGCCATAATCTGAAATTCGATGTGGCGAGGACCGCTTACATATTTTTCGATAAAAACACTATCATCGCCAAAGGCACTTTTGGCCTCACTGCGGGCAGTCTGCAGGGCCTGGGCGAATTCATTTTCATCGTAAACCACCCGCATGCCTTTACCGCCGCCGCCGGCACTGGCTTTAACCAGCACAGGGAATCCCACCTGCTTTGCGATTTGCAATGCCGCTGTATCGTCAGTAATGGCGTCATTGATACCGGGTACCAGGGGAACACCATATTTTTCCACGGCCTGCTTACTGCGTATTTTATCCCCCATCATATCCATGCTTTCTGGGGATGGTCCAATCAGCGTAATTCCATTTTGGCGAAGCAACCGAGCAAAAGCGGCGTTTTCGCTTAGAAAACCATAACCCGGGTGCACTGCATCGGCACCGGTTTTCTTGATTACCTCCAATATGCGATCCTGGCGCAAATAGCTATCTGAAGAAGCGGCAGTACCTATGCAAAAGGCCTCATCTGCAAAACGAACGTGGATGGCATTTTTATCGGCTTCAGAATAAACAGCCACTGTGGGTATACCCAGTTCTCTGCAGGTTCTCATAACCCTGATGGCTATTTCTCCGCGGTTGGCAATCAATATTTTTTTAAACAAACTCATTGTATTTCAGGCGTGTTCAGCATTGTCAATTTAACAAAATTCCACCATTCTTTTTTTCTCATCGGTATCGAAGTGGCCATCGGCTCCTGCAATGAGCAAACTTACATGAACAGGCGACAGCGTAAAGATTTGTTGTTCATTGGAAATAAGGTGGCTGATGAAATCTAACATTTGAAAGTGGATTGTTTTACCTTCGCGAATGTAAAACAGAATTTCGGCATGCAAAATGGTATTCAACGGTTTTGGATTTTGGTTCAGGGGGAAATTACAGCTGACCTTAAAAAACCATTTTTTATATCGGCAGCCATGCTTCAGCTGCTTACCATCGGCATGTTGTGTTATCTGGGTAATCCCAACATTCAGATAAAAACCTGGAACAGTCTGTTTTGGATAGCACTTATTTTTAGCACATTTCAAACGATATCGCGAGGTTTTACGGGTATTTCACGAAACCGGTGGATTTATCTGAATCAGCTGGCATCACCCTTTTTAATTGTGATGTCTAAAATTGCATATCATGGTTTGCAGATGGCGATATTCAGCACATTAAACTTATTGATATTTTCCTTGTTGCTTGGGTATCCGGTACAGCACGGCCTGGTTTATATGACCGCCCTGATGCTGACAGGACTGGGTATTTCAACCATATTTACCATGATATCTGCCATTGCCGGCAAAACCCATCAGCCGGGTGTTGTAGCCCCTGTACTATCCCTACCTGTTATTTTGCCCATGATTCTGGTGGGTATGCAGGCCAGCCAGAAAGCGTTGCAGCCCATCCTGGTAAGCTCTGTATATAAAGATTTATGGCTGCTGGCAGCACTCAACTTTCTGGTTTTGGTACTATCGGGTATCCTTTTTACGCCGCTTTGGCGTGATTAACAGGTTATTTCAGCAAATCCTGCATCATCAGAATCGCCTGATCAAGCCATGCATCTTTGGCATACATCTTCAGCCATTCCTTGCGCTGGGCTTCGCGAACAGCATCACCTTTCACCGATTCCATATCAGCTGCAAGCGCATCTATTTTTCTTTCAATGGGCTTGTAAGCGCTGTCAGAATAAAGTTTTTCCTCATCCTTCAATGCTTTTTGCTGTGCAGCATACTTTTTCAGGTTTAGACTCCAGGTATAGCTATCACGCATGGCGGCCAGGCTTTTGGCCCGTTTCTGAACATTGCTAAAGTGGGCAGACGATGCGATTCTGGATTTGGCGGACTGCGCTGTAGCTTCAAATCTAGTGGCATGAGGCGCTGAATAAGCGGTGTAGGTTGCCGGCTTAATTTTATCATAAGCCAAATGATGTTTCATTTCCCTTTCTCCCTGAGGGATTCCGTCATAAATATCCGGAATAATCACATCCGGTGTTACTCCATTCAATTGGGTGGTACCCCCATTGATCCGATAAAATTTCTGTATGGTTACCTTCAGCTGTCCGAACCCTTTGGGGAAATCTGATGAGCTTCCGCCGCCAATGGGCACAAAGGTCTGTACAGTGCCTTTTCCAAAGGTACTTTTTGAGCCCACAATAAGGGCACGTTTATAATCCTGCATGGCTGCAGCCAGAATCTCGCTGGCAGAGGCGCTGTAGGCGTTTGTGAGTATCAGCAATGGACCGTCATATACAATGTTAGGATCGGGGTCGCCGGGTGCATCTACCATTCCCCTGGGTTCGCGCACCTGCACTATGGGTCCTTCCTTGATAAACAAACCGCCCATATCAATGGCATCTGCCAAAGAACCACCTCCATTATTGCGCAGGTCCAGCATAATTCCCTGAGCACCGGCATCCTGCAACCTCAACAACTCCATATACACATCCTGTGAGGAGTGACGGCCCCTACCCTTTTCACTAAAGTCTGCATAAAAACTCGGCAGCTGAATAATGCCTATCTTTTTACCTTCAAACTCAATGATGGCGCTGCGAGCATAACTCTCTTCTATCACCACCACTTCACGTATAATGGGTATAATCTTGATGCTTCCATCGGGTTTTTTCACGGTCAGGCGCACCTCTGTTCCTTTTTTGCCCCGAATGAGCTGTATGGCATCATCCAGTTTCATATCCACCACATCCACGGGCTCGGCGGAGCCCTGTGCTACTTTAATGATAAGGTCTCCGGCTTTCAATTCACCCTGCCTGTAGCTGGCACTGCCGGGCACTATTCTTTCAACTTTTATATAACCATCGCGTTCTGTGAGTGTAGCACCAATCCCTTCCAGCTTGCCGGTCATGCTGATATCAAAATTAGCCTTATCCTCCGGTGGATAGTAGTTGGTGTGCGGATCATACAATTCCGTGATGGCGTTTACAAAAAAAGAAATCTTATCACGCTTATCCATCTTACGCCAGCGTTTAAACCAGTCAGTACAGAACTTACGCGTCTCTTGCCTTGCTTTTAACTCAAGGGTATCAAAAGGTTTATTGGCGGTTTGAGCAGAATCTTTCGCGATACGGGCGGCCTCTTGTTTGCGATAGAGCCGATCTACCGTCTGGTACTGCAGCCAGAGTGTCCAGTCATCTTTCAGAGAGTTAACATTGGGCTGGTATTTTTCTGTGTTTTCACGAACGGTGTAGGTTCCGCTATTTTCATAATTAAAGGGCTTGTCCAGGGTCTTATTGAAATGTTCCTCCAAAATAACCAATCGGTTCATCAATGTATTCCAGGCAGAATCGAAGAAATCGAATCGCCCGGCTTTTATCTGATCGTCCAGCGAATACTCGTATTTCTGCAATTTTTTGATGTCTTCCTGGGTGAAAAAATGCTTATCATCATCCAATTTCTCCAAGACATTATCATACAATTTTTTAGAAAAATCATCATTTATTTTAACAGGAGCATAGTGTTTTTCTGACAATATGCCGCTAACCCTTACCAGCAAAGAATCTCCGGCGGTAAATTTTTTATTGCTGCAAAAAACCAGCAATGTCAGGGCAGTACCTACGGTGAAAAAGGAAATCCAGGATTTTATTCTCATTAAATTAGTTTGTTACTTTTTGTTTAGGCCCAATACATTAACTCCCTGCTCGAATATCAGATCTACCGGTATTCCTGCTTTTTCAATACTCACCAAATCTGCTTTCAGGGTTTCGGATATAACGGCGCGGGTGCTCAACATATTGGATACACCGGCTTTATTTCCATCGCCTTGCAAGGTCAGTAACTCGGCGGCCAGATTGCTGATTATCTTTTTCATTTCGGGCACATTCACGAGGTATTTGCCATTCTTTTGACGAGAAACAGCACCTTTGGAGAGCAAGGTATTGAAGATTATCATGTTGGCTTTGCCATGGGCGCTGGCAGCGCCAAAACGCACACTGCGGAAGGTTCCGGCCACAAAAGTCACATAGAAATCATCGATATTGCCGGTCAGTTCGCCTGTTTCCAGCAGTTTGGTGACCATATACAACCCCAAAACATCTGCTTTACATTCTTCAATGGGTGAAAAATCTGCCCCCAGGGCCTCTCTGACAGTTGCTTTCCCATCTACTGTGTTCTTTACACCCAAACCATGGGCAACCTCATGAAACATGACATTGTTGAAAAATGCATCGAAGTTCACTTTTGTCGCCTGCGTTTCAACCAGCATTAAACCGGCAATGGGTTTTACCATATTGTCAAATTTGGCCTGCATCACATTTTTCAACTGAGAGCGCCGTGTGCCATATTCCTGTTGCAACTTCTCATCATTGGGCAAATTCACGGCAATGGTTTTACTGCCTGCATTGTTGTGGCCTGCATAATAAATCACATCAAACACGGCGAGTGAGCTTCCGGGTTTGGGACCGTCGGGCGCTCCAGGGAGGGGTGCCTCTATCACCACCATCGCGTCCGCATTACCTGCAGGCATGGATGACTGGGGTGAATTCATGGCCAGCGTTGGCTTATAGGCGGCATCTACCGGCAAACTTTGCTGAAGGGAAGGCAACAGAGAAACATACTTTTCCAGTTTCTGCGTCCAGGTCATATCCCTAACCATTACATAGGATTCAAATGCTGTTCTAATTCCCTGAAATTCATCTTCATAATTTTCAATTGGGCCAATGATGATATCCAGACGGTTATTTAGTAAACCCAACCAGTGAATATCACTGCTATTGTATTCACCCTGCATTAAACCATTGCATCGCTCAATCAAAAAATTGGCAAACCGCTCATCTTCCTGGCGAATGGTATTGGCTGCCAGGGAAAGGTGTTTCACCATTTCAATCATGTTTTCCCGATAAGCAGTATGGTAGGGCTCTGAAAATAATTTTCCAGATTCATCGCGCTTAACCACGCTGTAGGGATTATTCTTCTGAGGATTGTTCCATTGATCCCATTCTGTCTGGGTAATATTGGCCGGATAAAAACCGGCACCTTTGGGCTTTTCGCCCATGCCCTGCACAAAGGGTACATTATTATTGAGGCGGTCCCAAGGACCATAATTGAGTTCAATAAATCGCTTAAGGGTATCGTTTTTAACCCGATCAAGCAGCAGTTTTTTATCGCCCCATGCCTGTTGCCAGAATATTTCATCTGCCACTTTGGCGGCATCAATCAGATGACGCAGGGTTTGTTTTTCAACCTCTGACAGGGAAGAGAGATCGGTGGTTAAGGGCAACGTTTTGTAAGATGCCAGGTTGCCGGCTACGGGGTAGCCTTTAACCGGAACAAGCAGCGAAACCGGAGACTTACCGTTATTGCTCTTTTGAGCCCATGCACCAAGGGTAAAAAAAGCTACCGATAAAAGGAGAAAACTGTTTTTCATCATCAATGAACTTTCAAATATCGTGCAAATTATTGCGGTTCGAAATCCCGTCTGCATTTTTTGGTTAATTGGGTATATTTATTCTATAAAAACCAATAAGCAGCAGTTTTGTTAGCTTTGCGGTATGCCGTTTATTTGCTTTACATTGGCTGCAGCCTGTAAACATTCCGACAACACAGCGGAACCTGTTTTAGGCCTGAGAGCTAATCATATCAAGCAACAGGACGGTTATCCAGAATTATACATTCCGGAATTCAGCAACCCTACCGGTAAATATGTATCTCGCCTTTTACTGAGCATTTTCAATGCTTTTTTGAAAAAAGGGAGTCTGGTATTTGCAGGAAATCCCTGCACACCCGGTATGTCGGTATTAGAGGAAAACCAATTTACCGCAGGACAATCCTTCCTATTACAACCCGGAATTCAAACCGTGGTATGTAACTTTTGGGGAACTCCCAAACCCGATGATGGGATTGTATTTCCGGCAGAACCTTACATGCTGCTTGTTTTGAAAAAAGAGTGGAAAAATCTTGAAGATTACAAACAGGCCATGCACAGCAAATACAGGATTAGGGTTAATAAGGCCCTACAGTGCAGCGAACATCTCAAAACGGTATGGCAGGATGGGGATGGCCTTTCAGAACACCAAATTGACTGTATGGCAAAACTCCTTGCTGACACCCTGGCCAACAAAACGCTGGCCCTGCCACCGGATTTAAAAGGGCTGATCAGGGGATTTTGTAAAACCTATGGGAATCGCTATCAGACAGTATTTTGCCTGGATGAAAACGATCAAATTGTAGGGTTTCTCAGTGCTGTAAAGGCAGGAGAAACGGTATTTGCCATGCATATTGGTTACGACGCAGAAAAAGCTAAAAACTGGCATTTATACCAGAGACTCATGCTTGATTTAATTGCAAAAAATGTAGGTACGGATATTTTACAGATTCAATTGGGACGAACGGCTACCGAAATCAAAAGTACACTGGGAGCCGAACCCATGCCAAACAGCATTGTGATATTTACTAACCGCATCTATCTGAAGTTTGTGTTAAAATTTTACCGGAAATATTTCTTTAAACCCAAATCCTACGTGCTTCGCAGGCCATTTCGGGCAGTTTAAAACCCGGTATTCCGTTCTGTTTTACTACATTTGCCAATATGAGAATAACCTCGCTGACATGGCTGTTTTTTTCTTTTACAGCCCTTTTCGCTCAACAGACCGTCACCAATAAATCCGGCAGTAAATATACCTTCAAATACGTGTATGATTTGGCCGGTACGGAAGTAAAAGATCAGTGTAAAACAGCCACCTGCTGGAGTTTCAGCACGCTCAGCATGCTGGAAAGTGAGTTGCTGAGGACCGGCAAAGGCAAACATGACCTCAGTGAAATGTATGTTGTACGCTGGGGCTACGTTGAAAAAGCCATCAACTATATACGGATGAATGGTAAATGCAATTTTGAACAAGGCGGCGAAGGCCACGACATACCCTACATCATTGGCAAATACGGCATTGTACCGGAAGAAGTATACACCGGCCTGGAATACGGTCAAAGCCGCCACAACCATGATGAGATGCTCGCTCTGTTGCAGGGCATGATGGAAAAACTCAAAAACAATCCCGGCGGCACCTACAGTAAAGTATGGATAAAGGCCGTAGAAGGTGTGCTGGATGCCTATCTGGGCAAAGTGCCTCAAAAGTTCCAGTATAACGGAAAAGAATACACGCCACAGACTTTTGCCGCATCGCTGGGATTGAATATGAATGACTATGTGGCAATGACCAGCTTCACCCATCATCCTTATTACAAGCCCTTTACCATTGAAGTTCCCGACAACTGGAGCATGCAGCAGGCATGGAATATCACGCTGGACGACCTGACCCAGGCCACAGTAGAGGCACTGAAAAACGGATACACGGTAGCATGGGCTGCAGACGTGAGTGAAAAAGGGTTTTCTTTCCGGGATGGTTTGGGTATCGTGCCGGTGAATGATACGCTGGTTAAGAAAAAGGGGGATGATTCACGGTTTTTCAACGATGCAGGTGCTGTGCGCAGCGGATCTGCCTTCGATCAGCCCTATGCCGAAAAACCCATCACCCCGGAATTGCGACAGGATGAGTTTGACCGACAATTAACCACAGATGATCATGGCATGCACATTACCGGCCTGCTGACCGACCAGAACGGAACACGATATTTCAAGGTTAAGAACAGCTGGGGCAGCGCTAACTACTGTGGTGGTTATTTGTATGTGAGCGAGGCCTATTTTCGGCTCAAGACCATTTCGGTTATGCTGCACAAAAACGGGTTGAACTCATCGCTGAAAGCCCGATTGTTTTAGTGGTTTTTAAAATCAGCATGAACAGGTGATTCTGATGCCAACCACTTTAATATACTCAATTTTTACAAATTATAGATTTTACGTCAACATTGACATTTTTGAAGTCTGATAAAATGCAATGGAAGGTTTTATCGTTAAGGTTATTATGAATACGTCATCCACACTCCTACTCTTCATCTTACTGGTTGTTTTCGCTATGAGTGCTTGCGGCACTTCGAGAAGCAAATGCAACACCAAAGGAAAAATCAGAACAGAAATGGGCTGGATGTGATTGCGCATAGCTAATATTGCGCAAATGCAATTCAAGGTTATGTTTGTTTGCCTTGGCAACATTTGCCGATCGCCACTGGCCAAAGCCCTGTTTGAAAAACATGTAAATGACAGCGGACTTCAGGATTTATTTCTGATAGACAGTGCGGGCACCAGCGGCAACCATGCCGGCGAAAATGCCGATTTACGTACCCTGCGTAATGCGAAAGAAAACGGATTGTTTTTTGACCACACTGCCAAAAAGTTCACCCCTGAGCACCTTAAAGATTTCGATATGATAGTGGTGATGGACCGCAGCAATGAGCGCAATGTTAAATCCCTCAGCAATGACCCGGCGGACCATAAAAAAGTACATCTAATGCGCAAATGGGACCATGAAGGATATGCGGAGGATGTGCCCGATCCCTGGTATGGCGGGCATGAAGGATTTGAAGAGGTTTTTCAGATTCTGAGCCGCAGTACGGCGAAACTCATGCAGGAACTAGCGTCTGACTGATTGCTTACCGCTGCTTGGAACTTTTGTGTTTTGCGCACCCAGCTTAGCTACAAACAGAAATAATGCACTAACGACCAAAAAGCCGACCAATTCCCATGAAATTTCCTTTTTAGTGGTCAACACATGGGCAAAAGACAACACTATTAAAGCACCGATATTCAGCCAATACATGCTGCCGATGGAAAGCAGCAAAGCATTTTTACCCAAATACAACAAGCGGAGCGTATTTAGCATGTTTAGTAAGCCGGCCAATACCATTAACAGTCCAACATAAAACCAGGTTCCCCGATCGAGTAGGGATATCCCTCCCAACAGTAGCAAAAACCATCCTAGATTAAGGGCATATTTTTGAATCCAGCCAACGTTCATAGTGCGAAAATACGCAATATTTTATGGAAGGCATATTGGGTTTGTAGGAGATACCCAAAGCTGAGTATCTTTGCGGCACTTTTACTTATGATAATCGGAGTACCCAAAGAGATTAAAAACAATGAAAACCGGGTGGCTTTAACACCTGCGGGAGCCAGCGAACTGGTAAAAAACGGACACACTGTATATGTGCAGGCAAACGCAGGCACAGGCAGTGGTTTTGATGATTCGGAGTATACAGAGGCAGGCGCTAAGCTGTTGCCCACCATTGAAGAAGTATACGGCATCGCCGAAATGATCATCAAGGTAAAAGAACCAATCGAAAGCGAATACAGCCTTATCAAGGCCAATCAGCTGCTGTTTACCTATTTCCACTTTGCCAGCTACGAGCCCCTCACGCATGCCATGATAAAAAGTAATGCGGTGTGTCTGGCTTATGAAACCGTTGAAAAAGCAGACCGCAGTTTGCCGTTGCTGGTTCCCATGAGCGAGGTAGCAGGCCGCATGAGCGTGCAGGAAGGCGCCAAATACCTGGAAAAACCCATGGGTGGACGGGGTATACTGCTGGGTGGCGTGCCCGGTGTTAAACCTGCTGAAGTGGTAGTACTTGGTGGCGGAATTGTAGGAACACAGGCAGCCAAAATGGCCGCAGGTATGGGAGCACACGTGACCATTATGGATATTAGTTTGCCCAGGTTGCGTCAGTTAGACGACATTATGCCGGCCAATGTGGATACCCAATACAGCAGCAGCTACAACATTCGTCAGGCGGTAAAAACTGCCGATCTTGTCATTGGCGGTGTACTGATTCCCGGTGCTAAGGCCCCCAAGCTTATCACTAAAGATATGCTCTCAACCATGCGCAAGGGTGCGGTTATTGTAGATGTTGCCATTGATCAGGGAGGTTGTTTCGAAACCAGCAAACCCACCACCCATGCTGAACCCATATATGAAGTAGATAATGTAATCCATTACTGTGTGGCCAATATGCCCGGTGCCGTACCCTATACCAGCACACTTGCACTGACCAACGCCACACTGCCTTACGCAATACAGCTGGCCAATCAGGGCTGGAAATCCGCCTGCAGTAAGAGCAAAGAATTGTGCCTGGGATTAAATGTAGTGAATGGCAAAGTCGTTTACCAAGGCGTGGCCGAAGCATTTAACCTGGAATACACTCCTGTAGAGTCGGTACTGAATTAATTAAGACAACTTTTTGATATAAAAAAAGCGGCATAAGCCGCTTTTTTTATGGGGTTGTTTAACCATTAAATATCTTCATAAATACCACAACGTGGCTCAAGTTTCTTCAGAATAATACGCACAAAATCAATTAACCACCAGATACCAAGACCGCCCAGTGTAAACAACTGTACAAGGCCCTGCCAGGTGTATCCCAGGTAGAATCGGTGAACCCCGAGAATACCAAAGAAAAAACAAAGAAACAAGGTTAAATACCAGCTTTTGCTCACACCCTGTCTTGCTTTTACCGCAACCGGTGCATTAAAGACCGTGTGCTTACTTACTTCATGATTCGAAACTATTTTGGCCTTTAAATTCTTAAGAAACGGAGCTGCTACCGCATTCTCAGAAAGCTTTGTCACAGTTGATTCGTTAATTATATCTGTAACGGTAGGTTTTGCAACAGCCATACCAATGGCAGATTCCTCAATATTAGCTACAGAATTATTCTCGTCCTTCACAGCATCGGTTAACGTCTCAATAGAAGTTTTACGATTCTGCTTTTGCGAACCGGAAATTCCTGATCCCACACCAAAGGAAGATGCTTCTCCGCGGGTAACGGCATTTCGCTCTACAGAGCAGGAAAACATGAACATTCCCAGGGCTAGGTAAACGGTCATGCGGATGGTCAATTTCTTCATAATTTAGAATTTGGTTACAATTATATGAAGCCTTGTCCAAGTTTCCATAGATTTTTGAATATTTAATACCTCAACAGTATAATAACTTTGTGAATAACTTGTTTTGACTTGTCTTGCACTTTACAACGACAGTGGATAATATTGTAAGACCATATTTAAAATACTATGAAAAACAAATTTATGACTTTCATGGCACTGGCAGCTGCAGGCATCTTCATGTCTAACTGCGCGCTCACTTTGCCTGTTAATGCTACCAGCAACCCAGTTGGAAGCAAAGTTGGAACTGCAAAAGCAACCGGCTATTTAGGTATTTTGTTCTTTGACCAGGATGCTAGTATTGCCAGAGCTGCCAAAAACGGCGGTATCAGCAAAATCTCTACTGTAGACATCAAGCAAACTAGTCTATTGAATTTGATTGTTACTTACGAAACCATCGTAACCGGAGAATAAAATCTCTAAAAAACCCCGAAATTAAATTTCGGGGTTTTTTTATGCCTTTTTCGCATGCGTAATTATCTATACATAATAGTTCTATTTTTATTTTCCTGCAAAGATCAAAAGCCGGATGATATTATGTTATTTAATGGTGTTTCATTTCTTACCAAAACAGGAGAAACACTTCCAAATATTGATCAGAACATTAACAATGAATATAATAAATATTTAAAAAACAACCAAAACAGCATCCCCTTATTTAAATATATTCACCATGAGAAATATGGCATATTTATCGGGTTGCCCTATGGAATTTCAGGTGACTCTCTTTTAAATATCAAACCATCCATTCCCCTATTAAACCAACAGAAGCAAAGCGTGGATTCTAACTCCATGGCTTATCGCAGCTATTACACACAACAGGGCTTGCAACTGCACACCCTGGCATGTCAGGTAAATAAAAGTAAAATACTCATTATTGGCAGAACTTATACCAACAATCTGCCAGACAGCTTACTCTCTGAAAAAGCACTGAGAGAAAGAATTAAAATCACTACAAACCCTCAATGAAACGCCCTAACCTCTCTATTTTTTTAATTATTCTTACGTTTTTCACATCCGGTTGCATGATGTTGAGGCCCGGGGCCGTTAAATCCGGAAAACATTTATATGAATCTTATTTTATGGGAAATGCCGGTATACAATACTTCATTAAACCCATTACATTAAAGTTTAAAAACGAGAACTTTTTTGAGACTGATTTTACATTCAAATATTTACGAAACCTCAATGATTCTGCCGTAATGAACTTTTCCATTAAACACGAAAACAACTTATACAAAAGAATAGACACGTTATTATTAGCTAATAATAATAGTACTATACATATTATTAGCCCCACATTGCTATATAATGAGAGACTTAATCATCACTATATATCTCGATTTAGTACCAAATTAACCCAAAGAGAGGTAAGAATGCTGTTTGCCAATCAAAATTGGGTGATACGCTTTGGGGGTGTTTCTTTTATCCCATCCGGAAAGACGAAAAAAAATATCAATAAATTAAACGATTCCGTTTTTAAATTATTTGATTAAATTTTCTTTATTTGTTGCATAACATGCTCCCTAATTACCGTATCTATGGCGACTCAGGACCTTCTGTCTATATCCTTCACGGTATTTTCGGAATGCTCGATAACTGGCATTACGCCGCCGGAATTTTGAGCCAACATTACCGGGTTATCACTTTTGATGCCCGCAATCATGGTCGCAGCTTTCACCATGAAGATGCAGGTTTTGATGCCATGTGTGAAGATTTGCTCGGCCTCATGAACCACCTGAGTGATGACAGTCCTATTGTAGTGGGCCACAGTATGGGAGGGAAAACTGCCATGACATTCGCAGAACGATACCCGGACAGGATTTCGGGACTGATTGTAGTAGATATTGCACCAAAAGCGTATCCTGCAGGGCATGGTGAGTATTTCAAAGCGTTTCACGATATTGATTTTGCCTGTGTGCAGAGCCGCAAGGAAGCAGAAACCCTCTTTGAGCCCTACGCCCCCGATGCCGGCGTAAGACAGTTTTTACTTAAAAACCTGGAACCCAGACCTGGAGGTGGATATCAGCTAAAAATCAATGCGGCGGCACTGGAAAAATACTACCCTGAGCTTATCGGCGATCTGCACCTATCACGCGGTTATGCCGGCCCTACCCTGTTTGTTCGCGGAGAAAAAAGCGGCTACATCAAGGATACCGACATGCCTCATATTCTCAACTTTTTTCCGAATGCAGCCCTGCAAACCATAGCCGGCGCGGGCCACTGGGTGCATGCCGACAATCCATCTGATTTTATAACGTGCATTTCTGACTTTATTGTTGCACACTCACAATCATAAAAAACGTAGATTCGCAGCATCAATGCGGCTTTTGTCCATCATATCTGTTTTTCTCATTGTTTCTATTACAAACGCCCAGCCCATACAGGGCCCGGCTCCTGCGCCACAATCGCCGGGAAGTGGCTCTTTTCTGCTGCTGCGAGTAGGTGGTGGATTTTATCTTACCGGTGCAGACCTGGCCAAAGGATTTCCGCAATTTGCCAGCATGCCCGCCGGTCTCTATTACAAATCGGGCAGTAATATCACAGTGGGAATTAATCATACACCATTTTGGGGCAACCGCGTAAACTACAGCAATCTGTTTGGTGATATGTTGGGACCCAGCGGTGAAGTCATTGACCAGAATGGCTTCCCAACCGTTACTCGGTATTATATGCGTGGAAACTCCACAACCCTCACCGTGGGCAAACTCCTTGGCGGTAAAGGCGGAAAATCAGGTCAGTTTGAACTGGCTCTGGGTGCAGGATTTATGCAGCATTTCGTAAAAATGCGCTTTGACGTTGGGAGAACTCCACAACTGGAAGGAGAATACGCCAAAGGTTATGACCGACTCACCAATGGATTGCAGCTGGTACAACACTTTCGCTGGCATTATCTGAATCCGGAAACCATCAGTGTGTTTGCCGGGCTGGATGTTGCACAGGGTTTCACCAAAAATAGGCGCAGCTGGAATTTTGCAGATGGTGGACCCGACAACAGTCAACATTTTGATTTTTATAGTGGCCTTTCCGGAGGCATCATCATACCCCTGAGTCTGAAGGCACGCAAGCAGGACAATCCCAAGTATTTTGACTGATGGTGTATCCCCTGCTAATCACATTGTACTTGCTGGGTCTTGTTTTGGCCGCTCCATTCAATTCAAAGGCCCGCAAAATGATTCAAGGCCGGTGGCAGTGGCGCAAAAGGATGCGTCGGGCCCTTCCCAAAAAGACAGGAAAACGAATCTGGTTTCACTGTGCCTCGCTCGGTGAATTCGAGATGATCAGGCCCTTGCTTGACGCGCTCAAGAAAGAACAACCCGAAACCAGCGTAGTTATTTCCTTTTTTTCACCCTCAGGGTATGAGCAACGCAAATCCTACCCTTGTGATGGTGTCTTTTACCTGCCGCTGGATTTTGAGCGCAACGCCAAACTCTGGTATCGTTATGTGCAGCCCGATATGGTCATATTTGTTAAATATGAATTCTGGCTTCGCTACATGCAGCAAGGATTAAAATACGGCTGTAAAATGGTAGCAGTGGGATGCTTATTCCGTGAAGAACAATTCGTATTTGAACCCTGGGCCAAGGCCTGGAAGCGCTGCCTGCAGGATTTTGACCGGGTTTTTGTGCAAAACGAAACCAGTGCTGAAAAAGCCCGCGCCGAGGGTTTGCGCAATATCAGCATTAGTGGAGATACCCGATTTGACAGGGTGCTGGATGTAATTCGTGAAACAGCAGCCATGCCGGAGATTGCCCTATTTAAGGGTGACAATATCCTTTGCGTAGCAGGCAGTTGCTGGCCCCCGGAAGAAAAGTTGCTGCAAGAATTTTTCATTAATAACGGTATGCCCGTAAATCGGAAGTTCATACTGGTTCCCCACGACATTGGCAAAAAACATATAGCGGATATCCAAAAAAG
>Ga0164292_10001470_pt1 | contig 19052 bp, 17 predicted proteins | sample GEODES117metaG_FD_111486 | JGI IMG/M metagenome (GOLD analysis project Ga0164292, IMG submission 111486) | Eutrophic lake water microbial communities from Lake Mendota, Wisconsin, USA - GEODES117 metaG | ecosystem: Environmental > Aquatic > Freshwater > Lake | place: USA: Lake Mendota...
CAGTTTTGAAGCATGATGTAAAACGTTCCGATGCCTAAAAAAATCCCCCAAATAAAACACTGAGCACCCACATAAAGGTTGTTCATCGTGATGGCAATAAATCCTCCCCAGTTGCTCCCGCTTTTATAAACCGCCACCGGATTACCTTCTTTGATGTTTTCCAACGTCATGTTTACATAATCATCCCCTAAAATCAAACGAACAAAGTCTAAATCATAGCGGGCAGACAAAACCCCAATGCCGGTGCAGAGAAAAAATAAAACAAAAGCATACACTAAATACCGCCGATAATGATACACAATCAACGGAACTTCCTCTGAAAAGAAATAGATTATTCTGTTTTGTTCGGTTCGTTTGGTCTTATAAATCTTCTGATAAATTTGAGAAGCAAGGTAATTTAAGTACACAACCGTCTTACTTTTAGGGTAATAAGTTTGAGCATACGATAAATCGTTGACTAAATGGATATATAAACTAGCCATTTCATCAGGATTTTTTTTAGCTTTACCAAAAATAGCTTGTTCAAATTCAAGCCATTTTTCTTTATTTTGTTTTATGAAGGCGACTTCTCTCATAGATTGCTAAAATATAAAATATGTCAGAATTATCGATTACAACAACACAAAATGTGAATATTAATTTTACAGCAGCAACCGTAGCCGACAGGATGTTAGCTTATGTTGTTGATTTACTGATAAAAGGAGCTTACGTGGTCGTGGTGTGGGGTATCTTTTTTTATGCCTTAGGCATCAACCAAGGCATGACCGGGTTAGACGATTGGTCGTATTACGGCTTAGTGGTCATGTTTTATTCTCCCGTTATTTTCTATTCGCTCACCCTCGAGAGTTTATTAGAAGGGCAAACCATCGGAAAGCGATTAATAAAAATCAAAGTAGTAAAAATTGATGGCTACCAAGCCTCTTTTGGCGATTATTTGATGCGGTGGTTGTTTCGAATCATTGATGTTAATTTAAGTAGTGGAGTCATCGGATTAATTGCCATGATCACTAGCAGCAAAACACAACGATTAGGCGATATGACTGCCGGAACGGCAGTCATTAGTCTAAAAAACAACATCAACATTAACCATACCATTTTAGAAGAAATCGACCAGGCCTATGTGCCCACCTATCCGTTAGTAATAAAATTAAGTGATAATGATGCCAGAATCATTAAAGAAACCTTTGCGGTAGCACATATCAAACGAGACTTTGCTACACTAATCAAATTGCGAACAAAAATTGAAGAAGTCACCGGCATAAAGAACATTTCAGGCAATGACACCGACTTTATCCGAACCGTTTTAAAAGATTATAATTATTACACCCAAAACATGTAAATGACAAGGCAATATCAATTTTTTCTAATCTACCCACTTCAATGTTTCACCTGCTCGATATTATAGGAACCATAGCATTTGCCATTTCAGGCGTGCTCACAGCATTTAACAAAAAACTAGACCCGTTTGGAGTCTACATCATTGCGTTTGTAACCGCAGTGGGCGGTGGAACACTTCGCGACGTGCTCATCGGGCGAACTCCCGTGGTTTGGATGCAAGACATCACCTATGTCTACATGATTACCATTGGGTTTTTTATCGCCTTGGTTTTTCGTAAAAAGCTCGACAAACTCCGAACCTCACTCTTTTTGTTTGACACCATAGGGTTAGGGGTTTTCACGTTAATTGGGTTAGAAAGAGGCATCGAAGTAGGATTGCATCCCATCATTTGCATTGCCTTGGGCACCATGACCGCTTGTTTTGGCGGAGTCATTCGCGATATACTGTGCAATGAAATCCCCATCATTTTCCGAAGAGAAATTTACGCCACCATTTGCATCATCGGAGGTTTGCTATTTTTTGCCTTAAAGCATTTCAACTTAAACGATGATGTGCTTTATTTAGTAACCTCTGTCGTTATCATTTCCATTCGATTGATGGCGGTTAAGTTTAAATGGTATTTGCCGACGATGGGGAGGGGATAGATTTCTCAACTAACCCGCTCTAAATTAGCACAATGCTAGTCGAAAGACTTCATAGAGCTAGGGTTAATTTTTGAAAACCATGTTAAAGTTGTATATATTTGATGATATATACTAGTTACTGGCTTTATTAAAACCTAAAACACGAACTACGAGTCTATTTTAATAATGAAAAAAAAAATTGTAACATTCATTTTTCTATTATTTACGGTGATTTCTTTTTCTCAAATTAGAACAAAGGATGTAATTGGAACATGGTATGCAGAAAATGAATTGACTCAAAGTAATTTTAATGACACAATTAAATTTTATCAAAACCCAAAAATAATTGAGAATATAAAATGTGAATTTATTAAATGGGAAATAGAAAAGAAAACATTTAAATTGAGTGAAGTTAATTTATGCTCAGCAAAAGCAAAAGTATCTTCAATTCTTATAAAAGAAAAGATTGAAATAATTAAAACTGACTTTGGTCAAATAATAGAATATTACCAAGATAAAAAAGTAATTGATAAATTCAGAATTATTAGACTTCAAAATAATATTTCTAAAGAATTTACAGTAATTCGTTTCGACAGATTAATTGATCAAAAACTTTATAAATATGTTGATTCGTTGATATTTAAAGTTTTGAAATACAATCCCGAACCAGATGAAAGCTTAACTAATTATGGTGTTCAAATTGCTGACGGCAACCCAAATTTTAAAGTAACAATAAAGGAAGGCGAAAATAGAAATCTAGAACCTCTGATTGTTGTTAATGGATATCTTATAAAAAATAAAGAAATACTAAAAGAAATACTTTTAGCAGAAACTTATGGAATTACATTTTTAACAAAAGAAAAATCAGCAAGCCTTTATGGTTATAAAGCTGTAAATGGAGTTATTATTTTACAAACTTCGGAGAAGAAATTTAAAGCAATACGAAAGAAATACTACTGGTAACACTAGCTACCGTCAATGGCGAGGTCAGAGCTATCAGGAAAGTAAGCTGATGAAATAAATTTTGGTTACATTTGTTTGGTCCGTGATAATGGTCGCAAACTCTAGATGATGGACTTTACCGGTAATGTTAGCAAAAATGAAATACATCAAAAAAATAATTTTCTTATTTCTAATAATGATATTTATTAGTTGTGATCCACCTCATAACATAGTTTTTATTAACAATGGTCAATCAGAAGCAAAAATTAAAATTCATATAGATACAATTGTTGAAAATAATGAGTTTATGAATTTTGATGAATTGCAAAAAGATACAATTGTATATAAAATTAAACCTTCAGATACTTGCACAATTTTTTTTGGAATTGGAACTTGGTCTGATAGTGAAGTTAAAAACATTTCAAAGTCAATCAAAAAAATTGAAATAGGAAACGAAGAGTTTCAAACAATCTATAAAACTAAAAATAAAATTGAAAAGTTATTAATTGAAAATAGAGATGATAAAATTGGATGGGAAACAGAAATAATTTTCGATATTAGATAATAAAATTATGTATAAATTTTAATCTATTTTTTCTTTATAATACAATTCGCTTTTAGTCAAAATAAAGGCGAAATTAAACTTGATAAAAACATTACTTTGAAATGGGTAATTCAAAACCTCCGCTCAAAGTCTCCCGACTTCGTCACAATAACTAATCCCCTCAACCTCACAACTCCTCGCATGGTTTTTTTTAAGCAAACTTCATCATAATCAAAAAACCAAAGAATCACAAATCAAAACAAAAAACAACCCCCAAAACACACAAATTCTTTATTAATTCCTACAAAAAAATCAAAAATTTAAAAGAATCAAAAAATCAAAAAGAACAACAAAACTAAAAACTAAGAAACCAAAAAAATTAAAAAATGTCATGCTGAGCCTGCCGAAGTAAAAAAAACTAAAAAATCAAAATCGCACTTCTAAAGCAATTTTGCACCTACTAAAAGATTAAAGTAAAAGCACCAAATAGCGATTAAATCAATAAAAACAAGCCCTAAGCTACTTCAACAAGTGGCAGTTCCTTCAAAAAAAACGCTCGATGTTACTAAAATTATGCCCGATGATAGTAAAAAAACGCCCGATGATTGTAAAAATATGGCCGATGATAGTAAAAAAATGCCCGATGATTGTAAAAAAATGGCCGATGATAGTAAAAAAACGCCCGATGATTGTAAAAAAATGGCCGATGATAGTAAAAAAACGCCCGATGATTGTAAAAAAATGGCCGATGATTGTAAAAAAATGCCCGATGATAGTAAAAATATGACCGATGATTGTAAAAAAATGGCCGATGATTGTAAAAATATAGCCGATGTTTCAAAAAAAATGGCCCATGTTTCAAAAAAAACATCGACGAATGACACTTTTTTAAATCCAAATTTTAAAAAAATAGGATAACAGCAACTAAAAAAAGTCAAAACTAAACGTATCCTTTTAGAAATTCCTACAAAATTTAATCATTCCGAGATTGGCTCAACAAATTTTTCAATAGCGACCTTGCCTAGATAGTTTTTTCCGTAATAAACTCAAATTTTTTGCCAATGTTGCTCGCAGTAAATAAGCAGTATAAAATCAAACGCAGTGTTTCACCATATAAATAAAACGTCAAAAAAAAGAGGAAAGTAGTCGCTACAAAATCAAGTTATCAAATCGTTCGGCAGTCATTTTCAACGCGTGATATACAAAAATCCTTGATAAGGTTGACTATAATTGGGGTCATTCAAATGAAGCACATAAAAATAAGTGCCATCCGGTGCAATATTTCCGTTCCATTTGATTTCTTCCGTTACTTCGCCCCGCCAGTCGGCTGTGTTTTGATTGCCTCTCCAGATAAGATATCCCCAACGGTTAAAAATCTTAATTTCAAAATTTAAAAAAATGTCCCGCAAACCATCAATAAAGAAGTAATCATTCCAACCGTCTTCATTGGCAGAAATGAAATTATAAACCGTAGGCGGACAATTTTCAACCGCCAGTGGAAGCGGAGCCACACTCGGACACGGTTCATTTTCAATCCGAAGATAAAGGGTCTTGGGCGTTTCAGCGGAATAATTACCCGTAGAAAGAATGGCATTTGTGCCCAATTCTGCCTCTTCCAGTGTTTCATGGGCTGTCACAGCAAGCATCTCCGTTCCGCTTAATTCATTCAACACCGGATTTAAATCAAAAGTTCCCCGGCTAAAGCCTTCGTTACAAACCAGCAACGCTTTTAAAGCAGGAATAATAGGCGAAACTAACAACGTTACTTCTTGCATTGCCGTGTTGTTCGCATCGCTAATTTCAATTACAATTCCGGTGCCGTTACCAATGTCGTCCACCGCAAAAACTAGTTCAAATGAACTCGTTATCCCTTCCGGAAGCAATAGCGTTATGCTGTTTGATTCACTGCCGTCAATGGCAATCACATTCATAGTGGCAGCAGAAGCAATGACAACACCGTTAACATAAACCGCAATAGGGGTGTTGGCCGGCAACGGATTGGTAGCATTCAAATTATAAACGGTATAGTCAACCGTAACTTCATTGGAATTACAACTAAGAAAAACGTTGTCAATCACAATGGTCGCATCCGGAACCTGACTGTTTAATTTCGTCACCACGGCATTAATCATCACAAAATCCTGACCCGAGGTCAACGCTATTTCCGCCGATTGATCACCCGGCTGAATGTTATTTTGAATATCATAAATATCTAAATCCATATTAAACAAGGCCGAACTTCCCGTGATGCTATTCGTGCCGTTAAAGGCATTATTCTCCGGATTCAAAGGCGGATTGCTCAAAATAGTTCCATTAATACGAAGCGTTTCATTAACCAAAATTCCCACATCGCCTTCCCAGGCCAAAAAACCAATTTTAGCTCCTTGATTATCAATCACGTTTAAACTGTTTAAACTAATATTCAACTCTTCGGGAACACTCTCTAAACCATCATAAAGGTTAATTTGATTCAGAGGTAAAGAGGCATTATAATAAACCAAAATAATCGCCCATCCCGCAAAGTTGGTTCGCCGTTGAAAATGTAAAGGCAAAAAGGAGAGATTGTCTAACCCTGAAAAAGTATAAACGCCATTTCCTGTAGTAGCAATAAAATCAGTTATATCTGCAAAAGCACTGAAAAAAGTAAAATCAACCCCATTAAAATTGCGAATTAAACTAAAAGTTCGTGCTGCCGTAAAGCTTTCACCGTTTAACTCAACCTCAAAATCGCCATCGCCTGAACCGGCCCAGTATAAATAGGCTTTCAACAAAGTGTCATCGGAATTCAAACTTAATTCAGCCGCAGACGAAGCCAATATTTCCTGAGAAGTTTGAAAACTGTTTTCAGCAGGGTTTAAGGTATTGCCAACGAACGTAAAATCATACCTACCATTAAACTGTTGATACAAACTAACCTCTTGCCCCCAAACAGAGAATGCAAAAAAATGTAGTAGCCATAACAGAAAATAGTTGTATTTTCGTTTCATAAAGTATAAATCCTCAATTTTGGATTTAAAGATACTATTTTATTGAATATAAAAAAAGTCTCGAGGCATTCGAGTCAGTAGTTAAGGTGCATCAATACCAAACAAGAACATACGCTTCAGCCGATTATTCAACTTGGAATGATTTTATAAATCAAGCCAAAAACGCTACTTTTTTATTTCACCGCGACTTTATGGAATACCATTATGATCGCTTCGAAGACTATTCACTCATCGTAGAAGATGACAAAGGATGGTTGGCCGTTTTGCCGGCTAATCGAGTAGGAAAGGAAGTCTTTTCACACCAAGGGTTAACCTATGGCGGATTGGTTTTTAAAGGTGATTTAAAACTAGAAAAGGTACTGCTGATTTTCAAATCAATTTTACAACAACTTTATGTAAGCGAAATCAAAACACTACATATAAAAGAATTGCCTTTTATCTATTGTGATTATTTCTCAGATGAACTAAAGTATGCTTTGTTTCTCGCTGAAGCTAAATTGTCTCGCCGCGATACCTTAGCCGTAATTGATTTATCAAAAGAAATAAAACTGTCAAAAGACAGAAAGCAAGGAATAAGAAGAGGAATTAAAAATCAATTAATCATTAAAGAAGAAAATGATTTTACTTCTTTTTGGAACTTGGTGTTAATTCCGAATTTAATAAATAAGCACCAAGCAAACCCGGTTCATACTTTAGAAGAAATTTCTAATCTGAAACAGAAATTCCCTTTAAACATCCGACAGTTCAACGTGTACAAAGAAAATGAAATAGTGGGCGGCACCACCATTTTTGAAAGTAAAAAAGTAGCTCATTCACAATATATTTCAGTCACATCCTCTAAGAATGAATACGGAACGTTAGATTTTCTGCATCATTATTTAATGACAGAAGTATTTAAAGATAAAGCGTTTTTTGATTTTGGTATTTCCAATGAAGAACAAGGACGAAAATTAAACAGCGGTCTTTCCTTTTGGAAAGAAAGTTTCGGAGCTAAAATTGTAACGCAGGATTTTTATCAAGTTCAAACAGAAAATTATTTCAAATTGGAGCAAGTAATCGTATGATAAAATTTTTCGATTTACATAAAGTCAACAAGCAGTACGAAAAAGCTTTCCATGAAAAGTTAGAGCAGTTCATGCAAAGCGGTTGGTATATTCTGGGAGACGAAGTACAATCTTTTGAAAACCAATTTGCCGCTCATTGCGGAACCAAACATTGCATTGGAGTGGGGAATGGTTTAGAGGCTTTAGTCTTGATTTTCAAAGCTTACCTCGAACTTGGAAAATTACAAAAGGGCGATGAAGTAATCGTTCCGGCAAACACCTATATTGCAAGTATCTTATCCATTTTACAAACGGATTTAGTCCCGGTGTTAGTAGAACCCAAGTTAGATACCTTCAATTTGAATCCGGATTTAATAGCCGCTAAAATTACTTCCAAAACCAAAGCCATTTTGGTCGTTCATTTATACGGACAGTTAGCGGATATGGAAAAAATTGATTCGATTGCAAAGCAACACAACTTGTTAATCATCCAAGATGCAGCTCAAGCTCATGGAGCCCATCTCTCATCACCCAAAAGCAATGACTCATCACCCGTTTTTAATTACCCTTCTGCCTACAGCTTTTACCCTTCTAAAAATTTAGGTTGTTTAGGCGATGGCGGAGCAGTGGTAACTAATGATGATGAATTAAACAAAATCATTCGTGCGTTACGGAATTACGGTTCTGAAAAAAAATATGTCAATGATTATATTGGAATAAATTCCCGCTTAGATGAAATTCAAGCCGCTTTTTTAACTGTAAAACTACCCAACTTAGCGAATGATAATCAAAAGCGAAGACAAATCGCCAATCGTTATTTAGCTGAAATTAAAAACGATAAAATTGTTTTACCTTTTTATGATGGTTCAACCAATCATGTGTTTCATTTGTTTGTCATCCGCACAGAAAAGAGAACCGAACTACAACACTATTTAAAAGAAAACGGAATCGAAACCATGATTCATTACCCGATTCCGCCACATAAACAAAAAGCATTGAAAGAATTTAATTCGTTATCTTTCCCAATCACAGAAAAAATTCACAGTGAAGTCTTGAGTTTACCGATGAGTCCGGTGCTCACAGAAGAGGAAGTGAGTAGAATCATTCAAGTTTTAAATCAATATTAATGAGTGATTGAAAAAAAAAATACATATCGAAATATTCTTAAAGCTACTACGATATTTGGAGGTGTACAAGTTTCCTCAATTATCGTGTCAATTATAAGGTCAAAATTTTTAGCCATTTTTATTGGTTTGGCTGGATATGGTATTTTCAGTCTTTTAAACTCTACAATTGAATTAGTAAGAGCGTTGACAAGTTTCGGCTTAGAGACAAGTGGAGTTAAAAAAATATCCGAAGTAAATTCAATAAATGATAATCGTTTAATTTCTAAAAATGTATATGTCATATTGAAATTAGGATTGTTAACCGGAATTTTAGGAACTTTAACAGCAATGATTTTTTCCAATTACCTGAGTAGATTTAGTTTTGGAAATTCAGATAAAACAATTGCTGTAATTTTAATATCTGTTTCAATTTTATTTAAGCAACTCACAAGTTCAAAAAACGCAATATTTCAAGGGATGGCTAAACTAAATTTTTTAGCAAAATCTAATTTATACGGAAATATTTTTGGTTTAATAATGACACTTCCTTTATTTTATATATTTAAAATAGATGCTATAGTTCCGGCAATAATTGTTACATCATTCATAAGCTTTATAGTATCAGTTTATTATTTCAAAAAATTAAATATCGAAAAATCCTCAATAAAGTTTAATGAAATTTTAATTGAAGGTAAAGATGTTTTGTATTTTGGAGGTTTACTGTCTATTAGTAGTTTTTTGCCTGTTCTAAGTAATTATTTAATACAAATTTTCATAAGTAAAAACGGAGGGATTGAATTGGTAGGACTTTTTAGCGTAGGATTAATTATTATTAATTCTTATGTAGGTATACTATTTAATGCGATGAGCACAGAGTATTATCCGAGGTTAGTTTCAGAAATTAGTTTAAATAAAAATGTAAATAATTCTGTAAATCAACAAGCAATCTTTTCTATGTTGATTATAGTTCCAATTATTATCCTTTTTTTTGGGTTAATGCCCATAATTATTAAAATTTTATTTACAGCAAACTTTTTGGAGGTAATGCCTTTTGTTTCTTGGGCTATTTTGGCTATGTTTTTTAAATCATTTTCTTGGTCTATGGGACTAATGATTATTGCTAAAGCTGACTCTAAGGTTTTTACAAAAACTTCAATTATTTTTAACTTTCTATATTTATTGATTTGCCTTTATGGTTATCATTTTTATGGCTTAGAAGGTTTAGGTATTGGATTCCTTTTATATTTTATTATTCACTTAATTTCAGTTTTTTTTGTTGTTAAATGGAGATATGGGTTGATATTAACAAACAAACTTTATATAGTTTTTGTTATTTGTTTAGTATTATGTATTATCTCTATAGTTTTATTTCACATTAGTAATTCTTGGATGAAATATATTTTATTTTTAATTACATTTATTTTTTCAGTTCTTTTTGCTTACAAAGAATTAATGAAAAATTCAGATTTAAAAGAATCTTTAATAAGTTACTTTAATAGAAAGAAAAAATGATCCATATAAGACGAATTTACCATAGGGTTAAATACATTAAAAATCTATTTATTAAAGTAAATTGGATTAAAACAATTTATTTTAATTTCAAAATATTTCCTTATGAAACAGCTATTAAGCTACCTGTTTTCTTTTACGGTAAAGTGAAATTTCAAAGTTTAAAAGGAAATATACAGATTGACGCACCAATAAGAAGAGGTATGATAGGTTTTGGACAACCATATGAAATGAATACAAAGCATATTGGTATAGCAGAATTATTTTTAGAGGGAAATATAGTTTTTAAAGGTTTTGTTCAATTCGGGAAAGATTATTTCGTTCATATTTCAAAAGGATCAATGCTAGAAATGGGAAATATGTCTTCTATAGGTTCAAGAGGTAAAATAATATGTGCAGAATTAATTAGATTTGGAAATTATACAAGAATTGGTTCAGAGTCACAGGTTATAGATACCAATTTTCATCAAATGATTAATACTTTTAATGGTGAAACTTATCCTATGAAATCACAAATTTATTTGGGGGATTTTAATTTTGTAAGTAACAGAGTTACTATTCTTTCCAAAACAATAACGCCAAATTATTGTACAATTGCTTCCAATACTTTATGTTCTAAAAATTATTTAAATCTTGGTGAAAATATTTTAATTGGTGGAATCCCTGCAAAATTAATAAAGGAAAATATTTCAAGAGATTGGGAAATTGAAAAAGAACTGTTAGATAAATGGTTAAAAATTTAACAAATAATTAACTGTTTTATGTTTTTTTTTTTTTTTAATTTTAAAAAATTAACTTATTATTCTTTTTTTTTTTTTAAAAAAATTTCGTTTTTATTTGCTGTTATGATTACGACAGTAGTTTCAGCTCAATGGAGTCCAACAGGGACTTCTTTAACATCAAACATTTTTAGATCTGGTTCAGTTGGTGTTGGTTACACCACAACACCAAGTTTTGGAACAAACAAGTTTTTGGTAAATGGTAATTCTTATTTTTCCGGAAATTTAGGTATTGGTACTACTACTCCGAGTGAAAAAGTTGACATTAATGGTAATATTACAGCAAAACAAGCTTTGTTTTTTAATTCTGCTCCTAATGGAACAAATTATGCTACTTGGGCAGGTAGATTTAGAGCCTCAATTGCCTTAACCGCAGGAACTAAATTATTTGACCAAGGAGTTCCTTATGGTGTTTTTAGTATATATGACTTTCCAGATAATCCAAGTGATGCTAATACACCGAATCCAACTGTGTTTTTAAATGTATCAGACAGGGCTGCTAAAACAAGATTGAGATTTCATGCAGAACAAGGTGATGAAACTGGGTTTAGAATAAATGGTAAAAATTCGGATGTGGTTTTTAGAATTTTTGATTCTGGAAATGATAATGATGTTTTTTTGGATATGCCCAAATCGAACTCAAGGGTTGTGATAGCTGGTTGGGGTGACTATTTACCACAACATAAATTGGTTGTAAGAGGTAGTTCAATGATAGAAGGAAATATTTTAACAGATTCAAACATTGGTATTGGAACAAGCAATTTTACAGATGGTACAGATAGTTACAGATTATCTGTTAATGGTGCGGTAAGAGCAAATCGAGTAAGAGTTTATACAGACTGGGCTGATTATGTTTTTGAAAAAGATTATAAATTGCCAACTCTTGAAGAAGTTGAAAAACACATAAATGATAAAGGGCATCTAATTGATATACCATCTGCTTCTGAAGTTGAAGAAAATGGTATAGAACTAGGCGAAATGAATAAATTATTGCTTCAGAAAATTGAGGAATTGACACTTTATATTATTACATTAAATAAAGAGGTTGAACAACTTAAAGAACAAATTAAAAAGTAGTATTCTATGAAAAAGAAAGTTAGTTTACTCATTTTTATGAGTCTATTTTCTTTAATAAGTTTTGGTCAAGACCTCAATTTCTTTTTAGTAGAAATGTCAAATAAGGAATTTGCTCCAAAATTTAAAAAAGAAAATAATTTTATTGTTTACGATGGAAAAGACGAAAGAGAATTTAATTTTTTTAAAAATTATAATATTCTCGATTTTTTTCAGGCTTTTCCAGATTCTAAAAGAGAAAAAACATTAAATGTGTTTATGTTCGTAACGAAAGAAAAATTTTTTGGTGAAAATTTGGTGACAACATTTTCAGATAAATTTATAAAGTTTGAAGATGTTACCGATTTTAAAGTTGAATTAAGTAGTAGTTATCCAAATGATTATGGAATTTCAAGTCCTCAAACTAATCTAGGTTTTCCATTAAGTTTAAGTAATTTTGATTATGTAAATGTTCCTAAAGCATGGGATTATACTTATGGTGATAGCTCAATTAAAGTGGGTATTTCTGATGCGATTATTGATGTGAGAGATGCTGATTTTTCAAGTAAAACTACTTTATTGCCAGGATATTTTGATTCTCAAAATTATTCTCCTCCCTATTCACTTAATAATATTGAAACTTGGCATGGAACATCAGTTGCATCCATAGCCGCCGCACAAGGAAATAATTCATATGGCTTGGTGGGAGTTTGTTCTGACTGTAGTATTTTGGCAACTTGGTATTTATACGGTACTCCGGGAACTTACACAAACCCAACTCCAAATTTAAATAGATTATTACAACTTGCCTATAATGGAGCTAAAGTTATTAATATGAGTTGGACCACTTTTAGTACTTCACCTCCTAACACATATTCAATTTATCAATGGATTTTTGATGAAATTTATGATGAGAATGTAGTTTGTATTGCGAGTGCAGGTAATAACAATAGCTCTCCAGGTTTATTATATGGATATCCTGCTTCATATAATCATGTTATTTCAGTATTATCTGTAAATCATAAAAATGAATGGAGTCAGGAAGTAGTCAATGATCCTAATTATGGTGAAATTTCATTATTTGTTAAGGATATGATTTCTCCATCTGTAGTAACAAATTATAATGGTAATGGGCCATATGCATTTAATTCTTGGCATACAGTAAATGAAAGTGTTGATATTTGTGCTCCGGGTTATAATAGTGTAATTTATCCATGGTATTTATTAGGAAATACTCAAAACGGACAACCTTTATATTATGGTAGCGGAACTTCTGGGGCAGCTCCTCATGTTACAGGGACAGTTGGTTTGATGTATTCATTGAATGATTGTTTATTAGTTGATGAAGTTGAAGATATTATTCAATTAACTTCCAAAAACTTAGAGTCTATTAATGGCAACCAAAATTTTATAGGTTATTCAGGATCTGGTAAGTTGGAGGTTGGTGATGCTGTCGAATTTACATATGAATCGATGATTCCAAATGGAAATGCAGTTATTGATAACCAAGATTTTTTGAGATTTAACTTTGACTTAAGTAGAATAAGTAATAATTTGACATTATCTAATTTAATTTTGAGAGAATCAAATACCTCTACTTTTAAAGCTAAAAACAGTATTGATATCATAGAAAATTCTGATTTTAAACCAACCACAGGATTTATAGATATTAATATAGATACCAGTATGGATATATGTTCTTCTTCTCAAAGAGTTTCCAAAAGTAAATCTAAAAAGGAAGAAAATAATTATGACTTAATACAAAGAAATTTAGATAAAAAAGTTCAACTTTTTCCTAATCCTAATGAAGGAGATTTTAGATTAGTTTTTAATGATAAAATATTAGAAGAAATTGAAGTCAATATTTTTGATGTATTTGGTAAGTTAGTGTACAGTATGAGTTCAAAAGAATCTCAAATAGATTTTAAATTGAATAATTTGAATAGTGGAGTTTATTTTGTAAAAATAAGTTCATCTGAAATGAATGAATCAATAAAATTCATTAAGAAATAATTTAAATTTTTAAAGAGGGCTGAAAAAGCCCTCTTTATTTATCCCAAACCTTCAAATACTTCTCGGCAATCTTCACATAATTATGTTCCTTTTCAACAAAAGCTCTTGCCTCTTTCCCAATCCTGATAATTTCCTGCGGATTTTCAATTAATAACGATAACTCTTTTACCAATTCATGCACATCCGGTAAAGCATTGATGGCAACTCGATCTGTTAACTGATAATAATCAATATACTCTTGTTCAGCACCGGTGAAAACTACTTTTCCTTTCGCCATCGCTTCTAATGCATTGTATCCTTGATCATAAGCATACACTTGGTCCAAAAGAATATGAGCTTTGTTATATAACTGAATATATTTCTCATAAGGAATGTTTTCCGTGATGATAATTTCTACTTTAGCAGCATATTTTTCATCAATAATCTTTAACGCTTCTTCAAAAAAGTGAATGCCTTTTTTGACATAATTGTGCCTGTTGATGCCTAAAAACAAAACAACTTTATCTTTTATTTCCATAGGAATAAAATCAATTTTAGCACAGTTGATTGGATTCGGAATCAATCCGAGATACTTTGATTTTCCCTCTAACGGAATCGCATAATCGAAATCAGTGGCAATGACCCCGTTACTGTTTTGATATAAAAAATGATGTAACTTCAAATGACTTTTGGAAACATACCGCAGCATATAAGGATATTCATTACTTGCTTTTTGTTCTTCCAGATAGGGAGTAAGTATAGAGTACTTAAACTTTTTGTCTAGCATATATTGCACATTCACGGCATCGGCACCTGAGGAGAGTAAGAACAATTTGTTATTATGCAAAAGCAGTTTTTGAATCAAATAAATCTCAAAGGATGCAATGGTATTAATAGATGCTTCGTTAATGAACTGAATCACCTCAAACTTTTTCAGTTTAGGAAGTAAAAAATAAAACCGAAGACCACGTTCAATAGAAGCAATATCAATCTTAAAAAATTTGTGCAAAGCTCTTCGCGGATAGAACAAAAGTTTCGATTTACTCCATTTCGCATCATACGAATAATCGTTGGGATAATTTTTAAAATCATCACCATCACTCACTAGCGTAACTTCATGACCAAGTGTCAAAAGTCCCTCTTTTAAAGAATTATGCAAACGGCTGTATTCGCCTATCAATAAGATTCGCATGAATCGATTATATTTGTATGAATTTAAATGAAATCGCTTGCAAGATAAGAAAATAAAAATTGGATTGTTAGGAACCAGCTTAGCCCATGGCGGAGCAGGAAAAATCCTTGCTTTGTATTCCATTGGCTTCGAAAAGGCAGGGTTTGAAGTGCATACTATCCTGGTCAATTCAACTATTGATTTTGAATACAAAGGAAATTTAGTAGACTTAAGCAAGCACAAAAAGGGTTTCTTCAACCGATTGAATCGATTCTTGATTTTAAAAAAATACATTCAAAAGAATCAATTAGATTATTTAATAGATTTTCGGGTTCGCAATAAACCGCTGATGGAATTGTTACTCAATCAATTTGTTTTCAATTGCCGCTATATTCCAACGGTGCATAGTTTTGAGTTAGATTTTTACTTTCCTAAAAATGATTTTTTGGCGAAACTGATTTATCGAAAAGCCTATAAAATTGTCACGGTTTCTAAAGCTATTCAACATAAAATTGAACAAAAGTATTCGCTCAAAAACGTCGTTACGATATCCAATCCGTTAGATTTTGATGAAATAGAAGCAAAAAGTGAACAACCTATTTTAATGGCTGAAAAGTTCATTTTAGCAGTGGGCAGAATGGAGGTAGACAACATCAAGCAGTTTGATAAATTACTGGAAAGTTATGCTGATTCTCAATTACCGGCACAAAACATTCACCTAGTTTTTCTGGGTGACGGCATGTTTAAATCTAAATTAGAATCGATTGTAGCAAAAGCTAACCTTGCCTCGTTTGTTCATTTCAAAGGGTTTCAAAAAAATCCGTATGCCTTCATGAAGCAAGCTCAATTTTTAGTGCTTTCCAGCAGAAATGAAGGTTATCCCAATGTGTTAATTGAAGCTTTAGCTTGTGGAACGCCGGTAATTTCGTTTGATTGTGAATCAGGGCCAAACGAAATCATTCAGCAGGAACAAAACGGCTTATTAGTCGAAAATCAAAACGTTGAAAAATTAACGATTGCCATGAATCGATTTGTTTTGGAACCGGAATTATTGAAATTTTGTAAAGTAAACACGTTGCATTCTTTAGAAAAACATCGATTTGAACAAGTCATTTCACAATGGAAGGAAACAATTTTTAAAAAATAAGGCACTCTAATTACTTAATCCCTTAGATTTGTAAATCAAAATTAAAAATAAACTATTTTGTCTTTTCAACTTATAGCTATACCAAAAATTGAAGATCCGCGTGGCAATTTATCTGTCATAGAAAAAAACGTTTTGCCTTTTGAAATGAAACGTGTTTACTATTTATATGATGTGCCAAGTGGTGCTGAGCGTGGCGGACATTCGCATGTTCAACAAAAAGAGTTTTTGGTGGCTCTTAGCGGAAGTTTTGATGTCATTCTAAACGATGGAAAAACAGAAAAGACAATTACTTTGAACAAACCTTTTGTAGGCTTATTGATTAACGAAGGAATATGGCGAGAACTGAAAAACTTTTCTTCGGGTTCTGTTTGTTTAGTGGTGGCTTCAGACGTGTTTGAAGAGGAAGATTACATCCGGGATTTCATCGATTTTTGTAATTCTAAATAACGGAAATGACGAAAGAAACCTCATTCGTTTCTGTGGGTGACTTCCTTGACGTTTACTATAAAGTGAAACAAAAAGGATTTCTGCAATTGACATCCCTTTTTAATTTAACGAAAAACAAACGGGTTTCAGCAAAATGGGACCAATATCAATCTTGCTCTGATTTTTGGATTATTCCTTCTTTACAACAATATTGGAATAACTTAATTTCAGGCAATCCGGAAGTGAGTTATGAGTCGTATGTTGTTCAAAAATACTTACACAACAAAACTAATTTATCCTTATTATCCATTGGTTGCGGCGAAGGAAGACACGAACGTAAATTTGCCGTTTCCGGACTATTTTCAAAAGTAATCGGTGTAGATATTTCTAAAGACAGAATTGAACGAGCCAAACAATTGGCTTTAGAAAACAACTTAAAAATTGACTATTTAGCTGATGATTTTCATCGAATGAATTTTGAAAATGAATCAGTTGATGTAGTTTTATTCGATTCTAGTTTGCATCATTTCAATGACATCAATGGGTTTTTAAAAAACGAAATTTCACCATTATTAAAAACTGATGGAATTTTAGTGGCAAATGAATTTTGTGGTCCCAATCGTTTGCAATGGAAAAAAGAGCAACTTGATTTTGCAAATGATTTACTAAAAGAACTTCCCAAAAAATATAAAACACTCATCGATGGCAAATCTGTTAAGCGAAAAGTTTATCGACCGGGACTAATAAGGATGATGTTGGTTGATCCTTCCGAAGCTCCTGATTCTGCTAATTTAAAAAATGCTTTGCAGGCCAATTTCACTCTGTTGGAAGAAAAAAAATTAGGATGGAATATTCTGCATATTCTCTTGAAAGGAATTGCTCATAATTTCTTAAAAAATGACGATGAAACAAATCAATTACTTGCTTATTTGATTAAAAAGGAGGAAGAGTTTGTGGAAAGTGTAGGTGATGCCGATAGTATTTTTGGAGTCTATCAAAAATCAAGACTTAAATAAGCGGGTGTAAAAATTGAAATACATTTTGTTTGAGTGCAACAACTGTCCAAACACAAATAGCTTTTTCAAAATAAAGGTAGGTAACTTCAACAATATTCTACTTTTCAAAGGGCAATTTTCCATCGCAATGGCGGAATAATAATAAGCAAAGTTCTTTTCATCACCGGCTAATTTATGTTTAAGAGCATAAACAACCCGGTACAAATCTAAAAATTTCTTAAGGGAAGGATTTACTTTTTCTTGTTGATAAAACTTATCTAATCGGGCAAAGTTTCGTTTTGTAGTATCACTGAAACTTATTTTGTTTTGAGCCGTCATATTATATCGGGCAGAAATTTCAGTAGAAAAAGCTACCGGATAATCAACCGCAATTCGAATCCATAAATCGGTATCTTCTCCTGCACCTAGGGTTATTGTTTCATCAAAGCAACCAATTTTATCTAAAATAGCTTTCGGAACGGCAACAGCACTCGTCCATGCCAATCGATAGGTCATACTTGATTTAAAAAAGTCTTTTACTATTCCGCTCCAATTTTCTTCCGGAATATTGTCAAAAATAGGCCGAATGATATTGTGCTCGGAATAATAAAATTCATAATTAGTGGCCAGTAATCCGGCCTCCGGAAATTTTTGATACAATCCAAATAACTTTTCTAAATGGTTTGGAAACCAATAATCATCAGCATCTAAAAAGGCAATAATTTCCCCGTTAGCATAATTAATTCCGAAGTTTCTCGCTTGTGAAACACCTTTGTTATCAGTTGAAATCAGCAAAATTCGTTCATCGGAAAACGATTTTACAATTTGCTCACTTTTATCCGTTGACCCGTCATTAATGATAATCACTTCAAAATTAACAAAAGATTGACTCAACACACTCTCAAGCGTTTGTTGAATTTCTTTTTCCTTATTGAAAAGCGGAATAATTATGGAAAATATGGGTTTCATGACTATTGCATTATTCTAATGAGCAAAGATAACCTAAGCGATAGATATCAAAAAAAACTAATTTTGGATTTGTACTCAATATATTTTTCTTTAAAAAGGGAGCTACAATTTTAAAACCAACTGCTACCAATTTTATTAATCCCATTTTTTTCAGTTTGAAATAAGCTTGCACTAACGGATTCATTTGGTCCACACCTTTTTCATGAAGAAGGTATTTTTTTCGGGATACAACTCCTTGCAACGCTTTTTGAAAATAAACTTCGTTTGTTTCTAATCCTAAATGAAGGATTGGGTTATCAAGATGAAGCACAGAAATATGATGTTGATAAAGTTGATATCCAAAATAAATATCCATGCCATAATTTTTCTCGTTGGCTTGGTAATTAAAGTTTAAAAAAATTGATTTTGGAACTAGCATATTTCCTGA
>Ga0164292_10001474_pt1 | contig 19045 bp, 18 predicted proteins | sample GEODES117metaG_FD_111486 | JGI IMG/M metagenome (GOLD analysis project Ga0164292, IMG submission 111486) | Eutrophic lake water microbial communities from Lake Mendota, Wisconsin, USA - GEODES117 metaG | ecosystem: Environmental > Aquatic > Freshwater > Lake | place: USA: Lake Mendota...
CGACTTTCGCTTTCAGAGCGAGAGCTTGCGCGACTTTCATGAAGGCGATGTCTGGGGCGGTTTGTCCGCCATGCTCGCGTGCGATGTGCCCATCGTCGCGCAGATCGAGGGCAATTGCATGGGTGCAGGCCTGGAAATCGCCTCCTGCTGCGATCTGCGGCTGGCCAGCGAGGACGCCCGTTTTGGCGCGCCGATCGCTCGCTTGGGTTTTCCGATGGCCCCTCGCGAGGCGGCCCTAGTGGCGCGCGCGGTGGGCGAGTCGACCGCGCGCGCCATGCTGCTGGCGGCCCAAGTTTTGGATGCGCCCACACTGTTTTCGCGGGGGTTTTTGCACGAGGTGCTGCCCGTGGGTGGGCTGGCCCAAGCCGCCGGCCGGCTGGCCACGCAGATGAGCGAGCTGGCCCCGCAGGCTGCGCGCGCCAACAAGCGGATGCTGCGCGAGCTGGCGCCACAAGCGCCGCAAGCGCTGGAACGCCTGGTCGCCGGTGCCTACGACTACGCCGATTGCAGCGAACATCGCGAAGGCGTGAGCGCCTTCATGCAAAAGCGCCGCCCCCATTTCACCTGATCGCTCCTTTTTTTTGAATGCCATCTGCCATGAGCAACCACAACCTGTTTTGCGCCCTGCGCTCGGGCTTTCCTGCCGATCTCGATTCGATTGCTTTTGAGACTGATGGGGGCCTGTGCTACTCCTGGAAAGATGTGGAGCGGGCCACGGCCATGATGGCCAATTTGCTGCAGCAATTGCAACTCGAGCCGGGCGCTCGCGTTGCCGTGCAGGTGGAAAAGTCGGTCGAGGCGGCCATGCTCTACCTGGCCACCTTGCGCGCCGGGTATGTGTTTCTTCCGCTCAACACGGCCTACCAGAGTGCCGAAATCGAATACTTTGTGGAAAACGCCGAGCCGGCGGTTGTGGTGTGCAGCGGCAAGAACTTTGGCTGGGTCAGCCCGATTGCTTTCAAAGCCGGTGCCAAGGCGGTCTACACCCTCGACGACGACCGCACCGGCTCGCTGCTCGAGCGGGCTGCGCACTGCAGTGACGCGCACGAGCCGGCAGTCAGAGCCGCCGACGACCTGGCAGCCATCCTCTACACCAGTGGCACCACCGGTCGCAGCAAGGGGGCGATGCTCACGCACGACAACCTGCTGAGCAATGCTGTGGTGCTCAAGGACTACTGGGGCTGGCGATCGCAAAAAGACGGCGGCGATGTGCTGGTGCACGCGCTGCCCATCTTCCATGTCCATGGTTTGTTTGTGGCGCTGCACGGCGCGCTGATCAACGGCAGCAAGATGATCTGGCTGCACAAGTTCGACCCCAAGGTGGCAATTGCCAAGTTTGCGCAAGCAACGGTGTTCATGGGCGTGCCCACGCTGTACGTGCGCATGCTCGGCGAGGCAAGCCTGACGCGCCAGGCCTGCAGCCGGATGCGCCTGTTCATCTCGGGCTCGGCGCCCCTGCTGATCGAGACCTTTCGCGATTGGCAGCAGCGCACCGGCCACACCATACTCGAGCGCTACGGCATGAGCGAGACGGCCATGCTGACCTCCAACCCCTACCGCGCCGATGCGCGTTTTGCCGGTCAGAGCGAGCGCCGCGGAGGCACGGTGGGTTTCCCCCTGCCGGGTGTGGGCGTGCGGGTGCGTGGCGAGGGCGTCGACCTGCCTTGCGGCCAGATCGGTGGCATCGAGGTGCGCGGCCCCAATGTGTTCAAGGGCTACTGGCGCATGCCCGAGAAGACGCGCGAGGAGTTCACCGCCGACGGCTGGTTCAAGACCGGCGACGTCGGCCAGATCGACGAGCGCGGCTACATCACGATCGTGGGCCGCAGCAAGGACCTGATCATCAGTGGCGGCTACAACGTCTATCCGGCCGAAATCGAGGGCTATATCAATGACCTGCCGGGCGTGGCCGAAAGCGCCCTGGTGGGCGTTGCCCACCCGGACTTTGGCGAGGTCGGTGTGGCTGTGGTGACGCTCAAGCCCGGTGCCAGCCTTACGGGCGAGGACGTGATTGCGGCGCTCAAGTCCCGCTTGGCCAATTTCAAGATTCCCAAGCGCTGCTTTGTGGTGGCCGAGTTGCCGCGCAACACCATGGGCAAGGTGCAAAAGAACCTGCTGCGCGAGCAGCACAAAACGCTGTTTGCCCGCTGAGCAGCGGCAGGCCCTTGCAGGGCTGCCGGCTGGTTTAGCGCAGCACCAGGACCGGCACGCTTGAGTGGGTCAGCACGTTGCTGGTTTCGCTGCCCAGCAGCAGGCGCTTGATGCCCCGGCGGCCGTGTGAGGCCATGATGATCAGGTCGCACTTGTTTTTCTTGGCGCTGGCGATCACCGCCTCGGCCACCAGGTCGGACTTGACGGTCAGAGCCTTGGCCTTGAGGCCGCGGGCCTCGGCCTTGAGCTTGAGCTGATCGACCAGGGCCTGCGCCTTGTCGGCCCATTGCTTTTCAATCCGACCGACCTCCAGAACCGACACCGATGCGCCGCCCTCGAAGTAACTGACGGGGTAGCGCGGCACCACGTTGAGAAAGAACAGTTGCGCGCCGGTCAGCTCGGCCAGTTGCTGACCGGTTTGCGCCGCTTTGGCTGAAAGGCGGGAGCCGTCTGTGGCAATGAGGATGCGCTGGTACATGGTTTTTCTCCGGTTTGTGCAAGGGTAGGGTGCCGACGGGCGGCGACCTTTGATCCAGGTCAAGGCGGTGCCAGTTGGGCCGGCTAAGCTTGAACGCATGAACTCTGCCGCTGCCTGCGCGCCGCTGCCTGCGCAGCCGTCCCGTGGGGCGCTGCCGCCCCTGTCGGCCAGCGACCACAAGAGCTTGACTGCCTTTGATGACGAGCAGGAGTGGGACGCTTTTGGCCAGGCGCTTGAGGGCCCAGAGGCGGGCTGTTGGCAGTCGCAGGTTCTGGTCGAGGGCATGCACTGCAGCGCCTGCGCGCTCAACATCGAGCAGGCCTTGCTGCAGCAGTGCGGCGTGCGCTCAGTGCAGGTCAGCTCTGCCGCCCGCCGCGCCCGTGTGGTCTGGGATGCGGCGTTGACCCGTCCCTCGCAGTGGCTCGCCGCAGCCCCAGGTTATCGCCTGTTGCCTGACCTGGCCTTTGATCAGGATCTGCGTCTGGAGTCCAGGCGCATGCTCTGGCGCTGGCTCGTGTCGGCTTTTTGCATGATGCAGATCATGATGTACGCCTACCCCGCCTACATCACGCCGCCGGGCACGATTGGAGCCGACATCGAGCAATTGATGGCTTGGGCCTGCTGGATGCTGAGCTTGCCGGTGATGCTGTTTTGCGCCCAGCCTTTTTTTGCCCAGGCCGCGCGCGATTTGTGGGCGCGGCGCATCGGCATGGACCTGCCGGTCGCGCTGGGCCTGTTGATCGCGTTTGGTGCGAGCTCGGCGGCTACCTTTGATCCCCACGGGCTCTGGGGGGCAGCGGTGTATTTCGACTCCCTGTCCATGTTCGTGTTCTTTCTCCTGACCGGTCGCTGGCTCGAGTTGCGGCTGCGCGAACGCACGGCTGGCTCGCTCAATGCGCTGATGCAGCGTTTGCCGCACAGTGTCGAGCGCGAGCAGCCCGACGGCAGCTTCTCGGTGGTGGCGGCGCGCCGCCTGCGCGTGGGCGATGTGATTCGCGTGTTGCCGGGCCAGGCCTTCGCAGCCGATGGGTGCGTGCTGGAGGGACAGACCCATGTCGATGAGTCCTTGCTCAGCGGCGAATCGCGTCCCCTGCCGCGCGAAGTGGGCAGCGCCGTGCTGGCTGGCAGCTACAACCTGAGCGCCACCGTACGCATGCGCGTGGTGCAGCTCGGTCACGGCACCCGCTACCAGCAAATCGTGGCCTTGATGCAGCAGGCGGCGCTGGACAAGCCCCGGCTGGCGGTGCTGGCCGATCGGATCGCACGTCCCTTCCTTTGGGCGGTGCTCCTGGCTGCGGCTCTGGCGGCATTGCTGTGGTGGCCCACCGATCCGGCGCGCGGCTTGATGGCTGCGGTGGCGGTGTTGGTGGTCACCTGCCCCTGCGCCTTGTCGTTGGCCACCCCAAGCGCCGTCTTGACCTCGGCCGGTGCCTTGGCTCGGCAAGGGATGCTGGTGCGCCGGCTGCAGGCTTTTCAAGCGCTCGATCAAGTCGACACCGTGGTCTTTGACAAGACGGGTACGCTGACCCAGGCGCGGCTGGGATTGCGCGCGACGACGATGGTCGAGCAGCGCGAGGATGTCGATGCTGTGCAGGCGCTGCAGTGGGCGGCGGCTTTGGCGCGGCACAGCCTGCATCCGGTCTCGCGCGCTTTAGTGGCGGCGGCCGAGCAGGCGCAGCTGCAGCGGCCACAGCAGCCTTTGGAGCAGGTGCGAGAGCATCGGGGGCAGGGATTGCAGGGTGAGCTGGTTGCGGCAGCGGGTGTGCAGGGGCGCACCTTGCGGCTGGGACGGGCACAGTTTTGCGGCCTTGAGCCCTCCGACAGCGAGCAGGTGCAGGTTTACCTGGCCGATGAACAAGGCCCGATCGCACGGTTTGACCTCGACGAGGTGCTGCGCGAGGGCGCGCAGGCCCTGATCGACGCTCTGCGCCAGCGCGGCTTGCGGGTGCAACTGCTCTCGGGTGACCGCGCGGCGCCGGTGCAAGCCTTGGCGCGGCGGCTCGGACTTGCACAGGCGCGCAGCCAATGCAGTGCGCAGGACAAGCGCGAGTGGGTGCGGGCCGAGCAGGCCGCTGGCCACCGGGTGTTGATGGTCGGCGACGGACTCAACGACGGCCCGGTGCTCGCGCAGGCCGATGTTTCCCTGGCCGTCGGCGCGTCGGTGCCGCTGGCGCAGGCGCAGGCCGATGTGGTCTTGCCTTCGGGCCAGCTGCAGGCAGTCTTGGTCTTGCTCGAGCAGGGTCGGCGCACCCAGGCCGTGGTTCGGCAGAGCCTGGCCTGGGCCGCGGTCTACAACGCTCTGGGCGTGCCCCTGGCCGCCATGGGCTGGCTGCCCGCCTGGCTGGCGGGACTGGGCATGGCGCTGAGCTCGCTTGCGGTCGTGCTCAACGCGGCCAGGCTCGCAAGGCATCGGCCTCTTGCCCCGCTGCAGACCGGGTGCTAAGTCGCGATGGACATCTTGTTTTTGCTCATTCCACTGTCGGTCCTGCTGGCCCTGGGCGTGGTCGGCGTGCTGGCGTGGGCGGTCTGGTCGGGGCAGTTTGAAGAGGTCGATGCCGAGGCGCAGCGCATTTTGCGCGAACGCGACTGAGCGCCACGCTCACGCTCGGCTCATGCTCGGCTCGTGTTTAGCTGGGCTTGGCTGAAAGTCGCAAGTCACCACCGGTGTTCATCGCTGAGCCGTCGATCGCTTGATCCAGGTCAAGGCGCAACCGCGTGCAAGCGGGCACAGTGGCACTCATCAGGATGTCCACCATGAATGCCCTCATGTCATTGAGCCCCCACGAGTCTGCACACGCCCAGGTTGTTCCTGCGCCGACCTACAACGACACCATCGTTCGGCAGTTCGCTATTGCCGCCGTCGTCTGGGGCGTGGTGAGCATGCTGGTGGGCGTGTTCATCGCGGCCCAGATGGCCTGGCCGGCGCTCAATTTCGACCTGCCCTGGTTGTCTTTCGGCCGCTTGCGGCCGCTGCATACCAACGCGGCCATCTTTGCCTTTGGCGGCTGCGCCTTGTTCGCCACCAGCTATTGGGTGGTGCAGCGCACCTGCCAGGTTCGGGTGATCTCCGACAAGCTGGCCGCACTGCATTTTTGGCTCTGGCAGTTGGTGATCGTGGGGGCGGCCATTACCTTGCCCCTGGGCATTACCCGCGGCAAGGAGTATGCCGAGCTGGAGTGGCCGCTGAGCATTGCCATCGCAGTGGCATGGGTTGCTTACGCCGTGGTCTTTTTCGGCACGATTGGCATCCGCAAGGTCAGGCACATCTACGTGGCCAACTGGTTCTACGGCGCCTTCATCATCGCGGTGGCCCTGCTGCACATCACCAACGCCATGTCGATGCCGGCGAGCCTGTGGAAGTCGTATTCGGTCTATGCGGGAGTCCAAGACGCCATGGTGCAGTGGTGGTATGGGCACAACGCGGTCGGTTTCTTCTTGACCGCAGGCTTTCTGGGCATCGTGTATTACTTCATTCCCAAGCAGGCTGAGCGGCCGGTTTATTCCTACCGGCTGTCCATCGTGCACTTCTGGGCGCTGATCTTTACCTACATGTGGGCCGGCCCCCACCATCTGCATTACACCGCCTTGCCCGACTGGACGCAGTCGCTGGGCATGGTCTTTTCCCTGATCCTGCTTGCGCCCAGTTGGGGCGGCATGATCAATGGCGTGATGACGCTCTCGGGAGCCTGGCACAAGCTGCGTGACGATCCGATCATCCGCTTCATGATCGTGGCCCTGTCGTTTTATGGCATCGCCACGTTCGAGGGGCCGATGATGTCGATCAAGACGGTCAATGCGCTGTCGCATTACACCGATTGGGGCATCGGCCACGTGCACGGCGGCACGTTGGGCTGGGTCGGCTTCATCTCGATGGGCGCGCTGTACTACCTGATTCCGCGCCTGTACGGTCAGCCCCGCATGTACAGCCTGCGGGCCATCGAGCTGCATTTTTGGATCTCGACGCTGGGCATCGTCCTCTACATCGCCTCGATGTGGATCGCTGGGGTCATGCAAGGCCTGATGTGGCGCTCGGTCAATGCCGACGGCTCTCTCACCTACACGTTTGTCGAGAGTGTCAAGTCGTCGATGCCGTTTTACATCATTCGATTCGTCGGGGGGCTGATGTACCTCAGCGGGATGGCCGTGATGACCTGGAACGTGGTCAGGACCATCAGCGCCGGCAAGGCCCACGATGCCCGCATTCCCGCCGCACTGGTGCACGCCTGAAGGTCGACAACCATGTCTTTGTCCCACGAAAAAATTGAAACCAGCAACTGGCTGATGATCGTGCTGATCCTGGTGGTGGTGGCCATTGGCGGTCTGGTCGAGATCGTTCCGCTGTATTTCCAGAAGTCGACCACACAGCCCATCGCAGGCGTGGCGCCTGACTCGGCGCTGCGCGTGGTGGGTCGCGACATCTACATTCGCGAGGGCTGCTACAACTGCCATTCCCAGATGATCCGGCCGCTGGTGGCTGAGACCATGCGTTATGGGCACTACTCGGTGGCCGGCGAGTATGTGTACGACCACCCCTTTCAATGGGGCAGCAAACGAACCGGGCCGGACTTGCACCGGGTGGGCGGCAAGTACAGCGACGAGTGGCAACGCCTGCATCTGATTCGCCCGCGCGATTTGGTCCCCGAGTCCATCATGCCGGGCTACCCCTGGCTTGAGCACACGAGCGTGGAGGCCTGGCCGGTGCAGGCCCACATGGGCGCGCTGCGCCGCGTGGGCGTGCCCTACACCGACGCACAGATCGCAGAGGCGCCGGCCGAGCTCAAGGGCAAGACGGAACTCGATGCCTTGGTGGCCTATCTGCAGGGGCTGGGCCTGGCGCTCAGGTAAGGGGAGGGGCCCGATGGACATCAATGTATTGCGCAGTGCGGTCACGCTGTGTGCGTTCGTGCTCTTTGTGGCCATCGTGCTGTGGGCTTACCGGCCCTCCAAGCGCGGGCAGTTTGACGAGGCGGCCAGGCTGCCGTTTCGCGAAGAGGAGTAAGGCTCATGGGTGATTTTTTCAATTCGGGCTGGTCCTGGGCTGTGGCCATCGTCTCGGTCGTCTCCATCCTGGCTTGCGCGGTGCTGCTGTGGCTGGCTGGCAAGGCCAAGGTCAGCGCGGCGGCGCTGGCCAGGGGCGACAACACCACCGGCCATGTCTGGGACGAGGACCTGCGTGAGTACAACAATCCACTGCCGCGCTGGTGGATGTGGCTGTTCATTCTCACCGTGGTCTTTGCCCTGGTTTACCTGGTCTTCTACCCGGGTCTGGGCAGCTACCCCGGGATGGGTCAGTGGAGTCAGCAGGGCCAGCATCGCAGCGACGCTCAGCGCATGCGCGCCGAGTTGGCACCTTTGTATGCACGCTTTACGGCCACGCCTGTCGACCAGCTGAGCCAGGATCGGCAGGCGCTGGCCATCGGGCAGCGCCATTTCATGAACCATTGCGCCCAGTGCCATGGCTCGGACGCGCGCGGCAGCAAAGGCTATCCAGATCTGACCCAGGGTCAATCGGCCTGGCTGGGCCCATTGAGCGGCGAGCACATCGTGCGCACCATCAGCCAGGGCCGTCAGGGCGTGATGCCCGCCATGGGCTCGGCCATCGGCGGTGAAGCGGCCATCAGCGACTTGGCGCACTATGTCCTGTCGCTGTCTGGCAGCCCTCACAACGAAATCAAGGCCTTTAGCGGCAAGAGGCATTACGCCGCCTGCGCCGCCTGTCACGGAGCGGACGGCAAGGGCAACAAGGCCCTGGGCGCGCCCAACCTTGCCGACAACTACTGGCTCCATGGCTGGGGCGAGGCCGCCATCGTGAGCATCATCAAAAATGGCAAGTCCAACGTGATGCCGGCGCAATCGGGCTGGCTGTCGCCCGAGCAGATTCATGTGCTGGCGGCCTATGTCTTGAGCCTGTCCGGCCCTGCGCCTGCGGCCGTGGGGAGCATTGCATTGCCGGCCAGGACGCCGTGAAGTCCGACCCCCTTGCCAGCGATCGCCCCGCCGCCCGGCGCGTGATTGCAATTGCGGCCGCCGGTGACGACTCGACGGTGGTCACCTCGCTCTACCAGAGCGAGGGCAAGATCTATCCGCGCAGCGTCTCGGGCTGGTTCAGCCGCTGGCGCTGGACTTTGGTGTGGGCCACACAGCTGCTGTTTTATGGCCTGCCCTGGATGAGTGTCAACGGCAGGCAGGCCGTCTTGTTCGATCTGGCGGCCCGGCGCTTTTACATCTTCAATCAGGTGCTCTATCCGCAGGACCTGATCTACCTGACCGGCCTGCTGATCATGAGCGCCCTGGCGCTGTTTCTGTTTACTGCTGTGGCTGGCCGCCTGTGGTGTGGCTATGCGTGTCCCCAGACGGTCTACACGGAGATTTTTCTGTGGGTGGAGCGGCGCATCGAGGGCGACCGGATGCAGCGCATGCGGCTCGACCAGGGGCCGCTGTCGGCGCGCAAGCTGCTGCGCAAGACGGCCAAGCACGGCATCTGGGCAGCCATCGGGCTGTGGACTGGCCTGACCTTTGTGGGCTACTTCACGCCGATTCGTGAGCTGATGGGCGAGGTGCGCACGGCCTCGCTGGGCGCCTGGGAGCTGTTTTGGGTGCTGTTTTACGGCTTTGCTACATATGGCAACGCCGGCTGGATGCGCGAGCAGGTGTGCAAATACATGTGCCCTTACGCACGCTTTCAAAGCGCGATGTTTGACCGCGACACCTTGATCGTTTCGTACGACCGGCTTCGCGGCGAAGGCCGCGGCGCGCGGCCGCGTGGCCAATCGGCTGCCGCCTTACAGGCCCGTGGCCTGGGCGATTGCATCGACTGCGGTCTGTGCGTGCAGGTCTGCCCAACTGGCATCGACATCCGCAACGGCCTGCAGTATGAGTGCATCAGCTGCTCGGCCTGCATCGATGTGTGCAACACGGTGATGGACAAGATGCACTACCGCCGCGGTTTGATCCGCTACAGCACGCCCAATGGGCTGGCGCAGGGCCTGTCGGTGGCGCCGATGTGGCGGCGCGTGGCGCGCCCGCGTGTGCTGATCTACACCGCCGTGTTGGGCCTGGTCAGCTTGGCCGTGCTCGGCTCCTTGCTCACGCGTGCCCCTTTTAAGGTCGACGTGGTGCGCGATCGCGGCACGCTGGCGCGCATGGTGGGCCAAGGCACGATCGAGAACGTCTACCGACTGCAGATCATGAATGCCACCGAGCAAGCGCAAACCTATCGTTTGCGGGTCGAGGGCCTTGAGGGTTTGCAGGTGGTGTCGGCCGATCGGGTGGAGCTTGCAGCCGCCAGCGCCCTGTGGGTACCGGTGCGGGTGCAGATGCCGCCGGCTGCAATCGGCCCGGGCTCTTATCCGATCGCTTTTCGCATCGACGCTGGACAGGCGGGTGACTTTGAGTTGTTCGAAAAGTCGGTGTTTGTGGTGCCGCGTTGACATGCGGATGATGGGAAGACAGGAGACTTGTGATGACGAACGAACATTCAACCGGGCCGGCTCGCCCCGCCTGGCGCGAGCCTTATGTTTGGCTGGTGGTCGGCTTGCCTCTGTCGGCCGTGCTTGCCTGCTTGGTCACCGCAGTCTTCATTCTGCGCGGCCCCCAGCGTCTGGTCAGCGAGCCCAAGCCGGAGGTCGCGCGTGCGCTGGCCCAAGAGATTGCCCAGTCGACGGCGGCGGCGCATCAACCGGCGCTGGTGGGCCGCAACCACAGCGCCACCGGCGGGGTGCGTCATGCGAGCCCCTGAGCCCTGCGCCGACGAGGGAGATCCCACGCTCAGGCTTGAGCGGTTGATTCGTTTTTGGGGCGTGATCCTCTGGCCCTCGTTCTTGGCTGCCTGCCTGCTCGAAGCGCTGGTTTTCTCAGTGGTCGATCCGGGCCAGTTGCATTGGCCCGGAGGCATTGGCACGCCCTCGAATCGGGCGATCTACACCGTCGGATTTTTTGCCTTCTGGCTCATCAATATGGTGTGCTGCCGTCTGGTGCTGTGGCTCGCGCAGCCGGGCTGGGTCCAGCCGGGCACCGAACTCAGTGACAGACCTGGGGGTTGACCAAGCGCTTGAGGGCCTGCTCGTCGACGATGTGGATATGCCTTTGCCGGACCTCGATGATGCCCTCGTCGGCAAAGCGCGAAAAGGTGCGGCTGACGGTCTCGAGCTTCATGCCCAGATAGCTGCCGATTTCCTCGCGCGTCATGCGCAAAATCAGCTCCTGGCTTGAAAAGCCGCGCGCTTGCAGACGCTGCACCAGATTGAGCAGGAAGGCGGCCAGACGCTCTTCGGCGCGCATCCCGCCTAGCAGCAGCATGACGCCATGCTCGCGCACGATTTCCCGGCTCATGATGCGGTGCACGTGCTTTTGCAGCGCGCCCACTTCCCGCGAGAGGTCTTCGATCCGGTCGAACGGCATGACGCACACCTCGGCATCTTCGAGCGCGGTGGCGTCGCAGGTGTGCTGCTCATTGACGATGCCATCCAGACCAATGATCTCGCCGGCCATCTGAAAGCCGGTGACCTGGTCACGGCCGTCTTCGGTGGTCAGGCTGGTCTTGAAGAACCCGGTGCGCACAGCAAAAAGGGAGGTGAAGGTCTCGCCATTTCGAAACAGCATGGCCCCGCGCTTGATGCTGCGTCGGTTGGCCACCAGCTCGTCGATGCGACGCAGTTCGGCCTGGTTAAGCCCCACCGGCATGCACAGCTCGCGCAAATTGCAGTTGGAGCAGGCCACCTTGATGGATTCTTTGAGCATTTCACCCTCCTGACTCTGCCGGAGTCTTTGAATTATTGGTTTCGATTATCCCAGCAGGGTTGCGGTGTGTGAACAGCTCGGCTGCAGAAAAAACCGCTTTATTGCCGCCGCGCTTGACCCAGGTCAAGGCGGGCCTGAGGGTGACGGCGCACAGTCCATGGCATGGGTACGAACCCGACGATCATGAGCCTGCTTTCCTCCGACTTGATGCGCCAGATGGACCTCACCGGTCCGCGCTACACCTCTTACCCGACGGCCGACCGCTTTGTCGAAGCTTTTGGCCAAGCCGATTACGTGCAAGCGCTTGAGCAGCGGCGCGCCGGGCTCTCGCGCGGCAGTGCCTTGTCGTTGTACATCCACATTCCTTTTTGCGAGTCGCTGTGCTACTACTGCGCTTGCAACAAGATCGTCACGAGGCACCACGACCGTGCGCAGGTTTATCTGCGCCAGCTCAGCCGGGAGCTTGACCTTCACCTGGCCCACCTGGGCGGGGGGCAGGTGCTCAGCCAGTTGCATCTGGGCGGAGGCACGCCGACCTTTTTGAGCGACGAGGAGCTGTGCAGCTTGCTGTCTATGGTGCGCAGAGGCTTTGAGATGGTGCCCGGTGGCGAGTATTCGATTGAGGTCGACCCACGCACCGCGACGCCCAAGCGGCTGGCCTTGCTGGCCCAGCTGGGCTTTAACCGCCTGAGCCTGGGCGTGCAGGATTTTGACCCCGCGGTGCAGGCAGCGGTGCACCGGCGTCAGCCGGCCGAGCTGGTGTTTGAACAGGTGGCTGCGGCCCGTACGCTGGGCTTTGAGTCGGTCAACGTCGATCTGATCTATGGACTGCCGATGCAAACACCCGAGTCATTTGAGCGCACGCTCGCTCAGGTGGTGCAACTGCGCCCTGAGCGGGTGGCGCTTTACGCCTATGCCCATCTGCCCGAGCGCTTTAAGCCGCAGCGTCGCATTCAGGCGGCGCAGTTGCCGGGTGCGGCGGCCCGCATCAGCATGTTTGAGCGCTCGCTGCAGGCCTTCGAGCAGGCGGGCTATGTCTACGTCGGGATGGACCATTTCGCCTTGCCCGATGATGCGCTGGCCGTGGCGCGTCGCCAGGGCCGTCTGCATCGCAACTTTCAGGGCTACACCACGCAGCCCGAATGTGATCTGATCGCGCTGGGTGTATCGGCCATCGGCCGGGTCGGCACCACCTACAGCCAAAATGCCAAGACCCTGGAGGAGTACTACGACCTGCTCGACCAGGGGCGCCTGCCCGTGGTGCGCGGCTTGGCCCTGAGTCGCGACGACCTGATTCGGCGCAGTGTGATCATGGCCCTGATGTGCCAGGGCGAGTTGCAGTTCGAGGCCCTGGAGACTGCCTTTCTGATCGACTTCGAGAGCTACTTCGCCGCAGAGTTGCAGGCGCTGTCGGTGCTGCAGGCACAGGACTTGGTTCGTGTGGGACGCACGGGCCTGACGGTGACCGCACAGGGTTGGTTTTTCGTGCGCGCCGTGGCCATGGTGTTTGATCGCTATCTGCAGGCCGACCGCAACCGCAGCCGTTTTTCCAGGATCATCTGATGGACAGCACGCTGGCCCTGACCGCCTTGACGATGGGCCTGGTCGGCGGCCCGCATTGCGTGGGCATGTGCGCCAGCGCCTGCGTGGCGCTCAGTGGTAGCGGGCGATTGGCTGTGACGGCGGTGATCCGGGGGCCGCAGCCGCCGGCCCAGTCCCGCACCCTAGACCTTCAGGCCCTGGCCTGGTTTCATTTGGGCCGGCTCCTGGCCTATGCGACCTTGGGGGCGCTGGCTGGGTTTTCGGTGCAGGCTTTGGGCTGGCTGAGTGTCTACACCGCTGCCTTGCGGCCTGTCTGGATGCTGGTGCATGTGGCCTCGGCGGTGCTGGGCTTGGTGTTGCTGTGGCAAGCGCGTCAGCCGGCCTGGTTGGACGCGGGCGCCCTTGGTCTTGCGCGGCACGTCCATGCCGTGGTCGCGCGCCGTGCCCCGGCCTGGGGCGCGATGGCCCCTTTGCTCGTCGGTTTGGGCTGGGGTTTGTTGCCCTGTGGCCTGCTTTATTCAGCGCTGCTCGTGGCCGCGCTCAGCGGCGGCGCACTTGAAGGCGCTTGGGCGATGGCACTGTTTGCGCTGGGCACGGCTGTGAGCCTGGTGCTGGGCCCCTGGCTGTGGCTGCGCCTTCGTGGTGCGAAGGCCAGTTCGTGGGCCATCCGGCTGGCCGGCGGCGCACTGCTTGCAAGCTCCATCTGGGCCTTGTGGATGGCTCTGGTGCACAACGCCGCACCTTGGTGCGTCGCCGCCGGCCCGCCTTGAAGGCTGCGGGTCACGGTCCTCGCCTAAAGGCACAGGGTTTGCATGGGCCTTTGATTCCAAAGATCTTGCGATTGAATCTACACTCCGCGAGTTTTTTCGGCACTTTGCCTGGTGGCCAGCCTGGCAGCGTGGGGTTTGAGTTCTGAAAGATCTGTGGAGGCATGATGCTTGTAACCTTTGTGGTGGCCTATCTGATGGTGACGGTGGCCATTGGTTTGCTTGCGGCGCGGCGTGTGCACGGGGCCAAGGACTACCTTGTGGCGGGCCGCAGCCTGCCGCTGTACATGAACGTGGCCTGCGTGTTTGCCACTTGGTTTGGTGCCGAGACAGTCTTGTCGGTTTCGGCCACCTTCGCCAGAGACGGCCTGACCGGCATCCCGGGTGATCCCTTTGGCGCCTCGCTGTGCCTGGTGCTGGCAGCTTTGTTTTTTGCGCGCCTGTTTTACCGGATGAATTTGCTGACCATCGGCGACTTCTACAAGGTGCGCTACGGCAAGGGCGTGGAGGTGCTGACCAGCGTGGCCATCGTCATGAGCTATCTGGGCTGGACCTCGGCCCAGCTGACCGCCCTGGGCCTCGTGATCCATGTCCTGTCTGGCGGCGCGGTCGCGTTCGAGACGGCCATCATGATTGGCGCTGCGATCGTGGTGGTCTACACCATCTTTGGCGGCATGTGGTCGGTTGCTTTCACCGATTTGCTGCAGACCATCGTGATTTTGGTTGGGCTGACCGCCGTGGCCTGGCTCGTGGGTGACCTGGCCGGCGGCGCCACCAAGGTGATTTCGCAGGCGGCATCGGAAGGCAAGCTGATTCTTTTTGATTTCAATATGGATGCAGCGGGCTGGTGGGCCATGGCCGGCGCCTTTTTCGCTTTTGCCTTTGGCTCGATTCCGCAGCAGGACGTGTTTCAGCGCATGACCAGCGCCAAGGACGAAAAGACCGCCGTGCGCGGCACCCTGATCGGTGGTCTGGTCTATTTCGTTTTCGCTTTTGTACCGATCTACATCGCCTATGCGGCGCTGGTGCACTCGCCCGAGCTGGCCAAGCTGTTCGAGTCCGAGGACGCCCGTGAAATCCAGCGCATCCTGCCCGACCTGGTGCTCGGTCAGATGCCGATGTGGGCGCAGATCTTGTTTTTTGGCGCCTTGCTGTCGGCCATCTTGTCCACGGCCAGTGGCGCTTTGCTGGCGCCCACCGCCACCTTTACCGAGAACGTGCTGCGCCCCTTTGTGCCCCGCATGAGCGATCGCCAGATGCTCTTGACGCTGCGCATCGTCTTGGTGACGTTCACCGCCTGTGCCCTGCTGTTTGCGCTCAACAGCAAGAGCACCATGTACGAGATGGTGCAAAACGCCTACAACGTGACCCTTTGCGGCGCCTTCGTGCCGTTGGTGGCCGGTGCCTACTGGAAACGCGCCAACACGCAGGGCGCGCTGCTGTCTTTTGTGCTGGGCATTGGCACTTGGCTGACGGCCAATACGGTGGCCAGCGACGCCATGATCCCGGCCAACCTGGTGGGACTGGCCGCCTCCGTCGTCGGCATGTTGCTGGGCTCGCTGGCCCCCACGCTGATTGCCAACCGCGGGCACAGCATCGAGACGGCGCTGTCGCAAAGCCACAAGCACTGAGCTGGGTGGGCAAGGAGTCTTGACCGACCCTGGCGCAGGGGCGGTCAGGACGCGCGTGCTGGCGCCGTGGCCAGCAGCACGGCGGCCAGCGCCAGCCCCAGTGCGAGCCATTGCCAGGGCCCCATCACCTCTGAGAGCGCCAGCACGCCGACCAGGGTCGCGCTGATGGGCAGCATCACCGTGAAGATGCCGGCCGAGCTGGCGGCCACGCCCCGCAGGCCCGTCATCCACAACCAGACACTCCATACGCTGGCGGCCAGGGCGTAGAACAGCAGCGCCAGCCAGGCCCATGCGGGCACCGCGCTCCATGCAAAACTGCTGGCGCTCCACAGACCCAAAGGGGTCATCAGGGCCAGGCCCCAGAGGTTGATGAGCGCCGTGATGCGCTTGGGCGACAGGCGCGACGTCAGGCGCTTGCCAATGACCGCATAAGCGGCCTCGCACAGCACGGCGCCTAGCAGCAGCAGATGGCCCAGCCAGGCTGTCTGCGCGGCGCCGGCCGATGCAGGGGTGCCCCGAGCCGACAGCAGGCCGATGCCGACCACGGCCAAAGCGGTGGCAAGCGCCACACGCCTTGAAATCGACTCCTTGAGCCAGAGCCATCCGAGCAACGCCACCACCGCCGGGATGGCGGCCATGATCACACCGGCCGCGACGGCCGAACTCAGGGCCACGCCGTAGAGCATGCAGATCGAGAACAGGAAGTTGCCCATGAAGGCCTCCAGAAACAGCAGCCGACGGGTCGACCGGTCCAGCGCGGGCTCATCGGCCGGTTTGCGCAGCCAGTGCACTGTGGCCAAGGCGCCAATGCCAAAGCGCAACCAGGCCAGCAAGAAGACGGGGAACACCGCCACCAGCGGCTTGGACAGGGCCACGTAGCTGCCCACCAGCGCCATGCTCGCCGCCAGGCAGGCCTGGGCCACAATCGGATTCACTGCCAAACGCCCGCGTGCCGTGTTGGGCCGGCGTGTCGACGCTGAAGCCCAGGCTGGAGCGCAGGTTGGCATGGAGCGAAGCTGCGCGGGCGGTCGATCAAGGCCTTGCGGACAGCGGCATGTTGCAACATGGTTCAGATGATGCCTGAAGATCCCAGTCCTAGCGGCGATCTCGACGACCCGATCGGCGTCGAGCGACCGCTCTTTGTTTACGGCACCCTGCGCTGCACGGGCAGCAACGACATCCGCCGCTTCGGTCCCCATTCTCGGCTGCTTGGCCGGGCCCGGGTTCGGGGACAGTTGCACGATCTGGGCGCTTACCCGGGGCTGGTGCTCGGTGGTGGGCAGTGGGTATGGGGCGAGTTGCATGCGATCGGGCCGGCGCTTGAGCCCGCGCTCGATGCGCTGGAGGAGGTCTGGCCCCAGTGCAGCGGCGAATACTGGCGCCGCCACGCCCGGGTCCACTGGTGTCTTGAAGGCGGCGCCCATCGGGAGCTGTCGGCCCTGCTCTACGAAATGGATCCGCTGCGCGCCCAGGCCTGGCCCTTGATCGATTCGGGCGATTGGCTCACCCATCTGGCGCACCGTGGAGCAGGTGGGCAGGTATGGTGATTGTTTCGCGATGTGGAAAATTGATTTCTCTCTATGAAAATCAAAAATGCTGCAGCGCGGCAAATTTTCTCAATATGAGACATTGAATTTCATGATGAGGAATTTGTAAATTAGATCCTTGATTTTGTTGAATAAAATTTTTATCTTATATAAGACACAAGAGCTCTACTTGGTCTTATAGAAGACTTAAAGTGTGGCCATCGACGCACCGGCAGACACGACCCAAGCGTGATCTGGCCTGACCGGGCGGCCCGGAATTTTTTCAACCTCAAGGAGTGATCCCATGCCCCAAACCCTCAATGAACAGCTCAGCCGCGAGCAACAGATCGCCGCTCTCGAAAAGGAGTGGGCCCACAGCCCGCGCTGGAAGGGCGTCAAGCGCGGCTACAGCGCTGCCGATGTGGTGCGCCTGCGTGGCAGCCTGCAGATCGAGCAGACGCTTGCGCGGCGCGGTGCCGAAAAGCTTTGGCGGCTGATCAATGGCGAGGCCAAGAAGGGCTACGTCAATGCGTTTGGCGCCATCAGTGCAGGCCAGGCCATGCAGCAGGCCAAGGCTGGCCTGGAGGCGGTGTACCTGTCGGGCTGGCAGGTCGCGGCCGATGGCAACACGTCCGAAACCATGTACCCGGACCAGTCGCTGTATGCGTACGACTCGGTGCCCACCATGGTGCGCCGGATCAACAACACCTTCAAGCGTGCCGACGAAATTCAGTGGGGCCGAGGGATTGAGCCGGGCTCCAAAGACTACATCGACTTTTTCCTGCCCATCGTGGCCGACGGCGAGGCCGGATTCGGCGGCGTGCTCAACGCTTTCGAGCTGACCAAGAACATGATCACGGCCGGCGCGGCTGGCGTGCACTTCGAGGACCAGCTGGCAGCCGTCAAGAAGTGCGGCCACATGGGCGGCAAGGTGCTCGTGCCCACGCAGGAGGCAATCGAGAAGCTGCAGTCGGCGCGTTTTGCCGCTGACGTCATGGGCGTGCCCACCGTCGTGCTGGCCCGCACCGATGCAGAAGCCGCCAATTTGCTCACCAGCGACCACGATGCCAATGACAAGGCCTTCTTGACCGGCGAGCGCACCCAAGAGGGCTTCTACCGCGTCAAGAACGGCGTGGAGCAGGCCATCAGCCGCGGCGTGGCGTATGCGCCGTATGCCGATTTGGTGTGGTGCGAGACCGGCACGCCCGATCTGGGCTTTGCCCGCGAGTTCGCGCAGGCGGTGCACGCTGTCTGCCCGGGCAAGCTGCTGTCGTACAACTGCTCGCCCTCCTTCAACTGGAAGAAGAACCTGGACGACAAGACGATCGCCGCCTTCCAGGACGAGCTGTCCGCGCTGGGTTACAAGTACCAGTTCATCACCTTGGCGGGCATCCACATCAACTGGTACAACACCTTCAAGTTTGCCAAGGCCTACGCCGAGGGCGAGGGCATGAAGCACTACGTCAACATGGTGCAAGAGCCCGAGTTCGCCGCCCGCGAGCAGGGCTACACCTTTGTGTCGCACCAGCAAGAAGTCGGTGCTGGCTACTTTGACGACGTGACCACCCTGATTCAAGGCGGCTCGTCAAGTGTGAAGGCTCTGACCGGCTCGACCGAGGAAGAGCAGTTCCACTGAACTTGACTTCGCGTCTGCCCACCGGCGGACGATGCAAGTGCGCAGCCCGGGCGATCCCCGGGCTTTTTTGTGGGCAGGTTGTGTGGCGTGATGTTTCTTTGGTGTCGTGTCAGGGCGGTGCGCTGCCACGCCGTACCCGGCTCCGCGAATGTCCCCCGAGGCAGCTGGCGCTGCCTCTCCTCCTTTATTTCGCTGCGCCAGGCACAGCATGTCAGCGCACGGGAAGCGACTGTGACTGATCAAGGGCCCGAAAGCCGCCCGGTCTTGGATTGGGTCTGGCCCTGGTTTTTCCATGGGGCGGTGCGTTGCCACGCGGTACCCGGCTCCGCGAATGTCCCCCGAGGCAGCTGGCGCTGCCTCTCCTCCTTTATTTCGCTGCGCCAGGCACAGCATGTCAGCGCGCGGGAAGCGACTGTGCCTGATCAAGGGCCCGCAAGCCGCCCGGTCTTGGATTGGGTCTGGCCTTGGTTTTTCCATAGGGCGGTGCGCTGACACGCCGTACCCGGCTCCGCGAATGTCCCCCGAGGCAGCTGGCGCTGCCTCTCCTCCTTTATTTCGCTGCGCCAGGCACAGCA
>Ga0164292_10001475_pt1 | contig 19044 bp, 16 predicted proteins | sample GEODES117metaG_FD_111486 | JGI IMG/M metagenome (GOLD analysis project Ga0164292, IMG submission 111486) | Eutrophic lake water microbial communities from Lake Mendota, Wisconsin, USA - GEODES117 metaG | ecosystem: Environmental > Aquatic > Freshwater > Lake | place: USA: Lake Mendota...
CTTAAGGCCCGGTAGCGCAGTTGGTTAGCGCGCCGCCCTGTCACGGCGGAGGTCGCGGGTTCAAGTCCCGTCCGGGTCGCAAAGGTTTTGGTGTTGTATGCAAATTTATTTGTGTGCCATACGCACTGGTGGGCAACTACTAGCAAGATCTTTGTTGGCTTGGTAGCTCAGTTGGTACGAGCGAACGACTGAAAATCGTTAGGTCGCCGGTTCGATCCCGGCCCAAGCCACTTTTTTGAAATATTTTATGAAAGTTATATATTAAAACTCACGTCTGCGCTTACCGAAATTTCGCAAAAACACAAATAATTACTAATTTAGTAAATTAGTAATTATTTTGTACCAGATTTGTTTAATTGCTTTCAATTCCAGACTGGTACCAAATAGATTCTTAAGTTCAAGGATTCCAGAAAAAAGTTCTTTCAAATCGTCAGTGATTAAAATTTCCTCGAAGTCGATTACACCTGGGATAAATCCATGACGGTGTTGATAATCCGGAATATCAAATGCATATGAAGCGCATGGGATCCCCATTCTACGCAATTCAACTAATATTGAGCTGTAGTCAGTGACTACAGCATCGTAATTCTGAAGCGCAGGGTATAAATCGGCCCTTGGATCAATGAAGGGAATGTCATTACTTCTCAATATTGTGGGCAAGAATTGATCCCAATGATGGGGCTTAACATCGACCGACATGCCAAATTCATGCGCTTTTTCTAAAAAACCCTGAATTATTTGTTCGGTCCACGTTCCACTTGTCTCCCTAAATGTTGGAGCCCAAATTATTCGAAAACTTCTGTTTTCAACCGCTGCAGGTGCCTGAGAAATTGACTCAAAAGAATTTATCTCTATAAATTTGGGTCTATCTTCGAGCTCTAACAATGAAATCCATTTTGGTTCCATGGCCTGGATAAATTTTGCATTGGGTAAAACTTCTTTCATTTTTCCTAAATCTTCAGGATGTGGGATGAGAAAATAATCTGAATTGTTCAAGAATTTATCAAATATCAGAAATGATTCAAATACCGTGTGACGCAGCAACGATTGCTCCCCTATGTTTTTCCAAGGGCTACCATGCCATAAATTCAATTTAATAGAATTTTGTGTTAGTTTATCAAAATGATCCATATTATTTTGCACAAAATGAGTGTCACTTCCAATAATTAATTTTGCTTTTTGAAGCATTCGCCAAGTATTTTGATGCCCATGCTCTGTAGTCCAAAAAGCTACAGGCAAATCCAAGGATGAAAGAATCTCATATTCCTCATATGATTGTGCCAGCCAGCATGTTCTTAGGGCAAGATCTGTTTCTTGTAGCAGGAGGTAAAGCGCTTTGCTATTTCCGCTGAAGTACGGGCTGGTTAAAACGATATCCGCAAGGTCGCGATTATCCATTTGCTAATTTCTCAGTTTTTCTAGGACTTCGTTAATCAGTGTGGAAGAAGTTGATCTTGTGTAAGGTAAATAAACCACTTTTACCCCCACATCACTCAATTGCTTCTCCGTAGATTGCCACGTAGCGTCACCATGCCAGTCGTCACCAACAAATAAAATATCAAATTTAATGCGCTCCCATTGCTTGAATTTATCGAGCGAGTTTTGTGGTATCGCTGATGCGACACACTTTAAGGATGAAACTATGTTTATTCTCTCCTCGAATGGAATTACTGCATTCTTATTTTTATACATCACCAGCTCATCTGTCGTCACGCCAACAACGAGCCGGTCGCAGAGATCGCTTGCGCGCACTAGGAGATTCAGGTGGCCGATATGAAAGAGGTCAAAGACTCCCGTGGTATATCCAATAACCAACTTAGACTTTGTTAGCCGAAATAAATTCACCATAAGACCAATCTAGCCATTTTTGATAAGAGTCCTTTACGCTTGTAGGTCCAACTTTACCATCTGACTTTGCAAATAAACCTTCTAAGTTGAAGGGGAACCCAACTTTAGTTTGATTCGCAACACTATCTGGCATGTAATTCTTGGCTACCTTACGCAAGGAGATTTTGCTTTGTTGATTATTCAGTCGATCCTCTACATTTGAAAGATGGACAAGTTCTATCAAGTTATGGTCGAGAAAGGGAACTCTTGCCTCCACGCCCGATCTCATTGAAATCATGTCTAACCTGTTCAATAAAACTTGAATATGCCTGGACTGAAAAAACCTTTCAACAATTTTGATTGGCGATTTGAGCGAATAGCAATGCTGAAGGGCAAAATCAAACACCTCTAAATCCGGCTTTGAGTTATAAGCATACAATTCCGCAAATTCAATTAGATTAAATTCTCTCTTATTTACAGCCCAATTAAATATTCTGTCGTAACCTAAGAAAAGTTCATCTGCGCCTTCACCGCTCAGCACGACTTTATGGGTAAGAGCTAATTTAGGAAATAATTCCGAGAGGAGCACTTCGTTTGGGACACCTATTGGATATCTTCGCTCAATTATGAGCGACTTTGCTGTCTCTAAGAATTCTATATCCTGGAATAACACCTTGTGGAGTTGCACTCCTAAGTAATCTGCTGTTGCTTGTGCCAACTCATATTCATTGAAATCTTCAGTGCCCACGATCCAACTTTGTCTCACATTTCCTATTGCAGAAACGAGACCGCTATCAAGTCCTCCACTCAATAAACTTACGGTTTCTGATTTCTTAGCTACACGTAGAGAAATAGCACTCTTCAATTGAGTCTCTAATATGTCTGTACCAACATTGACTCCATCGTTATCCGGATACTCCCAGTATCTTGAAATAGTTCCATCTACCATGATGCTCCCGGGAGGGAGACTCTTTATCTCATTGAAGAAGGTAAGTTCTTCAAATAGCCCCCGGAACTCTTTGAATACTCTCTTTGAGAAACTGTCAAATGTTACATCGGAATGTAACTTCAATAGTGCAATAGTTTCAGAAGAAAAAATTATTCCATTTCTAAATTTAAAATAATATAGTGGCTTAACTCCAAATCGATCACGACCAGCGAAATACCTATTTTGGTCTTCGTCATATATGACAAAGGCAAAATCTCCGTTTAAATATTGAAGCATTTCGATTCCATATTTGGTAAACATCAACAGAATTACTTCAGAATCTGAATCAGTTTTGGGTCTTAAGTGGTGTTCTTTAATTAATTCACGGTAATTGTAGATTTGGCCATTAAATACCATTGAAATTTTTTGATCTTCGGTTTGTATGGGTTGATCACTTTGGGGACCTGGGTCTGTAATAGCTAATTTCTGATGCCCAAACATATAGTTAGCCTTTATCAACATGTTATTCGGAACATCAGGCCCTCTATGAGATAGCGTTTTTAGGGATGTTAAAAATGACGTCGCGGCAATATCAGTGCCAATTGAGGCGAGGATCCCACACATAGTGTTAAGGATAGTGATTAAACGCTTAATAACAACGAAGTTGGAGTAACTTGAATTGATGCTGGTGGACCTTCTCAGATTTTCCCGGCTCTTTGGATTACTACTGGGTTCCTACTCAGCCCGTTAAATGACGGTTCACCATGGTCCATGAAACATTCACGCTTCAATCCATGACAAAATCAGGAATGTGACCGTTCAATCACTGTAAATGATGTTAGGAATGATTAAAATTCTAGAATGGACTTCGAAGAGCGACCTTGGGGTAATTATACGGTCCTTCATACAGAAGTTATTTGCCAGGTTAAGAAGTTAGTTGTCTATCCCGGAAAGCGACTTTCGCTTCAAAGTCATAAGTTTCGTGCTGAGCACTGGTTTATCGTTTCTGGAAAAGGGAAAGCTGAATTAGACGGCAAGGAAATAGAACTGGGGCCAGGCGATTCGATTAATGTACCTATTGATTCGAAGCATCGAATTTCATGCTACGAATCCGACCCACTTGTCCTTATTGAGGTTCAAACCGGATCACTCTTCGCTGAAGATGACATTGTTCGATATGAGGATGATTTCGGTCGACTGACTTAAACTCATATCATTTCCCCAAGTATGACCATCCAAATCTTGGTTTTTTGGTTTCAAGAAATTGATTTGTATAAGACTATGCCTATGCATAAAGAGTTGAGAGTTTCGGTCAGGCTTCGTTCATTTACTTGGGATATAGAAAATACAACTTTAAAGATCGTTTACCGCAGTGGAGATGAAATCACATTTTATAACCTTTCTGAGGAAACAGTTGAGACTTTCCTGAAGTCCATCAATAAATCCAGATTCATCAACGTATTGAAGAGAAATCCAGCCATTCCGCATAATGTTGCAAAGAAAAGACTTTCCGAATAGGGCTGCATAAACGCTTCTAACGTATTCTTCAATGTTTCGCTAGACTCTGCTTATGTTGAGCCAGGTTCACCCTTCAGGAAATAAATGCCCAACCCTTTTAATTGTTAAACACTTCTATAAACTCAAGGCAGCTGAACATGAAGTTGTCGAAAGATTAGTGGCGTCCACGGAAGAACTTGGATGGAATCCTAAAGTTGTTGAAGTGGATTCTAGTTTCGATTATAAAAACATTCAGAAAATTGAGAAGGATGTCGATGCGGTCCTCGACATACACTATGAATATCCAAAGTTCTTCAAAGCAAGAAGTATCGGTGCTTTTTGGACACCCACATCATTCATGAAAGATTGGGATTTGGCATATGTTTGGGAAAATCAATTAAGCCACGACAGCCTTGTTTACACAGATAGCAACAAGATTCTTGAATTACTTCGTGATTTCCGACCTGATGAGGATTTTGGAATTCTAAATCATTCCTTGCCGGCCAGTTGGCTCTCCTGGATTAATTCCACGGAAAGAGGTCTAATGTCCAGAGCTTTTTATGCAGGAATAAATTGGAATAAATTGTCTGGTCGTCCTGGTCGGCATCATGATTTTTTCAAACTACTAGATGACTCGGATGTTTTGGATATCTATGGTCCGAAAAAGATTTCCCACGTGATCCCTTGGAAAGGATTTAAAAGCTACCGGGGTGAGATTCCTTTTGATGGCAAGAGCATTCTTCGGAAAGCACGGGAAAGCGGAATCTCTTTGGTGTTATCGGCGGAACAACACTTAACCGAAGGAATTATTTCTAGCCGCTTTTTTGAAGGCCTTGCTGCCGGAAATTCAATTATCTCGGATGGGCACCCATTCATACGAAAACATCTAGGTGAGAATGGTTTCTACCTAGACCTTGAACGTGGAGATGCTTATGCTGCAGATCAATTAAAAGAGTATGTGTTGGAATTACGCCAAAACCCAACTCTACTGAAGATTCAACAAGAGTATTCACAGAGCTTATTTCTCGAAAAATTTGATTTAACAAAACAACTCAAAGCCGTATTAGGCTCTCCAAGTCGATCTACATCCAAACCATCGCTTGATGCGCTTGTGCTTGGAAATTCATCGAACGATCTTCAGGGACAGCTAAAATTGCTTGGGTTCGACCGAATTGAGCATTCAAATGTTGCAATGATCGACCTCCAAGATTTATTGTCCTTAGCTCGTAATTTGGAGTTAAGGGCATTTTGTGTTTTCGACTCTAATACTGATGTGCTAGATGGATTTGTTGCTGGGCTCGAAGAGCTTTCTCAGATGATGAAAACCGCTGAAGCACAATTTGGGGTCATTCCGACAGTTATTCTGTCTCAAGGAGGCAATAAATTTTCTCCCGTGGTTATTAGCAAGGGAGGAGCTGTTCCATTGAATGGTCTTGTTGTCAATTTGAATTTACGGAAATCTGACTTTGTGGCTCTAGCAAAGAGAGTGCCGCTGCTCAGATTACGGGAAATTTCAAATCTTCTACAGGTTTCAAGTTTCTACGATACTTACGCTTTCTTGCGTGATGTTGGCGGGTCTAGTCGAGGCAATTTGGGTATTCGCGAATCAATAAGAAATGAGTTTTCAGATAGAAAACTACAGGCTCAACGGGATCCTATTGAAGAGATCAGGCATATGCCAAAAGCTCGCAGGCGAGCACTTGGGTATTCTTTGTTGTCGTCTCTTCCCTTTACAAAACCTTTAGCACTTCTTGCAAAGTGGTTTCTTCGCAAGAGGTCTTAATTGTGGAACTTAAACGTGAACCGATCGAAGTCAGATAAAATTGTAGTGGGGACTCTACTGCCCACCATAGAAGAACTTCGGGTCACAAGGCTTGTTTCATTTGATTTTTTTGATACGTTGGTTTATCGCACATCTAGGTCTCACTATCAAATGTGGAAAAATGAATCTAGTGCATATTTCCGCCAACGTGCCAAAGCAGAACTTGTTGCTAGGGTTTTGAATAGAGTAAAGAGGATTCCCGAGGTATCTGAATCCAATATTTATGATCGAATGCCGGAGAACTGGGGTTTGGAATTTGAAATTCAGCTTGAATTAAAAAATCTATTGCCTAATCCAGTAATTCTGAATTTGCTACAGCAAGTAATCTCAGTTGGAGGGGTTCCTTGCATTATTAGTGATACACATTATAGAGAAACCGATATTAGAAGATTTCTAAATCATTTGGGCATCCCTGAGGTAAAGATTTTCACTAGTAGCGAGTATAGTTTGACTAAGTCAACAGGCCTCTTTGGTGAAGTCCAAAGGAATCTGGGGGTTCCATATTCCGATTGGATACATATCGGGGATAATTTTCAATCGGATGTTTTAAGTTCGGAAAAACTCGGAATAAAATCTTTTCATTATCCTTCCATGGAGAAACAGATTATAGATTCTGGATTGATGAGTCGGCTCGGATATAAGTTTTTAAAAAAATCTAATCGTTCCGGAAATGAAAGTATTTCTCGCATTTTTACAAATTTACTGTTCTCGGTTAATAAATGTGAATCGGAAGCAGTTCGCATGCCAGAAGTTCTTGGTTCAGTTCTCGGTGATGTTGTTTCTTCAGCTATGGCTGAAGAAATTCATAACATGCACGTAAAGAGAAAGTATGATCTTATTTTGTATAGTAGTCGAGATGGATGGCTTCCATTTCTGGCACATAAAAAGATTTCACCAGAAGATCCGGTCCAATACTTTAAAACATCAAGAAAAATGCTTCAGGATCCGAATTACAAGAACTATGTTTCTTCAACGATCGGTGCAAGTAAGAGGATACTTCTGTTTGATTTGGGTTGGCGTGGAAGCACTGCAAGAAAAATCTCTACATACTTTCCTGATAGAAATTTCGAATATGTCTATTGGCAATTGCTAGGTAAGAAAACCACAAATCAATTTGAACTAAACCCTGGAACCTACTTAAACCGGTTGCGAATTTGGAGGTCGCGAGATTTCTTAGAGTCTATTTTTACAGACCCATCAAGTGGTTATGATCAGATAGGCGCTGATTTAAAACCCACCGAACGGAACGATCAGTTTGGCTCTGAATTCAAAGACCCAATAATGGAAGGTGCCACAAGTGGAATAGAGCACCACTCTGCTGCAAGTTCGCTCACGGCGGCTTCACTCATTTTAGAGGCCTTCTCTAGATACCCTTCAAAGGACTTGATGAAATTCGCTGCGGGCCATTCACATCAGATTAATGAGAAGGCAATCGGCCAATTAGTTGTCGCTACTTGGAAAGACTTATTTGGGGGTTCGAGAATCCTTTGGTCTTACGGATCAAGGCTCCATTCTGGCAGTAAATTTAGTAAATCTTTTTTTGCCATTATGGTTCTTCTAAAAGAGCTAGTTCAACGAGGCAGAAATTTAATTGGAAGATACAAAAGCACTATTTAGTTGATAAAGAATTTCTAAAGCCCTTTATTTCTTCCAACAATTCACTCTTTGAATTAGTAGCGCTGGCGTGGGGCACGAAACTAACTAGTTTTTCAATCGAGCAGACTCTACCTGTGATTCCTTGGTTTACTCCCAAGAATTTAACACCCTTATTCAACTCAAACACTCTTACTATTTCGTTTGCAATTTCCTTAATAAAGATTTCTTGACCTGATGCAATATTAATGATTCCAGCATGCTTATCAACAAGCTCTATCATAATACTTGCGGCAGTCTTTGTTGACAGAAAATCTCGTGAAGCAGTCCCATCTCCCCAGACTTCGAGAGGCTCGTTTGTGTCAACAGCATTAGCGGCTTTTTCCAAGAGTGAAATTACGACATGACCACGACCCTCTAGGAATCGATCTCCACTGCCGAACAAATTGGTCGTTAAACCATAAACAAATTTTGTGTCGTTAGTTGAATGGAGTATTTCCAAATAAGATAATCCATGTCGCTTTGAGTACGCATATCCCATTTCGCTATCGTGTGGATTGCCACTCAACCAGTCATTCTCATTGAGCGGCATATTTTTGTAAGGATACCCATAAGCTGCAATGGTAGATGAGTAATACACCCATTCAGGTGGAAATTCAATTAACGCAGAGAACACTGAAAAATCAATTAATGTGTTCTCGATCAAGCTCGATGTAGGTTGCTGTTTATGGCCTGCGATTCCAAAAACCTTTGCCGCTAGGTGGAAAACGTGTGTGGGTTTGTTCAAAAAAACAAAATCTCTAACTGCTTCTTTGTCGCTGAGATCCAACTCTCCACGAGGTGGTGCTAGCAAAATCGCATCAGGGTGAGTAACCCCGAGTTTCTTAACTAGTTCTTGTCCTAGAGATCCCGTTGCTCCCGTAATCCAAATTTTCACTTCAGGGATTTTGCCCAAGCTAAGTCCGATTCAGACATTTCCCTCACCAATTCTTTAAAAGATGTCCGCGGCTTCCAATTAAGCAAGGTATTTGCCTTTGTTGCATCGCCTAAAAGTGTTTCAACTTCAGCTGGTCTGAAATACTTCTCATCGACCACAATTAATGTTTTCCCAGATTTAGTATCAACTCCTATTTCATTTATTCCGCTACCCTGCCAAGCGATGTCAAAATCCAAATTGCGACAAGATTCTTCAACGAAATCACGAACTGAATACTGTTTGCCTGTTGCAATCACAAGGTCTAATGGTTCTGGATGCTGAAGCATTAGCCACATTGCTTCAACATAATCACGAGCATGACCCCAATCTCGCTTTGCATTCAAATTTCCAAGGCGCACGGGCTGATTAGCCCCTGTTGCAATTTGAGCAAGTCCCCTTGTTATCTTACGAGTTACAAAAGTTTCTCCCCGTCGCGGAGATTCATGGTTAAACAGAATGCCATTGCTGGCGAATTGCCCATATGCTTCGCGATAATTCACAGTGATCCAGTAAGCATAAAGTTTTGCAGCTGCATAAGGTGAACGTGGATAAAAAGGTGTCTTTTCACTCTGCGGTGTTTCTCGGACATCTCCATAAAGTTCCGATGTCGATGCTTGATAGAAGCGGCAGGAGGCCATGCCTAGGATCCGCAGTGCTTCAAGAATTCGAAGTGTTCCGACCGCATCTGAATTAGCTGTGTACTCAGGCTCTTCAAAAGAAACTGCCACGTGACTTTGCGCAGCCAAATTATAAATTTCGTTAGGTTGTACTTCATTGATTACTCGAAGCAAACTCGAAGAGTCATTCATATCTGCATGATGCAGATAAAAGGAGACATTTCCGATCTTCGGGTTCTCAAACAAGTGATCAATTCGTTGGGTATTGAAGAGCGAAGTTCGCCGTTTTATGCCGTGCACCTCATATCCTTTGGCGAGCAACAACTCTGTCAAATAAGACCCATCTTGGCCTGTAACACCAGTAATCAATGCACGTTTCATTCCTTAACTATACTAACCGGAATAAGCCGTTGCCCACTTTCCCATCGGACTTTTCGTATTCGTTTCTTAGTTGTCTTTGATTAAGTAGCGCAAAAGGTCGCTGGTCTGGTGGAGCTCGTTAATGTGGTCCGCGATATGTACTGCGGACATTAGGTAATCACGCGGCATAGTCAACCCATTTCTAACAAATCGACTTATGGGTTACGTCTAGCCTAATGTATTTGTAGTTAAAAAGTTTGCTAATGAATTCCATATTATGGGAACTTGCCTATCATTTCAGGTATATTTCGGCCATGAAGATCGTGAATTCCAGTAAAATTCATAAGTTCTTACCTGACGTCCTGAGTTGTATCCTTATCTCAATCGGTAGCACGGCATTGGCCATAAATCAATTTGGTTTTAGGACTTCAAACATTTCGTCTCCGATGAATTTTTTTGGTGATGAATTACAATATGCGAACGAAGTTTACTCTCTTCAAAATTATGGTTCCCTATTCAACGATAGATTTGGCTGGCCTGGAGGACAAAACCTCACTTACGCATTCATATCTGGTGACCTTGGACCAATCATAGCGAGTGCAATTCTTGGCTTACCATCAAAGAACCCTTTCCTGGGTTTAAATCTATTCTTTCTGCTGAGTTTTTCTCTGGTGGCGACTTCGATGTATATATCGGCAAGGATCTTGGGCTCAAATCGAATTTTTTCTGCTTTTGCTGGTTTATGTACGTCTGTCACTTTAATACACTTTTTATATAATCCAATGGGAATTAGTGGCAGTTCATATTTCTTGATACCAATATTTATAGCGATCATTACGATGAAGTTAATTCGATCTCAGAGCAGGCCAGGATTGCTCGCTCATACCCGCTTTCAAGTTTTATGGCTTTTGTTTTGCTTTATTTATGGCGCATTCTATTCGTATTATACAATTGGGACTTTTTTTGTTATTGGAACAGCGCTTTTGTTTTGGTCATTTCTAAACAAAGATCTCAAAAGATTAAGGTATGTGGTTTCTGACTTTATCGCCATTGGAATCGGACTAGTAACAGCAAGTATCCCGTCACTAATGGCGGTTCAAAGTTTGAGCGGGAGTGTGAATTACATTGCACAACGAGATCCCTGGGCAAGTGTTCCTAATTCTTCTCTTATGGTTCAACACCTGTCGCCAGTTGCTGATACGTTCACATATAATCTCATTGACTTTCTGCATAAACCGCTGAGGGAAAATATCGACCTAATCCACAATATGCTCAGTTCAAGCGGTTTCTTCAATGAAGGCAAATATGGGAATTTAAATGTATGGGCCGTTATTTTAGGCTTTTTGCTCTTGTACTTCATCAGGAACCACAACTCTGAAGTAAATCAGATGCGAACTAGAAGCAATTATGCATCATTCCTATTCTGCATTGTGCTATCAGGATTACTCTGGTCCGAGGCCGGAAACTTTGGAACATTATTTTCTATGACAGTTAATTCCACTTTAAGGGCCTACGCTCGTTTAATTATATTCTCAATTGTTGCCCTCTTTCTGTTCATAGCAGTAGCTGCTTCAAGTCTTAAGAATTTTGATGCCCTAACTTGGAGAAAGCTTCGAGCGTTGACCTTTTCTTTAGTTCTGCTGTGTACATTAGATTCGCTTACTTTAGGTTGGCCCAATTTGGCTGGGAGTAAAGTGGCTGAAGTTGAGAATTACAAAACTGTTGTTGATCGTCTTCCAGCAAATTGTAAGGTGCTCCAATTTCCGGTGATCCACTTCTACTGGCAAGACCCGGGCTATCCTTCTTATGCACTCCTTCGCCCAGGTTTGATTTCCAGCAGAAACGATGTCCACTGGTCTGCCGGTGCCATCGGGGGAACTGCTAGTTGGGTGGAGCAAGAAAGTAAGTTTCTCCCGTTTCAAGATGGAGAAAAGACAGATTTAGTCTCTTTAGCAAAAGAAAGAGGGTACTGCGCGATTTATATTGATTCGGAAGTTTGGCGAATTTTCTCTAGCTTTAAACCATGGCCAAACTATCCAACTTCCCCAAAAACCGAATTAGAAAGTTTTTTGAAACTCTTGCCTAATGTCGAAGAAAACAAAATGACCGATCGAGTTATTTACATATCAATTCTCTAGAAGCCCACGATTAATTCTGCGCAGACTGAGCTTGCCAGTTAATTTGTTCTTTTAGACCCAAAAGTATGTTCGTTTGTGGCGAATAACCCAGCAATTCTCTAGCTTTTGTTATAACACCTTTTGTGACGTATTGATCACCTATGCGACTTGGAAGAAAATTTAGTTTAGCTTCTTTGTTCAATTGAGATTCAATTAACTTGATAACTTCCAACATCGATACTGAGTTCTCCCCAGACAAATTAAAGATTTCGCCATCAACTCTCTTGTCCAGGTCCATCGCTGACAATGTTCCTTGGACTATGTCTCGTACGAATGTATTAGTCCTGGTCTGAGTACCATCACCGTAAACATCTATCACTTTATTCTTACTTATGGCGTCAATAAACTTGTAGTACGCCATATCAGGCCTCTGACGAGGTCCATAAACAGAGTAATAGCGTAAAATCGTAGAAGGTATTCCAAGATTTTCCCTGTACGCACGTACGAGGTTTTCCGCGGCAAGCTTCGTGACGCCATATGGTGAATACGGCAAAGTCGAACTTGTCTCATCATTTGTAGCATTCTTTCCATAAACAGACGAGGTGGAAATCTGAACTAATCTTTGAACATTTGATTTTCTTATAGCCTCAAGTAATCGGCCAACAGCAAGAATGTTGGAGGAGGAGTAGGTCTCCAGATGACTCCAGGACTTAACCAGCCCAGGGGTGGCAGCTTGATTAATAACAACATCCTTGCCATAGACGACCTTCTCGAGGTCATCTATGGTCATATCCATTTCGAAAAATTGGATGCCTAAGGATGCAAAATCTTTGCAGTTTAAAACCTTTCGTTCGCGAGGATATAGAAAATTGCTTAGTGAATCGATCCCCGTAACTTCATGACCCTTGAAAGCTAACGTTTCACACAAGTGCGACCCAATAAATCCAGCAGCCCCTGTGACTAAGATTTTCACGAAATTCCTCTTTCCGAACTAGTCAACTGTGTCAATCCTACCTTTCATTGGATTAGAATTCACTCAAGACCGCACCAAAAAGGAGATTAATGCAGAAGAACCGGATTCTGATTACTGGTGGTGCTGGATTTATAGGCGCCGCTCTTGCGAATAAACTTTCTGCAGAGACTTCCGCTGAAGTAACTTGCTTAGACAATCTCTCAACAGGTCAATGGGCTAGATTGAATTCCCCTGTTAAACAAGTCTTGATGGACTTGGCAGATGTTGAAAAGGGTGAGTTGATCAAGATTCTCCAAGGCTGTGACACGCTATTTCACCTCGCAGCTGTGAAATTACACAATACAGCGAACTCATTTGAAAGTATCGTTGCAAACAATGTTGTCGCCACCAATAAATTATTCGAGGCTGCTGGCGAAGCAGGTGTGAAAAACATTATTTTTTCTTCGTCTCTCTACTCATATGGTTTGCCACTAGCGAAAGCATTTAACGAAGAGACCCTAACTATGCCTACGACTTCCTATGGCGCATCAAAACTTTTTGGAGAAAGCCTTTTGAGGCTAAATTCTGATAAATTTGGTTTTCATTATTCTATAGCCCGATTGTTCTTTATCTACGGCGAAAAGCAATTTGCGCTAGGTGGTTACAAATCGGTAGTTATTGGTAATTTTGAACGACTAAAATCGGGCTTGCCTGCTTTAGTTAATGGTGACGGTCAGCAAGTACTCGATTATCTCTACGTAGACGATTGTGTCGACGCGTTAATCTGTCTTATGGAATCCAAAATTAATGACGTAGTAAACATCTCATCAGGCCAGCCAGTAAGAATTTTAGACTTAACAAACAGAATGATGGAGATAGCCGGCTGCCAAAAATTTGAGTTTGTAGATCCCGACTGGACGCATGGAACTAGAAGGGTTGGTGATAGGAGCAAGATGGAAACTCTGACTGGATGGATGCCACGGGTATCTCTATCTGAGGGGCTATCACGAACTTGGGAGAGCCTGAATTGAGAACTGGAATTTCGATTTTAGTGCCGTGTTTAAACGAATCTGGAAATATAAAAGCCACTTACGATCGAATCTCTAAAGTATTAGGCGATTACGAGTTTGAAGTCGTTTTTATTAACGACGGAAGCAGCGACTCTACTGAAAATGAAATTCTAGAAATCGTGGCATTGAATCCATTGAATGCGAAACTAGTTTCGCATGACGTTAATTTAGGAATTCCGTGGGCCTGGAGATCAGGCTTAAATCTTTCAAAGTATGACTTAATTTGTTTGATTGATGGTGACTTACAGAATCCTCCTGAAGCTATTCCACAACTCATGCAAATCCTCCATGAGCAACAAACTGATGTTGTTCAAGGTTCGCGATCTTCAATTGGTCGCCTAAAGGATCAAAGATTAGTTTTTTCAAGAGGCCTCAATTTTCTATTGAATTTTGTTTTCCGTCAAGACGCCATCGATTCTAAGTCCGGCTTTATAGTTTCGACGAAGCAGGTTCTTGAGGATGTTTTCGTAGACATTCCCAAATTTAGACACTTTCAAACATTTATCGGAGTTGCCATTAGAGCACGTGGTTTCCGGGTAATTGAATCTGAAACTTTGTTTTTATCACGAGAAATTGGAACCTCGTTCCTAACAAATTCAAAGACTCTAGAGGTACTAGTAACGACATTTAGAGACTTAGTTGTTGGTCTAAAGATATATGGAAGAAGGAAAGTTCAAACTGTTTTCCTGCGAAGTGAAATCAGTTTCGAAAGTAAGTTGTCATTCGGTCGAAAAGTGCGGTTCAACTTATTTTTTCAAACAATGCCTTTACACAAGTGGATAATCGGTAAACGTGCCAAAGTTTTCTACTTGTGGCTGAAAAGTTTAGAATTTTCTTCAAGAGATGAATTGCATCGCCTGCAACTAAGAAGGCTGCGAAGTCTCTTACAACACGCGTATTTAAATGTCCCTTACTATAGAAGGGCTTTTGATGCCGCCGATTTCAAGCCAAGCCAGATTAAGAATATTTCTGATCTTGCCAAGGTTCCCCTCCTTAGTAAACAAGACGTTCGCGAAAATGTTCATTTTGCAATGTTTTCAAGTCTCCACAATAAAAAGGAAATGCATAGGATCAACACAAGCGGAAGTACTGGCGAACCATTTGTTTGCTATGCCGATAGGTTCCAACTTGAGATGCGCTTTGCAACAACTTTGCGGGCTTTGGAAATGTCGGGTTGGCAATTCGGTGATAGACAGCTTCGGCTTTGGCATCAAACACTTGGCATGAGTCGATTACAAGCTTTTAAGGAGCGGGTAGACGCGATGTTCATGCGTCGTCACTTCGTTCCAGCTTTTGAAATGTCTGAAGATTCATTGCGTGGTTTGATGAGAACTATCGAAAAAAAGAAGCCGGTGTTGGTGGATGGATATGCGGAATCACTCAATTTCATAGCAATGGCAAGTAACTCGGTTTCTAGGCATAAACCAAAAGCTGTCATGTCCTCTGCCCAACAGTTGACGGATTCAACCCGAACTCAAATCGAAAAACAATTTGGTGCAAAGGTTTTAGACAAGTATGGCAGTCGCGAATTTAGTGGCATTGCCTACCAATGTCTTGAGTCTGAGCATCATCATGTTCAGGACGAGTCGTACATTCTGGAAATCTTGGTGGATGGACGACCTGCTAAAGTCGGAGAAGTCGGAGAAGTTGTAATCACAGACCTCAATAATTTCTCAATGCCCCTGATTAGATATCGGATCGGTGACATGGCTATTGCCGTAGAGCAAGGAGTTTGCTCCTGTGGGCGTTCCCATTCGTTAATTGGAGCAATATCCGGCCGTACGCAGGCACTGATTTTGTGTTCGAATGGTGTTTGGTTGCCTGGAACATTCTTTGCACACTTCTTTAAAGATTTTGATTTTGCTGTCAAACACTATCAGATTGTTCAAGAAGTATACGAATCGTTTACTTTGAAAATTGTCCCTAGCTCTCAGTTTTCTGATCATGTTAGCGGTAAGTTGCTGAACGAACTTAGGAAGTACACAGGATTAGAACAACCAATCGAATTAGAGTTAGTCACGGAAATACCACTGCTAAAAACTGGCAAGAGAACTCCGGTAGTTTCGAAAATACCTCTTGATTTTCAAAAGGTAAAAGCGGAAAGTGTCTGGAAGGGACGAATCTAGATGCTGAACTATGGGGAAATTCTTACATCAAAAGTTAGTTGCCCAATTTGTGGAAACGTAGGGCCATCTTCGGGTGTCAAAATTTCTGTTCAGGATTATCTGAACATTTCTTCCGGTCAGGATTTTGTCTACGTACCTTGCAATTGCGGTGTCTTCTACCTTGAAAACCAGCCAATTAGTAGTGAAATTGCCAAGATTTACTCCAAAGAATACGATGCGTACCATATTTCTGAAGGCGTAGTCGCGAAGATAAAGAAAAAGCGTTTACAGTCACTCGTTGCGCCGCTTCTGTCTCAAGGGCGTGGTACGAAGATTCTCGATTATGGATGTGGCTCGGGTGAGTTTGTCTATTCGGCATCTGAATTGGTTGATGCGGCTGTAGTTGGGTTTGATCTCTTTCCACCGACCCATTCAAATAAGAGTAATGTAATGTTTTTGGACTCAGAACAGTCAATAAAATCTCTGGGGCCCTATCAATTGATATTCGCTTTTCAAGTTATTGAGCATGTGTCTGATCCGAGATTATTCATTAATTTTCTCTATTCCCAATTAGATTCTGGCGGAACTTTAGTCATTGAGACTCCTAGTAGTTCAGGAATTTTGTTTTCTTCACTAACTAGAAAATATTGGGGAGGGTGGCACGCACCGAGACATTTTTTGATTTTTGATAAAGAGTCATTGATTAAAATAAGTACCCAGGTAGGTTTTCAGGTCGAATCCTTTCAGTTTATTCCTTCGCCCTTTCAATGGATAGAAACTTTCCGCGCGCTCTTGGGGAAGAGTTCAAAAATCAATAAATACCTACATCTAGGCAATTTCTTGATTGTAGCTAGCGTGTATTTAATTGACTCGATAGCTATATTCCTAAGATTCAAATCCTCAAACATGAAAATAGTCTTAAGGAAGATCTAGCCAGAATGCTAAGGTAATCTTTTGTAAGATTCGATAAGAGTTGAAAACATTGTAGTTCCTTTGGAATCTGCAGTGTGAAGGTCATCGGTTAGTTCAGATAGCAGTTCGGGTAAATGCCGAGATTGCACAGACGGATATAGATGATGCTCTAAGTGAAAACAAAAATTTGCATCTTGCAACATTAGTGTATCAAACCAGTTTCTTTTATGCGTCCTAGAGAAATCTGAATAACTTGAATCAACTTGTTGGTGTTCTGCAAGAGTTCTAAGTCTAGCTAGAAAAAGGGAAAACGTTGCCATGCCGCCAAACAGTGAGACAAAAAACATTGGTTTTGTGAAATTATCAGTGACTACTAAAACAATTCCTGCTTGAATCAGTAAAAGTATTAAGTACCAAGAAAAAGTAGGTGAAGGAATCTTCGTTTTAACAATATCTGCTTCGAGTAAGTCCCTTTTGAGGTATGGGATCAATCTCATTCCCCAAAGGGGTTCAAGAATGAACTTTAAGAATTGTCTTTTACTCATCTTCTGGTCGGATAAATAGTCAGGTAGCTGGGGGTCTTCTATCAAACCGTTGTACTTGTGATGAAGAAAATGAATCGCCCGATATCGTGGAAAATAGTTTCCGACCAACAGACCTGCACTAGTTCCAATTAAATCATTTGTTTTTCTACTACTAAACAAGCTCATATGACATGTGTCATGTAGGACAAACTGGATTCGATATGCGGACCAACCGCACAAAATGGCCGCAAGCATCCACATTGCAGGCGTGTTGGGGAGAAACTTCAAGATGAATAGAACGATAATGAATGGAAAGGTTGTTCGAAATGTTAGAAACCAACCATACCTATCGCTCTTTACCCGAAATCTTGCGGGCAAGCGTGGTGTTTTGGTTGACTGTTGAACTGACTGTGCACTTTCCGGATTTTCCAAATCAATTTCTGCCATGACAACCCCTTAGAAACAACAAGTTATATAGTAAAGTTTAGCCGTGATAGATGTAAATTTCCACATTTATGTGTTCTCAAACGCCAGAGCTGGGTTGTACAGAACGCTTCTGAGTATTTGGAAGCTGGATCCCAGGCCATCTCGTATCACAATCTTGACCGGTCAAGGAATGACACCAGAGATAAAAAAATCAATTTTTACTGTTTCTGAAGACACATCTGATTTAGGTCCAGATTTTGAGGTTCATGAGGCAAGTACCAATCATCGAGAGGAGATTCTCGGTTGCTCTCGGACATCTAATTTTCAATTCTCAGGCTTTATAACTGAACGTGACATGTTCCTTCCAAATTTCTCAGAGCTAATTAGTGGAGACGTGGAATTAGATTCATCCAATGTGTTTGCCTACCACCAAAGAATGAAATTTGGTAACTCAAAAATAATTCTTCCAAAAAATCGCCTATCAACCCCATTAAGTGCCACTATTTTGAGTCGAGATTTTATTCTGACGTCATTTATGGACACAAATCTTTTAGTGAACCTCGAACTCCTCGCACATCAGCCCCAGAACACAATCGAAGGTAGTCCGAGAGTTATTATCCAATCAAATATTCGAAGCGCATTTGATTTATAAGTTTATCGAATAGTCCAAATATAATTATTACTCTGATCGAAGTGATCCAGGATTGAGTCGCAAACAGCACTCCCGCTAGTCCCCTTTCAATCGAGTACTACAGACCCCGTCGGTGTAGTTAAGTGAACTGCAACAATTCCATACTCTCCATCATTTATTGATGGGTCGATAAACTCAATGTCCGCGCCATTTAAGCCGCCAAGAATCTCTGACTTAAACCAAGAATCAGCAAGGTGATCGGTGTCAGCAATCGTGATCTTTTCTATTGCAGCAACAGCCTTTCCATCTTGTGATGGGTGATCAGCGGTTAACCATTGAATAAAGAATGGAAGTTCGCGAGAGTCGGTAATCTCATTAACACCAATTTGCTTCCACTTAAGATCGGTGCCGTCTGGGCGTGTGCGGTGACCTTCGATTGCATCGCGACCAAACTTTTCTTCAACTATTGAAATATCTTCAGTTGCAAAAACCCAAGTTAGCCAGCCTCCGCCTTCTTGTGCTTTCTTGCTAACAGCTTTGCCCCAAGGGGTTTGCTCTGTTGCAGGGTGATCTAGCGGGCAGACAACTTCGATGTACTGGCCGTTTTGAAGAGGCATTGTGAAGTTGCGAGTGCCAAAGCGTGGGTGGACTCCGCCATCAACAAAGGTGCTGCCTAGGCGAGCGCCA
>Ga0164292_10001476_pt1 | contig 19014 bp, 16 predicted proteins | sample GEODES117metaG_FD_111486 | JGI IMG/M metagenome (GOLD analysis project Ga0164292, IMG submission 111486) | Eutrophic lake water microbial communities from Lake Mendota, Wisconsin, USA - GEODES117 metaG | ecosystem: Environmental > Aquatic > Freshwater > Lake | place: USA: Lake Mendota...
GCCATTCCATCGAATGTGCAAACCGTATACGATTTTCTAAATCCAAAGATCATGGTATAGGTTAAAAATGCTACTATGGCTGCATAGATGCCTGTTTGAATAGCATTGAGTTGAAAAGTTTTATTTGACGTTTGATCGCTCACGGTATTCGCAGTTGATTAATTGATTTAAAATCGGGATTTTACCTATAAATATAGGCCACTCGTCCTAACTATTTGGTAAATGCCCGATTATTTCAGATATTTCAATTTCCAAATAATCAACTGATATGAGAAAAATGATGATTGCCCTTTTAGGGTCATTTCTTGTGCTAACTCTTTCTGCACAACCAATCGATTTAGCCAAACATTTCAAAACAATGAAGCCCCGTAATATCGGGCCTGCTGGAATGAGTGGTCGTGTAACTGCAATTGATGCAGTTTGGAATAGTCCAAATACCATTTTTCTGGGAACCGCAAGTGGCGGTGTTTGGAAAACAGAAAATGGTGGAGCTAGCTGGATGCCTGTTTTTGACGAACAGCCTATTCAAAATATTGGCGCAATAGCAATAACGCAAAGCAACTCATCGATTGTTTGGGCCGGAACAGGAGAAGGCAATCCGCGTAATTCTATCAGCTTAGGCGAAGGAATTTATAAAAGTATGGATGGTGGTAAAACCTGGAAGCGCATGGGTTTAGAAAAAACACGCAATATTCATCGCATCATTGTAGATCCAACTAATGCAGACGTTGTATATGTTGGTGCAATGGGGAATCCATTTGCAGATCATCCCGAAAGAGGCGTGTATAAAACCACTGATGGAGGAGAAACATGGAAACAAATTTTATACACCAATCAAAACAGTGGTGTAGGTGATATGGTAATGGATCCTGTAAATCCGAATAAGTTGTTTGTTAATATGTACGAGCATAAAAGAACGCCTTGGAGTTTAAAAGGTGGTGGCCCTGGAAGTGGCTTCTACGTTACGTATGATGGCGGTAAATCATTTAAGAAATTAGGCAAAGCCGAAGGCTTACCTGATGGAGAATATGGTAGAATAGGAATTAGCATCAGTAGATCTGAACCAAACAGGGTATATGCATTGTTAGAGTCTACTAAAAATGCATTGTACAGAACAGATGATGGTGGTATTAAATGGGAAATGGTAAATAATGACCCTGCTGTAGTTACCAATCGTGCATTTTATTTTCAGGATATAGCAGTTGATACCAAAAACGAAAACAGGATCTACAATATCAATCAAGAAATTTCTGTGAGCGATGATGGAGGAAAAACTTTTAAGTCGGTGATTCCTTATAGTGGTATTCATCCCGATCATCATGCATGGTGGATTCATCCTTACGATGCTAATTTTATCATCGACGGAAATGATGGTGGAATAGGCATTTCACGCGATCGCGGTAAAACATGGCAGTTTGATGAGAAGTTACCATTGGGTCAGTTTTATCATATCAATGTAGACAATCAAATTCCTTACAATGTAATGGGAGGCTTGCAAGACAATGGTAGCTGGCATGGCCCTGCATATGCATGGGTGCGTAGTGGATTGCGCAATGCATTTTGGCAAGGCGTGAGTGGTGGAGATGGATTTGATGTAATGCCCGATGCAGAAGATCCTAATTGGGTGTACACGATGAGTCAGGGCGGATCGGTTTCTCGTTACAATAGAGCAACTGGTGAGCAATGGAGTATTCGCCCACCAAGACCAAGTAAAAATGTAAAGCAACGTTTTAACTGGAATGCGGCTATTGCACAAGATCCTTTTGATAAAGCCACTATTTATTATGGAAGCCAGTTTTTAAATAAGAGTACCAATAAAGGTGCTTCTTGGGAACAAATTTCTGGCGATTTAACTACCAACGATTCAGCAAAAATTGATCAAAGCAATAATGGTGGAATTACAGTTGATATAACAGGAGCCGAAAATCATTGTACCATTTTAGCGATTGAACCATCAGCTAAAGAGAAGGGTGTTATTTGGGTTGGAACTGATGATGGTAATTTACAATTAACACGCGATGGCGGAAAAACATGGACTAATTTCCGTGGCAAAATTCCTGGAATGCCTTTAGGAGCATGGATTCCACAGATCAGGGCCTCTCGTTACAATGCAGGAGAAGTATTTGTTATAGTAAACGATTATCGCCGCGGCGATTTGAAGCCCTATATTTTCCGTACTACAGATTTTGGAAAAACCTGGACTCGTATGATTGATGAAAAGAAAGTAGTTGGTTATGCATTATGTGTTATTCAAGATCCAGTAGAACCTAATTTGATCTTTGTAGGAACTGAGCAAGGTCTTTGGATCAGCTTAGATAATGGCACTAATTTTCAGCAATTTAAAAATGGCTATCCTTCTGTATCTACCTATGATATGGCTATTCAAGAAAGAGAAGCAGATTTAGTAATTGCTACTTTTGGTAGAGCATTATGGATTTTAGATGATATCCGTCCACTCAGAAAAGCAGCAGCAAACAAAGGTCAAGTGTTTTCAAACAAGCTAACTGCTTTTGATGCACCACAAGCTTATCAAGCCAAAATGAAAAATGCATCAGGCATTGAATACAGTACTTATGGTACTTATGAAGGGGAGAATAAAAGAACAGGTGCGCCTTTGAGTTTCTTTGTAAATAAAACTTCAGCAGACACTGGAAAAAATAAAATTTCTGATACTTTACAAATAGCCATTTACAATGCAAGTGGAGTGAATGTAAGAAACTTAAGAACCAGGGCAGATTCGGGTTTCAATAAATATTATTGGGGCATGGAAGGTCGTGGTATTCGCCAAGGTGGTGGTGGCGGAAGAGGCGGCGGTGGTGGTCGCTTTGGTGGAGCAGGCGGTGGATCTGCAGAGCCAGGCGGATTACCTGTTGATCCAGGAACTTATAAAGTAGTGATGAGCTTAGGAAGAGATTTAAAAGACAGTACCATGGTGGTTGTGAATGACGATCCAAATGCTCCAACACCTTTGGCTCTTAGAAATGCCATCCGAGCAGCGAATACAAGAATGGAAAAATCAACATTAAAATTGACTGCTTTGAATGATCGAATTACTGAAGCAGAAGAAATTATTAAAAAAGTAGAAGCTGGCTATGGCAATATGGAGCGTAAAGATGCAGATACATTGCGCAAAGTGGGTAAACAAGTAACTGATGGAATTAAAGAAATCAAAGAAATGCTCAATGGCAAACCTCAATTGAAACAAGGCTATGGCAATATTCCTCAAGAAACCGTAACAGGCATTTTAGGCGAAGCGCGTCAAGTTGTTATGGGTAAAACTGCTATGCCAGGCGAACAAGAAAATCGCATCATGGGCTATGCAGAAGAAGCTTTGGATGGTGTAATTAAAAAGGCCAACACTTTATTTGATGGTGTTTGGAAGCAATATAGAGCATTAGCAGAAACAGCTCCTGTGAAATTGTTTAAAGATTATAAGCCAATTGAGTAATTGATCTGTTGTTATAAATAAACGAATTCTACAATTAAAAAACAGATATTGAACCGAAGCAAGGATCTCCTTGCTTCGGTTTTTTGTATTATAGTTTTTCTTATTTTGTTTAAAGCTTGCCGTATCAATTTTTTTAATTCACGATACAATGTTATATTTAGTGAGAGGCTATCGCTTAAACAACATCAATTCATACACTCAATCTTTCTGTTATGAAAAAATTATCTATACTTACTGTTATCATCATTATGGTTACAGTGGCAGCATGCTCTAAATCCGATTCTGATACAACCGGCGGTGGTTCAGGCGGCACAACATTAAATTGTAGTACGATCGACAGTAGGTTTTCTGCAGTGGTATTCCCAATAATCCAAAATAGCTGTGGAGCAGTAGGTTGCCACAATGCAGGTAGCTCTAGTGGCCCAGGAGCTTTAACTAATTATACTCAAATAAAGGCAGTAGCAGCATCAATTAAAACTTCGGTTGAATCTGGTTCTATGCCAAAAGGCGGAACACTTACCACTGCACAAAAAAATGCTATTTCATGTTGGGTATCTTCTGGAGCCCAAAACAATTAGATGCATGAAGCCTCTGTTTTTTCTTTTATGCTTAATCTCAATATTGCCGCTTGATGCACAGGATAGATTGTTGAGCAGAGACGCATCCATCAGGTTTTTTTCTACAATGCCCCTTGAAAATATTACAGCAGTTAATAACCAGGGCCTTTCTGTTATTGATTTAAAAACAGGCGTTATAGAAATCAGTGTTTTGTTAAAGGGTTTTGTTTTTCCAAATGCTTTAATGCAAGAGCATTTTAATGAAAACTATGTAGAAAGCAGTAAATATCCTCGGGCATACTTTAAAGGAACTATTCAACCCTTCAATGATATTAGATTGGATAAAGATGCTGTACACAAACTAATTGTGAAAGGAACAATGCAGCTACACGGAAAAAGCAAAGAAATCAATTCGCATGCTCAGTTACAAATTAAAGAAGGAAAAATTATTGGGGATGCAGTCTTTGATTTGTTATTAGATGACTTCTCTATTCAAATACCCAAATTGGTTAAAGATAAAATTGCTAAAAATATCAGCATCAATGTTAAGGCAATCTATCAAGTTCAAAAAAATAATTTATGAGTGCGAAGATTTTTTATACAATGAGTTTAATGATGCTTTTTTCAATTCCTATTCTTGCACAGGAAAGTTTATTAAAAGACTTAGAAAATGAGCAAAAAGGCAATAATAAAATAAGTGGTGCTTTTAAATCTTCGCGAGTAATTAATGGTCATTCTATAGAAATGATTGGAGCAGGAATGATGGACTTTAGAATATTGCACCGTTTTGGCCCTGTTAGTCAAGGCATTGGAGAATTATTTGGATTAGATCAGGCAAGTATGCGTTTGGGTTTTGATTTTGGATTAAGTAAAAACCTAACGATTGGTGTTGGTAGAACAACATTTAAAAAGGAGTTAGATGGCTTTTTAAAATACCGAATTATTCAGCAATCAACTGGATATAAAGCTTCTCCCGTTTCTTTGGTTGCTGTTGCTGGATTATCCGTTTACACCTACAAAAACCCCGATCCTGCAAAGCCAATTCCATTTAATGACCGTGTTGGATCTTATTTTCAAATGATTGTTGGCCGCAAATTCAGCGATCATTTTTCTATGCAACTAAGCCCCACTTTGGTACACAGAAATCTAGTAGCAGCAAATGACGATAATGATGTTTTCGCTTTAGGATTTGGGGCAAGGTATAAATTTACCAAGCGCATGGCATTTGTTGTTGACTATTCTTATGTAGCCAATGGTTTACCCAAAACTACAGGAGCTAACCCTCTTTCAATAGGTGTAGATATTGAAACAGGCGGGCATGTTTTTCAATTGCATTTTTCCAATTCAACCGGAATGAACGAAAGATCATTCATTACAGAAACAACAAATACCTGGGGATCTGGCGAAGTAAGATTTGGTTTTAACCTTTCTCGAATCTTTGATATCAAAAAATCGAGATAATAAAACCTGTACTAAGATGCTTTTCTAGGTGTTACAGAAAATCCGCCACCTTTTTTGGAAGAAGAAAAGTTCTTATTTCCCATATCACCTGACACTTTTCCGAAACTGCTTGTAGGTCCGGCAGGCTTAGATACCATTCCAGATGCTGTTGTTGGTTTCTTTGTTTTTTTTCTGGTAGATTTTGCTTTTCCCATGATAGTAGTTTTGAATAAAGCTAAACAATTTATTGTAATATATAATCGAGTAATTATTGTTAAGGCTTTAAGTTCTATTTGCAACGAAAAAACATGGTATATGCTATTGAAAAGAAAGGAATAATCACGGCAGCAATAAGTCTAAACTGTAACTTCGCCAAAAATGGATTAGCAATGAGTAAGCTTAGTAATTTGGCGGAAACATTAATTGGAAGTGAAATTGTAAAATTAGGCAATGCCATTAATGAGCGAATTCGAAATGGCGAAACCATTTATAATTTTACCATCGGAGATTTCAACCCCAATATATTTCCTATTCCTGCCGAGTTAGCGCAATTAATCATAGAAGCCTATCAACATCATTATACCAATTATCCAGCTGCAGAAGGTATATTGGAATTAAGGCAAGCCATCAGCCAATTTATACAAGAAAGAGAGGGCTTGCATTTTTCTCCTAATGAAATTCAAGTAGCGTCTGGCGGAAGACCATTGATATACGCTTTATTTAAAGTAATAGTAGATAAAGGGGATAAGGTAATTTATGGAGTACCCTCTTGGAACAACAATCACTATGTTCATTTAACAGATGGCGAGCATTGTATGGTTAATTGTAGTGTAGAAAACAATTTCATGCCTACCGTTGAAGACATCAAAGCCAATATAAAAGGAGCTACATTGATTTGTTTGTGTACTCCACAAAACCCAACAGGAACAACACTTTCCAAAGATTCACTGATGGCTATTTGTGATCTAATTATTGAAGAAAACAAACAGCGTGGAGACGATGCTAAAAAATTATATTTAATGTTCGATCAAATGTATTGGACGCTTACATTTGGCGATACCTTACATTATGATCCTATTTCATTGAACCCTGCAATGAAACCATACACTATTTATATAGATGGAATTTCTAAAGTTTTTTCAGCCACAGGTGTTAGAGTAGGTTGGGCATTGGGTCCGGAAAATGTTATTGCTAAAATGAAAGCCATTTTAAGCCATTTAGGTGCTTGGGCTCCTATGGCAGAACAAAAAGCAGTAGCTAAATATTTACCTATGTCGGCTGCTATTGATCAATACTTAGCGCATTTTAAATCGGAGATAGCATTCCGATTACAAACCATTTACAATGGATTTGTTTCATTAAAAGCCAAAGGGTATGCTGTAGATGCTGTTGCTCCTCAAGCAGCCATTTATCTGACCATTCAAATTGATTTAGTTGGTAAAAAAACAGCATCTGGAAATATGCTAGGAACGCAATCTGATGTTACTTCTTATATTTTAGGAGAAGCCAAAATTGCTGTTGTGCCATTTTCTGCTTTTGGTGCAGGGAGTGATAGCAATTGGTACAGATTAAGCGTTGGAACTTGTATCAAAGAAGAAATACCTACTATGTTGGCTCAATTAGAAGCAGCTCTTGAAAAACTGGGTTAATTTTTATTGCAGATAAAAACAAATGGTTGATTGGGGTTGTCTTTCAATATTTTTTGAACCAAATGTTCTTTTGAGATTATTTTTCTGCGATTGATATCGATGATTTCATTGGCTACACAGAAACTCAACCAATTTTCTACAGGAACCAAAACCATGTTCAATAGCTCTATTTGGCGATCAATTTCTTCTTGAGAAAACAAGTGTTTAGTTTGCAAAACCAATAAGTCTCTAGGCATAATTACTGTTGCTAATGTTTTGGACAAGCACAAAATGTAGTTTTGTTCGATTTTTTAAAGACACCACAAGAACTCGCTACTACACAGGTAAGTAACAACAAAAGAATAATTTGGTTTAATTTGAGTTTCATATTGTACTACAAATTAAGGAAATACTACTGATTTTTGCATGAACACCTTATTGGAAAACGATAAAAAATATACAATTTTAGTTGCTCCACTCGATTGGGGGCTTGGTCATGCAACCAGGTGTATTCCAATTATTAGGGCATTGATAATAGAAGGGCATAAGGTAATTATTGGTGCAGAGGGCAATCAAGCCGCTTTGTTAAAAGAAGCATTTCCTCAAGTAACCCTTTTGGACCTACCTGGTTATAGGGTTGAATATAGTCAAAACCCCCATTTACTGGCATTTAAAATATTGGCTCAATTACCTAAAATTTTGAGTGCTATCTCCTTCGAACAACAATGGCTTAAACAGATTATTAAGACACACCAGATTGATATCATAATTGCTGATAATCGATATGGATTGTACAGTAGCCAAATTCCATCTGTATTTATCACGCATCAGTTAACCATAAAGGCCCCTTTTAAATGGCTGGAGCAATGGCTTAGAAAAATTAATTATAGTTATATCAATCGATTTACTGCATGTTGGGTGCCAGATATGGAAGCTGAGATAAATATTGGTGGCGCCTTGTCTCATCCAACTCAACTGCCAAAAACTCCAGTTCATTATATTAATTTGTTAAGTAGATTTAAACTGCTTGAAGCCGAACAAAAATTCGATTGTTGTATTATACTTTCGGGTCCGGAGCCTCAGAGAACTGTTTTTGAAAAATTGGTCATTGATTCAATCAAAAAAATGAAAGGCAGTTTTTTATTAGTGCGCGGAAAACCATTGGAAAAATCGATTCCTTTTATTGCCAATCATATTCAAGTGCATAATCATCTGAATGAGGAAGAACTGTCTTTGGCTATTCAACAAAGCGAATACATGGTTTGCAGAAGTGGCTATTCTACACTAATGGAGTTGTTGGCTTTAAAAAAGAAAATGATTTTAATTCCAACACCTGGTCAAACCGAACAGGAATATTTGGCTCATAAACTCTCAAAAGATGGTTTGGCATTGGCTAGTAATCAACAAAACCTTGATTTACCATTGATGATAAAAAAAGCCACATCAATTGAGTATAATTTTACAACTACCAAGTTATTTAATGAAATAAATATGAACGAATTACTCAAGTCGCTATTTTCTTAAATATTCAACCAATACATTTGCAAAGCATGCAAATCAACAACAAAGCATACGCCGCAGCAATTGTAGCCAATTTTATTTTTGGAAGTAGTTATGCTTTGGTAAAATACATTACACCAGGATTCATTCATCCTTTTGCACTTAATTTTATTAGGGTAACAGTGAGTATATTTTTGTTTTGGACTTTGTTTTTATTCAAGCCAGGTAAAACAAGGATAGATAAAAATGACATTCCTCGTTTTTTGTTGTGCGGACTAACGGGTGTAACCATCAATCAGATTTTTTTCATCAAAGGATTGTCTTTAACAACAGCCATTCATAGCTCATTGCTTTCTTTGGGAACACCCATTTTCATTACCATCATCGCAGCATGGTTATTGAAAGAAGGGTTTAATGCAGCAAAAGCTGCTGGATTGGTTTTTGGAATTGGTGGGGCTTCTATCTTAATATTAATGAAAGACAATAGCACTGTTGGTTCGAATATGTTGATAGGCGATTTATTTATTTTAATCAACGCTATTTCTTATGCATTTTATTTAGTGCTTGTAAGACCTTTAATGGCCAAATATTCTGGCATTCAAGTCTTGAGATGGGTTTTTACATTTGGAGCAATAGGTATTATCCCTTTTGGGTTACCACATATTTTAACCACCAATTGGATGGCCTTTGGCATAAGTCATTTTTTAGCTTTAGCTTATATTGCCATTGCCACTACATTCTTTGCCTATTTATTAACGGTATATGCCATATCTACCATTGGATCATCTGCTACAGGTGCATTCATTTATACGCAACCTGTATTTGCAGCAGTAATCGCTACCATTTTTGCTGGAGAACATTTTACAATTTCAAAAGCAATAGCAGCATTGCTGATTTTCACAGGGGTTTATTTGGTTAATTTTAAAAAGCCCAAGACTATAACAACTTAGGGTATTCAAAGAACCACCATTCCTTTTTGCCTTTTTTAAAGTCAACCCAATGATTGATGTTGATTTTTATGGCAAATACTCCACATGTAGGCATATTTGGAACAAAACTCACATCTAGTTCATTGATAAAATCGGTAATGCCAGGATTGTGGGCAAAAATGGCTGCTGTTTTAATGGAATCATCAATGTTTTGAATCGCCTGATAATACGCTGCTGCAGGAGCATGGTATAAATGATCGAGTTGAACAATATTAGCTGCTTGATGATATGCTTTTGCAAAATACATTGCAGTAGTAATGGCTCTGAGCGCAGGGCTGGATATAAATTGATCAATTTCCACCCCCTTTTTTTTGATGCGTTCTGCCATAGCTGGGGCATCTTTATTTCCCCGATCATTCAAGGGCCGATCAAAATCATCCTGACCAATATTGGCCCAGCTACTTTTTGCATGTCTTACAAGTAATAAATGTTTCATGCAGAAAAGTTACAAAAAATGCCTTGTACATTTGTACCAATGGCAATTGCTCGAATAACGATTGAAGAATTTTTAACATTGGCTCAGTCTAATCCAGTGTTGGATGTAAGAAGTCCGGGAGAATACTTTCATGCCCATATACCAGGAGCAATAAGTTTACCTTTATTTACCGACGAAGAAAGAAAAATTGTAGGAACAGCTTATAAACAAGAAAGCAAAGAAAAAGCCATCAAAATTGGATTAAAATATTTTGGGAAGAAGATGGTAAAAATGGTGGATGAAGTAGAGGGGGCAACTAAAAATGATTCATCTGAAAAGAAAACGGTTTTAGTGCATTGTTGGCGAGGAGGTATGCGTAGTGCGGGTGTAGCTTGGTTATTGGATTTGTATGGCTTTAAAGTATATACTTTGGTGGGTGGTTATAAAGTATATAGAAAATGGGTGCTCCAGCAATTTGACCAAAAATATCCAGTTACTGTTATTGGAGGTTATACGGGTTCTGGCAAAACGGAGGTTTTGCATGCACTTTCAGCAAAAGGTTTTTCAACCATTGATTTAGAAGGATTGGCACATCATAAAGGGTCGGCATTTGGCGCATTGGGTCAATTGCCTCAGCCAAGTCAAGAACATTTTGAAAATAAATTGGCAAAAGCACTGATGGCTTTTAATCAGGTTCATCAACTAAAGCAAGAAGAAAGTGTTCAACAAAACAATGTCAATTTAGCATCGGTTTTATTTGTAGAGGATGAAAGTCAGCGGATAGGTACAGTAAATATTCCTCTAACTTTTTTTAAACAGATGCGAGAAACAAAAGTGTTGTTTTTAGATATTCCTTTTGATGAAAGGTTGACTTTTATTACAGCGCAATATGGTCAATTTGAAAAAGAAAAATTGGTGAATGCCATCATTCGGATAAAGAAAAAATTAGGAGGCTTAGAAACAAAGAATGCTATTCATGCCTTGGTAGAAGATGATATCTATGCTTGTTTTAGAGTCTTGCTTCATTATTACGATAAATTGTATCAAAAAGGATTGATGCGAAGAGAAGCTCCAGCGAGTATGATTCAAAAAATTTTTTGCAAAAAAGTAGATGCGCAAAACAATGCCGAGTGCATTGCTAAGCAATCCATTTTGCTATAGTTAAATATCCCATCCAACTCATTGTTACTACAACCAACCATCCAACAATTTCTAACCAAATTGGATGTTTATAGGAGTGCACCAATTTAGATTGTCTTGCAGCAATTAGCATCACTGTTAAAGCAATGGGTAATATCAATCCATTCAATGCCCCCACAGTTACCAAAATTTTTACTGGGTTACCTATCAGGTTAAATACCAGGGTAGACAAAACAATAAATGCACTAATGATTATTTTCTCGTATTGCTCAATCGCATGATGAAAAGTTTTTAAAAAAGAAACAGAAGTGTAAGCGGCCCCAATAACAGAAGTAATAGCGGCAGACCACATCACAACACCAAAAAACCGAAATCCAATTTCGCCAGCAGCTAATTTAAAAACTGCAGCAGGTGGATTAGCGGGGTCGAGTATCAATCCTTTTGTAACTATGCCCAAGGCTGCTAAGAACAATAAGAATCGCATCGTTGCTGTTACCATAATACCCGTAACAGCACTTTTATTTACATCCTTTAAAGCACCTGTTCCTTTAATGCCAGCATCCAATAAACGATGACCTCCTGCAAAACTAATATAGCCACCCACGGTTCCACCAACAAGTGTTATTATGGCCAAGGCCGATAATTTATCCGGAAAAAAACTATGCCGAATGGCAGACCCAATGGGAGGATTTGCTTTAAATACAATATACAGTGTAAGCAATATCATCAGCATGCCCAATAGTTTAGTAAATCCATCTATTGCTTTACCCGCTTCTTTATTCCAGAAAATCAGTAATGCGATAATGCAACTAAAAATACTTCCATACATTGGATCTAGTCCGGTTAACACCTGAAGCCCTAATCCGCATCCTCCAATATTGCCAATATTAAATGCAAGCCCACCCATTACTATTAAGCTAGCTAAAAAATAGCCCAACCCAGGTAGCAAGGTGTTGGCAATAAGTTGTGCCCTCATTTCTGTTACCGCAATGATTCTCCAAATATTTAATTGAGCACCAATATCCAGTAGTACAGAAAGCAAAATTACAAATCCAAAACTCGCAGCCAACTGCTGAGTAAATACAGTTGTTTGTGTAAGAAATCCTGGCCCAATTGCAGAAGTGGCCATTAGAAATGCAGCACCAGTAATAGCGGATGATTTATTTTTTTTCATTCACCAGGTATTTTAAGGTGAATATTGTTTTGAATAAAACAATGGTGAATTGCTTTTGCAAATTCAACAGCATGTGCTCCATCTCCATGTATGCAAATGGTTTCTGCTTGAATGGGTATATCAAATTGATTAAATCCATCCATTGCTGATACCGTTTTATTTTTAATCATTTTCAAACTTTGACCCAAAGCTTCTTCAGTAGTACTAATTAATGCATTAGCATTGGACCTTGCTATAAGTGTTCCATTTGATTGGTATCTTCTATCAGCAAAAACTTCCGAAACAGTTTTAATGCCTATTTTTTTTGCTTCACTGATTAAATAGCTATTGCTTAAACCATATAAGTACAATGAAGCATCTAATTCTTTAATCACTGAAGCAATAATACAACTCATGGTTTCACTCGCTGCTGCCATATTGTACAATGCACCATGCGGTTTTACATGATGCAATAAACAACCTGCTATTCTGCAATGATCTTGCATCAGTGTAATTTGTTCCGCAACCAGATCATATAATTCACAATCCGATAATTGCATATTGGTTCTCCCAAAATTGGCTTTATCGTTAAACCCTGGGTGTGCACCAATGGCTAAGTCTTCTATCAAACAAAGATCTATGGTATGCTTGATGGTATCATCGTTTCCTGCATGGAAGCCACATGCAATATTGGCTGAGCTGATATACGACATCAGTTCTGCATCATGCCGGAAGCCTTCACCTAAATCGCAATTAATGTCTATGGTATGCATCGAGTTGTAATTTACAGGCATTTGTTAATAGATGCAAATGCTGCTCCTGACCAATGAATAATTTTTCAGCTTGTTCAATAGTTGTTGTTGTAAAATAAATGGAATCATTGATTCCTTTCTGTGCAAGGGTGGGTAAATCTGCACTGATAATATGCCCTATTCTTGGATAACCACCCGTTGTTTGATGATCTGCCATTAATACAATGCATTGACCATTGGGTAATAATTGAATGGTGCCTTTTGTTACTGCAGTAGAAATGATTTCTTTTTTTTCTGATAATTCAAGGGCTGGTCCATTTAATCTGTAGCCCATTCGGTCTGATTGCCTTAGTATGCTAAATTCAGCAGATAATAATAGTGTTTGCGAAGTTTCGGTCAGCTTTGCAAACTCATTTCCTGGAATGAATTGTAAAGGATTTGAATGATAAAACTCTTTTGATGAAGCCTTCCATGGCATTGTTGAATATTCTTTGTTGGTTGTTTTATTCGAAGCATTAAAACGCAGGTCAATTGTATCGCCAGCTTTTAAAATATTTCCTTCGAAACCCCCAGCTGCTGCTTTTACATTGGTGCTATAACTGTTTAACCATTCGCTTAAATCGAACCCTCCTTGCACAGATAAATATCCAACCTGGCCCCATTTTTTTGAAGTAAATTGAATGATGGTATTTGCTGGAATAAAAACAGGTTGATTAATTGGAATATCTGTTCCATTTGTTTCAGCAGAAAAATCTGCCCCACCTAAAGCAATAAAAGCAGGTTGTGTAAATTGTAAAACTGGTGCAGGAAAATAAAATTCTAAAACCGCTTCGGAAACATCATTTAATACCAATGTATTGGCCATTTGCATAGCTCGAATATCCATTGCTCCATTCGGGTTGATACCCAAATGCTGAAAGCCTTTTCTGCCTTCATCTTGAATGGTGCTGAATAATCCTGGCTTAATAATTACAATACTCATGCGGTTATTGCTTTTCTGATCTCCCAAAATTCCTCCAATGAAACAGTATAAAATTCAACCCTATCTCCTGGAGATAGTAAGCAGGGATTTTCTTTACTTATATCAAATAAGTTCAACGGAATTTGACCAATGATTTGCCATCCACCAGGCGAGTCCAATGGATAAATGCCTGTTTGCGCACCCGCAATTCCTACTGATCCTTTTGGAACAATTTGTCTGGGTACTGCTCTACGATTCATTTGTATACTAGGATCAACAGCAGCCATATAAGGAAAGCCCGGTAAAAAGCCAATCATATAAACTTGATAGGTTTGGCTAGTATGTTTATGAATAACTTCCTCAACGGACAATTGGTTATGTTGGGCTAGTTCAATTAAATCTAGCCCCAACGAAACATCATAGCAAGCCGGTATTTTTATATGCCTGCCAATCAATTTGGAAGCATTTATTGATTCAATATGTTGAATTATGGTGGCTTTAATCCATTCAAAGCTGCTTGAAAACCTATGTTGTAGCCCTATTTGGGCTAAATCATACACAATTGTAATACTGGAATATGCAGGAATAATATCTGTAACTGCTTTAATTGGGTGATTTTGTAAATGATGAAATATGTGCATTACTTGTTGATTGACGGATGCATCAATTTGATCACTCAATTGAAGGGTGAGGGCCTGATCTCCTAAGGGATAAATGTTTAAATTGGAAACATTCATGATAGAAAGGTAGATAATCCTTTTCAATCAATAATTTTTGTACTTATCTTTCAGTCATAAATCAATTAAAATTTACACATGAAACAAATCATCACGTTTATAATTTTGGTGTTGTTTACAACAGTATTATCAGCCCAAAGCGAACCAACCTGGATGCGTTATTCTGCTATTTCACCAGATGGGAAAACCATTGTATTTACTTTTAAGGGAGACCTGTATAAAGTAGCAAGTACTGGAGGAGCTGCAGTTGCACTTACCATGCACGAAGCACATGACTTTATGCCTGTTTGGAGCCATGATAGCAAAACCATTGCTTTTGCCAGTGATCGTTTTGGCAATTTTGATATTTTCACTATTTCGGTAAACGGAGGAGAAGCAAAAAGGGCTACCTATCATTCAGCTCAGGAATACCCTTATGATTTTTCACAAGATGATAAGAATATTGTATTCGGATCTTCTAGAATGGATTTAGCAACCAACCGTCAATTTCCAACAGGGGCTATGCCAGAGCTTTATAGTGTTGGAGTAAATGGAGGTAGACCAACTCAATTGTTAACTACACCTGCTGAAGATGTGAAAGTGAGTAAGGATGGATCTAAATGGATTTATCACGATAAAAAAGGAGGAGAAAACACTTGGCGCAAACACCATACATCTGCCATCACCAGAGATATTTGGGTATATGATGTAAAAGCTTCAAAGCATACAAAGATCACTTCATTCAATGGAGAAGATCGTACTCCTGTTTTTGTTGATGGAGAAAAAGCCATGATTTATTTAAGTGAAGAAAGTGGAAGTTTTAATATCCATAAAATGAATTTATCTGGTGGAAAAAGCGAACAATTAACTAGCTATAAAAAACATCCAGTTCGTTTTTTAAGCAGTGCCAATGATGGTACAATTTGTTTTGGTTACGATGGAGGAATTTATACCATGAAAGCTGGTTCTAGCGCAAAGAAAGTAGCAGTGAGTATTTTGGCGGATAATCGAAAGAATGATGAGCAGGTTATTAGAGTTGCAACAGGTAGTGGAATAAGTGTTGCACCAAATGGAAAAGAAGTAGCGTTTGTATTTAGAGGAGAAGTATTTGTTACCAGTGTTGATGGAGGTGTAACTAAAAGAATCACCAATACTCCGGAGCAAGAAACAAGTGTTGGTTTTTCACCAGATAGCAAATCGATTATTTATTCATCTGAAAGAAACAATAAATGGAGTGTGTATGAGTCAAAAATTGTTCGATCAGATGAGCCCTATTTTTATGCTTCAACTTTAATCAAGGAAACACCTGTTCTCGAAAATACCAATGACAATACACAACCTTTGTATTCTCCTGATGGAAAGGAAATTGCTTTTATTGAAAATAGAAATACAATGCGTATTTATAATCTTGCTTCAAAACAATCCAGAACTATTTTAGGTGTTAATCAAATTTTTGCTTTTGTAGAAAACGACCAATATTATCAATGGAGCCCCGATAGCAAATGGTTGTTGTTTGATTACGCAATTCCTGGAAGTGCTGTAGGAGAAGTAGGAATAGCAAGTGCTGATGGTAAAAAAGTGATGAATATTACAGAAAGTGGCTACAATGATTATAGACCTAAATGGGTAATGGGCGGTAAAGCCATGCTATGGCAAAGCAATAGGGATGGATTAAGAGCTGCCGCAATGAGTGGAGGAGCACAAAGCGATGCTTATATGATGTTTTTTACACAAGAAGCATTTGATCGATTTAAATTAACCAAAGATGAATTTGCATTGGTTAAAGACATGGAAGAAAACAAAGCAAAGGCAGATACATCTAAGAAAAAAGCGGTTGCGAAAGACAGTGTGGTGATTGAGTGGGAAGGAATGTCTCAACGTAAATCCAAAGTAACCATTCATTCATCTAGTATGAGTGATGCTTTACTAAGCAAAGACGGAGAGACCTTGTATTATTTGGCTCGCTTTGAAAAAGGCATGAATTTGTGGACAACCAATTTAAGAACCAAAGAAACCAAAATGTTGGTGCCATTGAATGCTGGCGGTGCTAGTATGGCATGGGATAAGGATCAGAAAAGTATTTTTATTAGCAGTGATGGAGGTATTATTAAATTAGATCCTGCAACTAGTAAACAAGATCGAATAGGAATTAATGGAGAAATGATGGTAAATGCTGCTGCAGAACGTCAAGCTATGTTTAACCATGTTTGGAGAAGAACCAAAAAAACATTTTATAATAAAACGTATCATGGAATTGATTGGGATAGTTATAAACCCGATTATGAAAAATACATTCCTTCTATCGGAAATAATTACGAGTTCAGTGAAATGTTAGCGGAGTTATTAGGCGAATTAAATGTAAGCCATAGCGGCAGTAGTTATGGCGGAGGTCCTAATCCTAATGGAGATCTCACTGCTTCATTGGGTGTATTTTATGATGCAGCTTACAAAGGCACAGGTGTAAAAATTGAAGAAATCATTAAAGATGGGCCATTGGATAAAGCAGGTCTAAATATAAAGACAGGTGCAATTATAGAATCTATTGATGGAGAAAGCATCACAGCCGACAAAGACCTTGCACAATATCTAAATCGCAAGTCAGGAAAAACTATTTTATTGTCGATCGTAGAAGGCGCTGATAAAAGAGAGATTACTGTAAAAGGAATTTCTGCTGGCGAAGAAAATGGGTTGTTGTACAAGCGTTGGATAAAACGCAATGCTGATGAGGTAGATCGTATGAGTAATGGAACATTGGGTTACGTGCATATTCCAGGAATGAGCGATGGAGCATTTAGAAGCACTTACGAGGATATCATGGGTAAATTCTTTGATAAGAAAGGAGTAGTTGTAGATACTCGTAATAATGGTGGCGGAGATTTAGTTGCAGATCTTGCTGTATTCTTAAGTGGTAAGAAATTTATGAATTACACCAATGATATTAGAAGCAATGGATATGAACCCAATTTCCAATGGACAAAACCTAGTATCTCAATTGCCAATGAAGCCAATTATAGTGATGGGCATTGTTATGCTTTTATGGTAACAGAATTAAAGGTTAATAAATTGGTAGGTATGCCTGTTCCGGGCACATGTACTTTTGCAGCATGGGAATCTTTAATGGATACGGGTATTCGTTGGGGAGCACCTTCTGTTGGAGTTAAAAACATGAGTGGTCAATATTTAGAGAATCGTCAAACCGAACCAGATATCAAATTGATGAATGAATACGAACTGGTAAAAAAAGGAATTGATCAACAATTAGAAGTAGCAGTTAAAGAATTAATGAAAGATATAAAATAAGACCTGGTATTTTATATAAGTCCCGGTTACCTTAGGTGGCCGGGACTTTTTTTGTAACATAAGTTACCAAAGCTTTGCTTTTAATGATTCAATTTTGTGTTTCATTAATCATAACAGCTATGATGGATTTTTTGAAAAATTTATTTGGCGTAGGTCCAGCAGTGGATTATGCTGCATTATCAAAAAATGGAGCACAAATTGTTGATGTACGATCTGAGGGAGAATATCGCTCAGGGCATATTAAAGGGTCAATCAATTTACCACTTGACCGATTGCCCCAACTTGCATCCAAGTTAATAAAAGACAAACCTATTATTACTTGCTGTGCATCAGGGATGAGAAGTGGTTCTGCAAAATCTTGGTTATTGTCCAATGGTTTTATAGAAGTATACAATGGTGGAGGTTGGGCTGGATTAGAGGATAAGTTGAAATAAAACTATTTCCTTTCAATATTTGCCCCCAATGCTCGCAGGCGGGTATCAATAAATTGGTACCCCCTATCTATTTGTTCAATATTCTGAATAGTACTTTTACCTTCTGCACTCAATGCAGCAATCAACAATGCCTGCCCTGCACGTATGTCTGGACTGCTCATGGTGATTCCCCTTAAATTATTTTTTCTTCCCAAACCAATAACGGTTGCACGATGTGGATCGCATAAAATAATTTGCGCACCCATGTCTATCAATTTATCGGTGAAAAACAATCGGCTCTCGAACATTTTTTGGTGAATGAGCACACTGCCAATTGCTTGTGTAGCTACTACTAAAACAATACTTAATAAATCAGGTGTAAATCCTGGCCATGGATGATCGGAAATGGTTAAGATTCCTCCATCCATAAAAGTTTGTATGGTGTAAGATTCTTGAGCTGGTATATAAATATCATCATCCTTGATATCAAATTCAATTCCTAAAAGCCTGAATTTTTCTGGTATTATTCCTAAATGAGCAACACCAGCATTTTTAATGGTGATCTCACTTTGGGTCATTGCTGCTAGGCCAATAAAACTTCC
>Ga0164292_10001477_pt1 | contig 19008 bp, 18 predicted proteins | sample GEODES117metaG_FD_111486 | JGI IMG/M metagenome (GOLD analysis project Ga0164292, IMG submission 111486) | Eutrophic lake water microbial communities from Lake Mendota, Wisconsin, USA - GEODES117 metaG | ecosystem: Environmental > Aquatic > Freshwater > Lake | place: USA: Lake Mendota...
AGTGGAGAAGCTCGCCGAGCTCGCACACCGAAGCGCCATATTGCCGCTAGAAGAGTCGCGCTCGGTGCTGACGGATGACTTCGACGGTTCTTCAGTCGATCTGATCATCTCGGTTGGACTCCCACGACCAGATCACCATCAAAGGTGGCTCTCTGAAGACAATACATTTCTTCTAGTCCCAGGCTATCTACAAGGTGAGTTGAGAATCGGTCCGCTCGTGATCCCCGGCAAGACACCCTGCTTACGTTGCTATGAACTCAACCAGATGGAGAACGACTTCTGGCGGGAGCAATCACGCCAACTTCAACTCCTACATCCCACCATTGATCCACCGAAGATCGCATCTCATCTCATCGCATCCCTCGCCGCTCACTTCGCTCTCCGCTGGCTCGATGCAGACGATGAGGGCAAGGCCGCGCATCCACTCCTTGGAGCGCACCAAACTCTCTTGCTCGATCGGAGCCCCACTCGAAACGAAGAGGGTGATGGTCTCCTTCGCACCATCAGATGGCAGAACCATCCTGAATGCGGCTGTCTTTGGATGCCGGCAGGGCGGACTACTTCCCCATCATGAACTCGCGAGCATGAGCCATCTCGGTAAGCGCCTCTTCTTCGCTTGAGGCGAAGAGGGAGATCGAGATACGAACCGTCGTAGCGTCACCGCTATCGAGATCAGTGAGATATCGGACCTTCAATCGGGGATTTCGGGCAAAGAGGTGAAGGAAGGGACGGATCGGATCCATTACGAGTGCGGAATCGATCTCTAACTCCTCCTGGAGGAAGTACTCCTCGAAGTCGATCATCCGAGTGTCACCAAGGGGTAAGTCCAAGATGGTACGCACCATCTGCTCTGCGACAGTGGTGTAACTCGCGCTCTCACTCCAAAAGGTGAAGGTCGATGCTCCGAACTCACGATGAACGAGAGCACCGTCATCGGGATCGATCACGTAATTGATGACACCTACCAGCGAACTCTTACCTGCCTCAATCAGGGCTCGATCTATTGCAAGGTTGATGCGGGGATCATCTTCTTGTTGCTCTCTCTCGCTTCCACCACCACTCAAGATTGGACTGGAATTGATACCCACCACTTCAACGACCGTCCCACGCCTTGAAAGAGTGATGATCGGCCAGATCGCGACTTGATTATGGGGCGAGCGCGCGATGGAGAGAAGGTGAAGAGAGTCGCTATCAGATCGATGATTCCCTTCGGTACTCGTAGAGGTCATTGCTTCAAGCATCTCTGGCGTAGTTCGCGCCGAGATCCCTGTGATACCAGCGCTCTTCAAGGCAGAGATGAAGGAACGTAGCGTCGATGGTGCGATGCTGCTATCGACAACTGCAAGGAGAAGCGCGTGATCCTTCGGTAGTCGTGCGAACCAGGCTTTGATTCTGGTTGGATCATGGAGCAGCTCGGAGACTTCGTAGCCCTCCACCCCCTGGTATCCGACACCGAGGGAGCGCGCATGAGTCGCGAGGAGAGCGTGATTGTCACTCCTTCCAAGCGCGATGATCAGAGCTCTCACGAGGCGAGAATCTACGCGCTTCATCGAGAGAGCAACCGAATATCGCGCTCCGAGACTTAGACTTCGCTCATGTTGAGACGACTCATCAACGCTCGATTCGAGTTGATGAAGTTCGGTACCGTCGGTGGCATCGCCTACATCGTCAATCTCCTCCTCTTCAATCTCCTGGTCCACTTCCCCTTCTCGCCACTTGATGACCGTCCGGTCACCGGATCCCTGATCGCTGGGATCGTCTCGATCCTGATCGCTTACTTCGGGAACCGCTTCTGGACCTGGCGCGAGCGCCCTCGCCGCGCGATGTCTCGGGAGATCGCACTCTTCTTCATCATCAACGGGATCGGTATCGCCATCGCTTCTGGCGCCCTCTATATCTCCCGATACGTCTTAGGTTTCGAATCTGCCTTCGCAGACAACATCGCAGCCAATGTCATCGGCGTCGGAATCGGCACCATCTTCCGATTCTTGAGTTATCGCATCTGGGTATTCCCCAAGGCTCTTCCTGCGGCGAAGGCTGTCGGCTAGAGGGCAGATCAATGACATGCCTCGGATAGTCCTCGCCTCCGCATCACCTTCACGACTTCGACTCCTTCGAATGGTCGGTATCGAACCGGAGATCATGGTCAGCGGTGTCGATGAGGAGAGTGATGAGTATCGCTCACTCTCGCCGAGTGAACTCGTGGTCGCTCTCGCAATCGTCAAGGCACATACCGTCGCCAACTCCCTACTTGCCCAAGGAAGAATCGATGATGATCTGATTGTCATCGGATGTGACTCCACCTTCGAATTCGAAGGGAAGTCACTCGGTAAACCAGGTACGAGAGAACGTTCGATCGAGAGGTCTCGCCTGGTTCAAGGAAGGTCCGGCATCCTTCACACCGGTCATTGCTTGATCGACCTTCGCTTCGAATCGGCATCTGACACCGCTGCGATGCGCGAGTACTCCGACATCGCATCGACTCGAGTTCAATTCGCGACGATGAATGAGGACGAGATCGCCGCTTATGCAGCAACCGGTGAACCACTCAACGTCGCCGGTGGCTTCACCCTCGATGGTCTAAGCGCCCCCTTCATCCGAGCCATCGAAGGGGACTGGTCAAATGTCATCGGCTTGTCACTCCCCTTGATCAAGTCTGCGATCGATTCCTTCGGCTATCGATGGTTTGAGATCGCAACCAACGCGAACCCGCATGAGATGGGATCGCCATGACCCTCTATGCCGCCTATGGATCCAATCTCGATCCGGAGCAGATGAGGATGCGCGCTCCACACTCGCCTCATCGCGGGACCGGCTGGCTTCGCGGCTGGCGGATCACCTTCGGTGGTCATGAGTTCGGATGGGAAGGATCGATCGCGACGATTGTCGAGGATCCGACGAGAGAAGTCTTCGTAGCGATCTACGACCTGACCGAAGAGGATGAACTTGCCCTCGATCGATGGGAGGGCGCTGAACTCGGTCTCTACTCGAAGGTGAAGTTACGCGTCGAGACGCTCTGGGGAAGTGAAATCTGTTGGTTCTACGTGCTCAACTCCTATGAAGGTGGTTTCCCAAGTTATCGCTACCTGCGGATCATGGCCGATGCCGCGGAGATCGCAGGAGCGCCGATCGACTATGTCGATGAACTTCGCTCTCGAACCGCGATCGACGATGAGTGACTACCCTCCTAGAACAGTGACATCTGAAAGAGTATTGATGATCGGTCCCAATAGCTCGATCCCACTGAGCGCAATCGCAGTTTTAGCAAGTGGTCGTATACCCGGCTTTCGCACGGAGTCTGTCGATTTGAGATCCTTCCGACCATTGACGCCAAGTTTTCGATAGATGGAGACGGTCTCCTGTCGGATCAATGATTCGCTATAACCTAACTCAAATGCGATTTGTGCATTTGTCTTACCCTCACGGATCAGGGCGAGAACCAGCTCCTCTCTACTCGAGAGCAACCTCTTCTTCTCGTCGTACCAAAGATCCGTCTTCCCGTCTGACTTTTCGCGGAGTTGCAGTTCGAACGAAGTGAGAAGTGAAGCAATCAGTTGGATGAAGCTCTCGAACTCTGGGATGGATGTGACATCCTCGCAAAAGTTGAGGAAGTAGAGGGACTGAAGACCGATGGGGATCGCCACAGAAGAGGACCACATTTCACTCAGATTGCTGGGAAGTTCACTCCGTTGTGTTCGCAGTTGATCGTTAGTGAAGATTCGCAGCCGTCCGCCCCTCAAGGTTTCACTTGCGGCTCGATCAGAGTCGATGGCGAGGTGAGAGATCTTTCCTGGATCGAAATGTTCGAAACCTTCATGTGAGACCACATGCAAAGTGCCGTCCCTCGAGAGCTGAAGGAATGCAACCGCTGTCGCTTCGCTCGTCGAGCCCAATTCACGACTGAGATATGTCATCACATGGGCACGCAGCGGATCTTGTGCCAGCAATTCGATCAAGCCTTGGGCCTTCTGAAAGAGCGATTGAGTCATGCCCCCCCCGGAAAGATGTTCGCTTTTCGAACACTGAATCTAGACCCCCCAACCGACATGGGGAAGCAGTGACGCGAGGCTAGATTTCCGACATGGCTGAACCGATCGACCCCGCACTTAGAGGCGAGGTCGAGGCCTGGATCGCAGACGACCCGGATCCGAGGACCGCGGCGGAGCTCACTGCAATGCTTTCATCCAACGATCTTGCTGGTATCAAGAAGTGCTTCAGCGGATTCCTCGAATTCGGTACCGCAGGACTTCGCGGGCGAATGGGGCCAGGTCCATCACAGATGAATCGAGCGGTGGTCACGCGAACCGCAGCTGGCATCGCTCGCTACATGAAGGATCGTGGCCTTACGTCGGTAGTGATCGGACGAGATGCGAGACATGGATCCGAGGCTTTCGCTCGCGACAGCGCCGAGATCTTCGCCGGCGCCGGCATTGAGGTCTATCTACTTCCCAGGCAGTTGCCGACTCCTGTCCTTGCCTTCACTCTTCGCGACCTCCAACTCGATCTCGCCGTCATGGTGACCGCAAGTCACAACCCACCAGAGGACAACGGCTACAAGGTCTACCTTGGAGGCAAGGTCGATGGCATCGGATATCACGGCTCGCAGATCATCGCACCGGCCGATCGCCAGATCTTCGATGAGATCAAATCGATCCCAACGATCAAGGATTTGCCGCGTGGCAATCAATGGACAATTCTCGATGAGTCGGTGATCCGTCGCTACGTCCACAGCGCAGCAAGATTGGCGACGAAGGCGCGAGAAATCACCGTCGTCTACACCGCGCTCCATGGCGTCGGTACCGAGACTTTGCGTTCGGTATTCCACGCCGCTGGATTCGCAGAACCGATCTTGGTCAGTGAGCAGGCTGAGCCCGACCCAGACTTTCCAACCGTTGCATTCCCTAATCCAGAAGAGAAGGGAGCGATCGACCTAGCCCTTGAGCGAGCACGTGACTTCGATGCTGACCTTGTCATCGCAAACGACCCTGATGCTGATCGTTGCGCGGCTGCGATCACGGAGAATCGTTCAGGTCAGTGGCGGATGCTCCGCGGCGATGAGGTTGGAATCCTGCTAGGCAATCACATCGCAGAGATGCTCTCGCCCGAGGCGCGAATGCGAGCCATTTTCGCCAATTCCATCGTCTCCTCCTCGGCTCTCGCCAAGGTCGCACATCACTTCGGCCTACGTTTCACGGAGACCCTCACTGGATTCAAGTGGTTGGCAAAGGTCGAAGGACTGACATTCGGATATGAGGAAGCGCTCGGTTATTGCGTCGACTCTGCTTCGGTCAATGACAAGGATGGGATCAGCGCTGCACTGATGATCACTGACCTTGCTGCGAGACTCAAGGAAGAGGGTTCCTCGCTCTCCGAGTATCTCGACGGAATCTGGCGACGAATCGGCTATCACGCGACGAAACAAGTGTCACTGCGCTTCGACGATCTCTCACTCATCCCGCCATTGATGGAGACTTTACGCGCACAACCACCCCAGGAAATCGACGTCACCGGATCTCAAGAGGCTTCGCCGATGAGATATCGGTTCCACTCGCTCGATGATTTGGCTCAGCCACGCGATGGCCTTCCTCCGACAGAGGGTCTTCGCCTCTGGTACGAGAGAGAAGGAAGTGTGAATTCGAATGACAAGATTCGGATGATCATCAGACCGAGTGGCACTGAACCCAAACTCAAGTGCTATATCGAGGTCGTTGGAGATATCGATGAAGGAGAGATCATCGAGAGGATCGCAACCGCGAGCGGAGATTTCATCTCCAAATTCCTTACCGAGGCGCTCGGATAGGCTTGTCACTCTCATGACTACCTCGACTCCGCTACAGCCACGATTTCCGGATGTAGCGCAACGACTTGGTGTCACGGACGAGCAATCCCTCCTGCGCTTCTTAGAGACGCTTCCTGGCGTCGATCAAGTGGGGTTGGAAGCACGAGTTGCAGAACTTGGAACACGGAGTATCAAGAAGGCGAGCAAGTCCTTCGCAATCGATCTGGCGATCGCGATGGTCGATCTCACCACTCTTGAAGGTGCCGACACCGAAGGCAAGGTCCGCTCCCTCTGCAACAAGGCCCATCGCCCCGATCCGAGTGATCCCAACGTTCCTCATGTCGGTGCGATCTGCGTCTACAACGACATGGTCAAGGTCGCACGGGAACATCTCGATCTCATCGGTGGGAGTGAGATCCCTGTGGCAGCAGTCTCCACGGCATTCCCCTCTGGAAGAGCATCGCGCGAGGTGAAGCTGCAAGACACCAGGGATGCGATCGAAGCAGGTGCGGGTGAGATCGACATGGTGATCGATCGTGGTGCATTCCTCTCCGGACGTTACATAGAAGTCTTCGATGAGATCGTCGCGATCAAGAGTGAATGTGGCGAGAAGGCTCATCTCAAGGTGATCCTCGAAACCGGTGAACTCATCACCTACGACAATGTCCGACGTGCTTCCTATCTTGCGATGCTCGCGGGCGCTGATTTCATCAAGACCAGTACCGGGAAGGTGACACCTGCTGCGACTCCACCGGTCGTCGCACTGATGCTTCAAGCTGTGCGGGATTTCTATGACCGCACCGGCTTGCGGATCGGTGTGAAACCAGCAGGCGGAATCCGGACCACGAAGGATGCGATCAAGCAACTAGTCCTGGTCAACGAGATCGCTGGCAGCGCGTGGCTTGATCCGAAGTACTTCCGGATCGGGGCGAGCGCGCTCCTCAATGACTTGTTGATGCAACGTATGAAGCAACGCGATGGCTACTATCAGAGCAGTGACTATGTCAGTATCGAGTAAGTCGACCTTGCTTGAAGTGACCGAAGTGATTGAGAAGGGGGAATGCGAATGAGCATATTCGAATACGCCCCGGCTCCTGAGTCGCGCGACGTCGTCTCGATCGCGCCGACCTACGATCACTTCATCGGTGGGAAATTCGTGGCATCGAAATCGGGTAAGCGCTTCGCCACGATCAATCCTGCGACTGAAGAGGTATTGAGCAAGGTTGCGATGGGTAATGCAGCCGATATCGATGCCGCTGTGAAGGCTGCGCGTAGCGCCTACACAAAAGTCTGGTCGAAGCTGCCAGCGAAAGAGCGAGGTAAGTACCTCTATCGCATCGCTCGCTTGATGCAAGAGCGTGCACGTGAGTTCGCAGTCCTAGAGACTCTCGACAACGGTAAGCCGATCCGCGAGACCCGCGATACCGATGTTCCACTTGCGATCCAACACTTCTTCTATCACGCGGGGTGGGCAGACAAACTCGAATACGCAGGCCTTGGTGAGAATCCTCAACCACATGGCGTCGCGGGACAGATCATCCCGTGGAATTTCCCACTCTTGATGCTCGCGTGGAAAGTGGCACCCGCTCTCGCCACCGGGAACACCGTGGTCCTCAAGCCTGCAGAGACGACCCCGTTGACCGCTCTCCTCTTCGCTCAAGTCTGCATCGATGCAGGACTGCCTGCTGGCGTCGTCAATATCGTCACTGGAGATGGAAGGACCGGCGCTGCACTCGTCTCTCACCCTGGCATCGACAAGATCGCCTTCACTGGATCCACGGAGGTCGGAAAGGCGATCGCTCGCGCGCTCTCCGGTACCGATAAGGCGCTCTCACTCGAACTCGGTGGCAAAGGCGCGAATATCGTCTACGAAGATGCGCCACTTGATCAAGCAGTCGATGGCATCGTCAACGGCATCTTCTTCAATCAGGGACATGTTTGCTGTGCAGGATCTCGCCTCCTCGTACAAGAGAGCATCCATGATCTGCTGATCGAGAAGTTGCAGCGTCGCATGGAACAGATCCGGATCGGCGATCCGATGGATAAGAACACCGATCTCGGTGCGATCAACTCCAAGGCTCAACTCGAGAAGATCGAGGAGTTGACACAAGCAGGTCGCGATGAAGGTGCTAAGCCATGGCAACCATTGTGCTCACTTCCTGGAAATGGTTTCTGGTTCCGTCCCACCATCTTCACCAATGTCTCAGGTGCGCATCGCATCGCACGCGAGGAGATCTTCGGACCAGTGCTCGCCGTACTCACCTTCCGAACCCCCGCTGAGGCGATCGCGAAAGCGAATAACACTCCTTATGGACTCTCTGCTGGTGTGTGGACGGAGAAGGGATCTCGTATCCTCTGGACTGCGAAACGTCTCAAGGCCGGCGTGATCTGGGCCAATACCTTCAATAAGTTCGACGCTGCCAGCCCCTTCGGTGGCTACAAGGAATCTGGTTGGGGTCGCGAGGGTGGACGTCATGGACTTCTTCCTTACATCCGGCATGCGATCAGTCGCGAAACGACCAAGAGCGGTAAGGGAGGGAAGCGATGACATCTCGACTCGATGTGAAGAAGACCTACAAACTCTTCATCGGTGGCGCCTTCCCGCGAAGTGAGTCGGGACGTTCCTATCCGATCCCGAACGCGAACTCTGCGATCGCACACCCTGCTCAAGCCTCACGCAAGGACCTGCGCGAAGCGGTGATGGCAGCCCATGAGGCTGCTTCATCATGGGCGAGTGCGACTGGATACAACCGCAGTCAGATCCTCTATCGGATCGCAGAGATCATGGAAGGTCGCCGAGAACAATTCGAATCAGAGATCGTAGAGCTGACCAAAGTCACACGCGCCAAGGCGAAAGCCGAGGTGGATGAGGCGATCGATCTCTGGGTTTGGTACGCAGGGTGGTGCGACAAGATCGACTCTCTAGCAGGGAGTAATAACCCAATCAACGGGCCCTATTACAACTTCACTTCGCCAGAACCAGTGGGAGTCGTCGGTATCTTCGCAGAAGAGGAGAGTGCGCTCCTTGGTGTGGTTCGAACCCTTGCTCCGGCACTCGCTGGTGGCAATTCTGCGGTCCTGATCGCGAGTGAGAAGTACCCACTTCCTGCGATAACTCTCGCTGAAGTTTTTGCTACCTCCGATGTACCTAAGGGCGTTGTCAATGTCCTCACCGGGATCCGCACCGAACTCGCACCATGGCTTGCTTCACATATGGAGGTCGATGCGATGGATGTTTCTGGCATTGGATCGACACATGCTGCCAAGAAGTTGAAGTCAGAACTTCGTCTACAAGCGGTTGAGAACTTGAAGCGGATAGCAGATTTCGGTACCCGCACTTCGCCAGAGCGCATCACCGCGCTGATGGAAGCGAAGACGATCTGGCATCCCATCGGGATCTAAACGCCCAACCTGCTATTCGGCTGCGATCCTCGCAAATCCAGGCTTTACGATCCCTTCGATGATCTCAAGCCTCTGATCGAAGGGGATGAAGGCGCTCTTGAGCGCATTGATCGTCACTCGCTGTAGGTCAGCGAAGTTCCAATCAAAGTGCTCGACACATTGCGTCATCTCATGACTCATCGATGTATTGCTCATCAATCGATTGTCGGTATTCAAAGTGACTCGAAAGCGTAGGTCGTTCAGGATGCCGATCGGATGTTCGCCGTATGAGTTGGCGGCACCGGTCTGAAGGTTCGAGGTAGGGCAGAGTTCCAGTGGGATGCGGCGATCGCGAACATAAGAGGCAAGTGGTCCTAACTTCGCTTCGCCACCCGCTGCAACGGAACTCAGGTCGATATCGTCGATGATCCGCACGCCGTGGCCCAGGCGTTCTGCGCCGCAGAGTTGGATCGCCTCCCAGATTGACGGCAATCCATATGCCTCACCGGCATGGATCGTGAAGTGGGCGTTCTCACGACGGAGGTAATCGAATACCTCTTGTTGCAGAGTCGGTGGGAATCCATCCTCAGGTCCTGCGATGTCGAAACCAGCGACACCTCGATCGCGGAACTTCACCACGAGTTCGGCTGCTTGCCCAGAGTTATAGTTCTGGCGCATGCCACAAAGGAGCGACTCCACGCGAATGGTGTGGCCCTCTTCCTTCGCCGCTGCCATCCCTTCTTGGAATCCGATGACAGTCTCGCGGACGACATCTTCCATCGTCATTCCCTTGCGAGTGAATAACTCCGGCGCTCCCCTGACTTCGGCATAGACGACGTTGTCACGTGCAAGGTCGATCACACACTCACGTGCGATACGCCTGACAGCCTCGGGGCTCTGCATGACAGCGATGGTGTGATCGAATGTCTCGAGGTAGCGGACCAAGGACTTGGAATTACACGACTCTTCGAACCATCTTCCGAGTTCTTCTGGATCGTCGGTAGGTAGTGCGTCGTAACCGATCTCATCAGCCAACTCGATGATCGTGGCAGGGCGTAGACCACCGTCAAGATGATCGTGGAGAAGCGCCTTCGGGAGCGCGTGGACCTGCTTGCGAGTCGGCTTCTTTGCAAGATTTGGATTGGCTTGTATCGATGCCGAAAGCGCGCCGCTTGAACTCCCAGGGGTCATAATCAGAATGAGATCAGTTGAGATTCTCCGGGCCGAATGCCCAGGGAAGGAGTTGCCCGAGGGATTGGATCCCAGCGGGCGTTGCGATCAAGAGGTCATTACCGCCGAACTCGAAGAGTATCTGTCGACATCGGCCACAGGGTTGCAAGAGGTTTCCTTCTCCATCGACGCAGACGAGTGCGACCAACCTTCCACCACCGCTTGATGCGAGATCAGAGACGAGACCACATTCTGCGCAGAGCCCGACTCCATAGCTCGCGTTCTCGACGTTGCATCCAGTGACGATCCGACCATCATCGACGAAGGCTGCGACGCCGACCTTGAATTCGGAATAAGGGGCGTAGGCGCGGTGCATCACCTCGATCGCCCGCTCACGAAGCAGATCCCACTGACTCTGATCGAGTTGGCCAGCCATGCCCTCATCCTATCGGGCGCGCTATCGACTCTCATCGGCAAGGATCAGAACTTCACTTCCTTCGCCTTGATGCGAGCGATCTCTTCTCCGATCCGCGACTTCACCTTCTGTGAGGTATCGCTCTTGAAGACCACCGAGAGACCATTGTTAGCGAATGTGAATCTGATGCCGAAGATGTTGTTGACCCCATCGAGGAGATCGAGGATGTAATCGCCTTGGACTGCACTACGAACCACAAGGTCGACAGCCCTTTCGACATTTCGATTGATCGTAAGGAGTAGATGTGGCTTGGCGATCGCAAGATTGACGTAGTACTGATCCGGGCTGTTCGCGATCAACTTGATCTGACCGAGCCGTGTTCGTTCTCGATTACGGACGATGATCGAAGAGAGGATCGCAGCATCGAGATTCCAGGTGGAGTAGACCCGATCGATTCCGCCATCGCGAGAACCATCACGCGGTGGATCGAGGAGTGAGGCGTAATCAAGCCCCACATGCGAGAGGTTGAGTCCTATGCCCATGCGGTTGGCAGCTTTGACACCATTCTCGAAGTGAGAAGCGAGACGATTGAGTTCTGCCTGATCCTTAGCGACATAGAGGACGCGCTTCGAACGAGTGGTGAGCGCAGCGGCAAGACCTGCGATGTAGGCAGCTTGGCGATCATCGAAGACGAGTGATGCGACATTGAGACCGCTGACGGTGCCATCGTTGATGATGGCGAACTCCAATTCGGGATACTCAAGGCTGACTCGACGGACCGCCTCGGCATTGTTACTGCCGACAGCGATCATCATGGAGTAGCCATTGCGTGCCATCAGTCGAAGGCGATAGATCCGATCCCCCAAGGTGCCATCAGTGACCAGCTCTCGGACATTAGGTGCGAAGAGTTTGTACTTCTTCACCGCTTTCCGAAGCGCAGTTCGTGAAGCGTCATTGAAGGATCCATCACCTGGTCCTCCGGAGTCGAAGAGAAGTGCGATCTTCCTCGTGCGATCGATCCCATCGGAAGAGGAGGCTGAAGTGGCTTGGGAGATGGCAGTGAAGGTGATGAGCAAGAGTGTGGCGAGAGAGATCGAGAGATATCTACGCATCATCACTCACTCCTCCCCTGAACGGTCAGCGATGGCGTGGCAGAAGACCCATATTCGCATAGACCCGAGCGAGGGTATCGCTTGCTACGACCTCTGCCTTCTTCGCACCTGCTTCGATGATGGCAAGGAGCTCTGAACGTTCAGTCAGAAGTTGCTGAGTCCGCGTCCTCACCGGCGCGAAGTAGTCAGCGACGGTGTTCGCCACTGCCATCTTGAAATCACCATACCCCGAGCCAGCGAACTCCGCCTCGAGTGCAGGGATGGACTTCCCACCGAGGTGCGACAAGATGGTCAGAAGGTTGGAGATTCCGGGCTTCTCCTTCTCGTCGAAGCGAATCTCCTTACCCATGTCGGTCACCGCAGACTTGATCTTCTTGATGTTGACGTTCGCCTCATCCAAGATGTCGATGACGCCTGCTTGAGAAGCCGCAGATTTACTCATCTTCGCGCTTGGGTCTTGAAGATCATTGATCTTCGCACCTGCCTTCATGATCTGCGCCTCAGGGATGACAAGCGTCTCGCCATAACGGGTATTGAAACGCTGACCAAGGTCACGAGTTAGTTCGACGTGTTGCCGCTGATCCTCACCCACGGGGACGAGATTTGCGCCATAGAGCATGATGTCGGCTGCTTGTAACAAGGGGTAGGTGAAGAGACCTACTGTGGTTCGATCCGCACCGGCCTTCTGTGACTTGTCTTTGAATTGAGTCATCCGACTTGCTTCACCGAAACCCGCAAGACATTCCATCACCCAGCCAAGTTGATTATGTGCAGAGACCTGGGACTGCACGAAGATCGTACAACGATTCGGATCGAGACCGAGGGCGATGAGCTGCGCCACTGATGTGAGCGTTCGCTCCGTCAAGATCTTCGGATCGACATCGACAGTGATTGCATGGAGATCGACGACGCAATAGAAGGCATCATGGGAATCTTGAAGGGCGACCCATTGCCTGATCGCGCCAAGATAATTACCTAGATGGAATGAGTCTGCTGTCGGTTGGATCCCGGAGAGGACTCGCTTCATCTCTGAAGTTTATCGGGCGCTTTCGTTGATGGCGGGACCTGTGACGGAGACGAGTGCGCGACCGACTCGGCGTCCTTCCATCTCGATCACAGTGATGCGGAATCCATCGAGATGCACCACATCATGGTCCACTGGCATACGGCCAAGGTGATGCATGATCAATCCGCTGAGCGTCTCATAAGGGCCATCAGGCAGGTTCTTACCTATCTCTTCTGCAAGATCATCGAGCGCGACGAGTCCATCGACTTCGAGTTCGCCGGTTCGAGGTTGGGTCTCGATCTCATTCTCGCTCTCGTCATACTCATCATGGATCTCGCCGATCATCGTCTCGACGAGATCCTCCAGGGTGACGATGCCATCGGTACCGCCATACTCATCAAGGACGATCGCGATCTGTTGTCGACCTGCACGCATCTCACTCAGTGCTGGAAGGACACCTTTAGTCCCGGGAAGGAAGATGATGGGGCGCACCAGATCACGGATTAGTGAGGTCGGTGCATGTTCCGGATCGAGAAGGTCTCTGACGTGGATGAAGCCGACGACTTCATCGCTAGAACCGCGAACGACGGGATAGCGAGAGTGCGCCTTCTCCACCGCGACTGTGATCGCCTCTTTGATCGTAAGCGATGCGTCAAGGAAGTCAACCTCGGTACGTGGGCGCATCACTTCATGAATCTGGGTCTCGCTCGCATTGAAGACCTCTTCGACGATATCGCGCTCCTCATCGGTAAGCGCTTGATGGCCGGAGACGAGATCTATCAACTCCTCTTCCGACATATCTTGACGCCCTGAATTTGGATCGATTCCGAAGAGGCGGACGACAGCATTGGTCGAACGCGAGAGCAACCAGATCAGCGGGCGAAAGACTTTGGCGACGTTATCTACGACGATGGCAAGGGTTGGTGCAAGCGCCTCAGCCTTTGCGAGCGCGACGCGCTTTGGGACCAACTCACCGAAGACGAGCGAGAAGTAGGCGATGACGAGAGTGAGGCCGACGAGTGAGATCGTCTCGGCGAGAGCAGGAGAGATCCCGGTATCGATGAGATAAGGAATGAGGTATTCACCGAGTTGGTCAGCGCCGACAGCAGCGGAAAGGAAGCCGAAGAGGGTCACGCCAACCTGGACGGCGGCGAGGAATCGATTTGGGTCCTTTGCGAGATGGGCGACTCGGGCGCCACGTTTTCCACGGCCAGCCAATTGCCGGACCTGGCCTTCACGTAAGGTAACCAGGGCTATCTCAGCAGCAACGAAGATTGTTCCCAAGCCTATGAAGAAGAAGACGAGGGCGATATCGAGGAGGAGTTGAACCAGGGAGAAGGTACTCGGGTCGGGGTCCATGAGGTGCCTGATTCTAAAGCCTGCCACGCTCGCCCATTCAAATCCCAGTTCACCCCGCTTCCCGCCGACTCTCCGGGCGAGCGTGCTTCCCTTCCCTTCCTCCTCACGCTCGCGTAACCTCCCGGCTGACGCCAGGACCTCTGACGTCAAAGCAAGTGCAACCTTTATCCAACGGATCGTCGGGCACGTACCGCCCGGTTAAGGGAGTTGAGAACGATGGCATCTGTACGTTTTGAGAAAGCATCACGAATCTATCCAGGCACCACAGCACCTGCAGTCGACAAACTCGATCTCGTCGTCAATGACGGAGAGTTCCTCGTACTCGTCGGACCATCAGGATGCGGTAAGTCGACATCACTTCGAATGTTGGCAGGACTCGAGGAGATCGACAACGGCGCGATCTTCATCGGTGATCGTGATGTCACGAATGTCGCACCAAAAGATCGCGATATCGCGATGGTCTTCCAGTCCTATGCGCTCTATCCACACATGACAGTGGCCGAGAACATGGGCTTCGCACTCAAGATCGCAGGAGTCGCGAAAGAAGAACGCGATCGTCGCGTCCAAGATGCTGCCAAGCTCTTGGATCTCGAGGCATATCTTGAGCGAAAGCCGAAGGCTCTCTCTGGTGGTCAGCGCCAGCGCGTTGCGATGGGTCGTGCGATCGTCCGTGAACCACAAGTCTTCTTGATGGATGAACCACTCTCCAACCTCGACGCGAAACTTCGCGTCGCCACCCGTACCCAGATCGCAGCGCTACAACGCCGCCTTGGGATCACCACGGTCTACGTCACACACGACCAAGTGGAAGCCATGACCATGGGTGATCGCGTCGCCGTCTTGAAGGATGGCCTCTTGCAACAGTGCGACACCCCACGCAATCTCTATGACAACCCAGCGAATGCATTCGTCGCAGGTTTCATCGGCTCCCCTGCAATGAACCTTCTCGTAGCCCACGTCGAAGGAGGGAACGCGAAACTCGGTTCGCTCTCTCTCGCCACCAAGGCGCAAGGAGAAGTGATCGTCGGTATACGTCCAGAAGGATTCGTCCCGGCACCAAGTGGCTTCGAGATCAATGTCGAGGTCGTCGAGGAGTTGGGCGCCGATGCATTCGTCTACGGAAAGCCAGCAGATCCAAGCGTCAGGTTCTACTCCACAGATGAAGGTGCACAAGTCATCGTCCGCTGGGATCCGAAGAACCCACCACGCCCAGGAGATCGCATCTCGGTCCAGCCACAACCTGGAGCGGTCCACTTCTTCGATGTCGCAACAGGGAAGGCTCTCTAGAGTCTCTTTCAGGAAATTTGTTGGCAATAAGAAGAAGGCCTGGAGTCGATCACTCCAGGCCTTCTTCGTTACTTCAGATCTTCGGTCGAGAACTCTCCCTTAGGCCATCTTCGCCTTGAGATTGTCATTGATCGCACCCAAGAACTCCTGGGTGTTGAGCCAAGGGGCATCAGGTGCGATGAGAAGTGCGAGGTCCTTCGTCATCTTCCCACTCTCCACGGTTTCGATACAGACACGCTCGAGCGTCTCAGCGAACTCGTTGAGCTTCGGATTCGAATCCAACTTCGCGCGATGTGCGAGACCTCGAGTCCATGCGAAGATCGAGGCGATCGGATTGGTTGAGGTGGCCTTGCCTGCTTGATGGTCGCGATAGTGGCGAGTGACGGTGCCATGCGCGGCCTCTGCCTCGACAGTCCTGCCATCAGGGCTCATCAAGACCGAGGTCATGAGACCCAGCGATCCATACCCTTGTGCGACGGTGTCGGATTGCACATCGCCGTCATAATTCTTACAGGCCCAGATGTAACCGCCCTCCCAGCGAAGCGAGGTGGCGACCATGTCATCGATCAATCTGTGGTCGTACTCGAGACCGAGTTTGTCGAACTCCGACTTGAACTCACTCTCGAAGACCTCTGCGAAAATGTCCTTGAAGCGACCGTCGTAAGCCTTGAGGATCGTGTTCTTGGTGGAGAGATAGACCGGATACTTCCGCGCGATTCCGTAGTTGAAGGAGGCACGAGCGAAGTCGCGGATCGAATCATCCAAGTTGTACATCGCCATCGCGACGCCAGAGCCTGGGAACTTGAAGACCTCGAACTCCATCGGCGCCGAGCCATCCTCTGGCTTGAAGGTCATAGTGAGGGTTCCCTTGCCTGGAACCTTGAAGTCAGTGGCGCGGTACTGATCACCGAATGCGTGGCGGCCGATGACGATGGGCTTGGTCCAGTGTGGGATCAATCGCGGGACATTCTTGATGATGATCGGCTCACGGAAGATGACACCGCCGAGGATGTTGCGGATGGTGCCGTTCGGTGACTTCCACATCTGCTTGAGATTGAACTCTTTGACTCGAGCCTCGTCAGGAGTGATGGTCGCACACTTGACGCCGACGCCATGTTTCCTGATCGCATTCGCAGAATCGATCGTCACCTGGTCGTTTGTGGCATCACGATGCTCGATACCGAGGTCGTAATACTCGAGGTTGACATCGAGATACGGCAGGATCAATTGCTCCTTGATGAAGGACCAGATGATCCTCGTCATCTCATCACCATCGAGCTCGACGACGGTTCCCTCGACTTTGATCTTGCTCATCTACTTGCCCTCCCAGATTCTTCTCTAGAGATCCTTCACATCTGCTTGCTTCGAACGGACTGCCTCAGCTGCTACTTTGAGTGCATCTAGCTCAGCGCCATCGAGTGCGGTCTCGACCACCTTCTTCACACCACTTCGACCGATCTCTGCCTCGACGCCGAGATAGACATCGGAGATCCCGTATTGCCCGGTGACCCATGCACATACCGGCATCACTGCACCGGAATCCTCGATCACTGCCTTCGCCATCCTTGCTGCTGCTGCGGATGGTGCGTAGTAGGCCGAACCTGTCTTCAAGAGCGCGACGATCTCAGCGCCACCATTGCGGGTGCGATCGACCAACTCTGCGATATCGCTTGCTGAGAGCATCGATGAGAGTGGCTTGCCGTCGACCGTACAACGGCTCGGTACCGGCACCATCGTCTCGCCATGTGATCCGAGAGTGAGCGTCGCGACACGTGATACCTCGACGCCAAGCTTCTCCGCAACGAAGTGAGTGAAGCGGGCGGTATCGAGCATCCCGGCCTGGCCCATCACTCGGTTATGCGGGAACTTGGTCGCGATCTGTGCCAGTGCGGTCATCTCATCGAGGGGATTGGAGACGACGATAACGACGGCATTAGGAGCATGCTTTGCGACATTCTCTGCGACGCCACGGACGATTCCGGCGTTGACTCCGATCAGATCCATGCGACTCATACCAGGCTTGCGTGGGAGTCCAGCGGTTATGACGACGACATCAGAACCTGAGATCGCCTCGTAACCCTTGCCATCTGCGGTGGTCGTCTGACCGATCACCTTCGTCTCGAAACCTTCGATGCTTCGCGACTGATTGATGTCGAGTGCGATGCCCTCTGGCTTGCCCTCCACGATATCCGTCAAGACCACGGTCTCGAAGATGTCGTACTCAGCAAGACGAAGCGCGGTGGTTGATCCATAGAAACCGGCTCCGACGACAGTTACTTTCCCGTTACGTGCCATATCGATTTTCTCTCTTCTTCGATTCCTTCGCGTTCGATTCTCTTGCGCCTGCTATCGCAGCAACTTCACGCCTCTTCAAATCCTACCGGCGGATCTGTCGTGCCTCTGCCGGCGGATCTACCTCAGATCGATGATCTAGGAAGGAGCAGCGCCACTGTTATCAAGGCCACAGCGATGATCAGTGGTGCGATGACGGCAACCGGACGGCGCCAGCCACGATGGATCGCATCAGCCCCGACCTGGAGGACGATGCCTACTCCCATGATGATGGCACCGAATCTGATGTTCGTGAATAAGGCGGTGATGACACCAACCAGGAAGAGCGAGGGACCTAACCAACTCAAGCCGCGACCGATTGCGACCATCATCTCTTCATCTTCCTTCGATGGATCTGCATGATGTTATCGAGCAACATCGCCCGAGTCATCGGACCGACTCCACCTGGGACAGGTGAGAGTGCTCCTGCGACCTCGGCGACAGCGGGATCGACATCACCGAAGAGTTTGCCATCGACGCGTGTGAGTCCGACATCGACCACAGTCGCACCGGGTTTGATCATCGAAGGTGTGAGGAACCACTTCTTACCGACTGCTGCGATCACGACATCAGCCTGACGGATGATCCGCTCCGGATCGATCGTCTTCGAATGGACGATCGAGACCGAGGCATTGACATGGTGCGATGAGAGCAACATCGCAAGCGGTCGTCCCACCGTGATCCCGCGCCCGAGGATCGCGACGCTCACACCTTCTAGTTCGATCTCATAGGAGCGAAGGAGAGTGAGGATCGCAAGAGGGGTGCAGGGGTAGATGCCATGCTCATCAAGGAGCAGGTGTCCGAGATTGATCGGATTGAGTCCATCGCAATCCTTCTCGGGATCGATCGCCTCCAAGAAGGTGATGCTCTCCCTCCCAGGGATCGGTAACTGGACGATGAATCCGGTGCAGTGCGGATCGCGATTGAAGGAATCGATCGCAGCGTGGATCTCGCGATCGCTTGCGCTGGCAGGTAGCTCGACACGTAGGGACCTGATCCCTACCTCAGCGCAATCACGGTGCTTTCCTGCCACATAAGTGTGTGATGCTGGATCATCCCCGACCAGTATGGTGCCAAGACCAGGGCGCTTCGACTCTGGCAGACCCTCGAGTTCGCTCTTGATCGCACCCTTGATGGCAGAGGCGATACGTTTGCCGTCGAGTGTGAT
>Ga0164292_10001478_pt1 | contig 19004 bp, 19 predicted proteins | sample GEODES117metaG_FD_111486 | JGI IMG/M metagenome (GOLD analysis project Ga0164292, IMG submission 111486) | Eutrophic lake water microbial communities from Lake Mendota, Wisconsin, USA - GEODES117 metaG | ecosystem: Environmental > Aquatic > Freshwater > Lake | place: USA: Lake Mendota...
TCAACGGGATAGCGGGCAACGTCCCACTTGGCTTGGTCAAGGACGCAATTCTCGGCGGCGCATTCGCCAGCTACGACAACACCGAGGTCAGCTGGCCCCAGGAGGCGCGGACGACTACCGGAAATGACAGCCTCACCCTGGGCGAGTCGGTCACCCAGGGCGCCGACAACCTCGACGTGGCGCTCGCGCAGGCGCTCACGCAGATCGGACCGGGCGAACACGTCACCATCATCGGGCTGTCGGCAGGCGCTCTGGTCGCCGACGAGCAGCTGAAACGGCTGCTCGCCGATCCCGACGCGCCCGACAAAAGTAAGCTCAAGTTCGTCGTCATCGCCGACTCCAGTCGTTCCTCGTTCAACCAAAATCGGTACGACGACATTCTGAACTACCAGTACAGCACGCCTGTCGACACCAAGTACGACACTGTTGTCGTCGTCGCGGAGTATGACGGATTCGCTGACTTCCCGGACCGCGTGTGGAACATCGTCGCCGTCATCAACGCCTATGTCGGCGAATTCTTGAATCACGTCCCGAGCGTGTTCACCGATCTGTCCACGGTGGACCCCTCGGACATCACCGTCACCACGAACTCTCTGGGCGGGGTCACGACGAAATACTTCCTGCCGTCCGAACATCTGCCCTTGGTGGAGCTGCTGCCGTTCCTCGAGCCGCAGGAAGCCGTACTGAAGCAGATCGTCGACTCCGCCTACAAGCGCAACGACGCTCCGAGCGCGGCCGCCACTCCCGCTCCCGCCGCAGCGGTTGCGGTCGCGAACATCGCCGATAGCGTTGCCGTCGCGGCGCCCCAGGCCATTGCAGCACCCGAGGCCGTAGCGTCGGCGAGTGTCGCCTCCGCGAAAACTCCGGAGGTCAGCGCGCCCGCCGAAACGGTGGCCGACAGGCAATCGGTCCCGGCGGCTGAGCCCACCACTGACCCGGCCCCGGTTGCCGAGCCCACCACCGACCCGACCCCGGTTGCCGAGCCCGCCACGGACCCGACCCCGGTCGGCGATGCGCTCGACACTGCGACCGAGAACCCAGCAGAAGGTTCCGTCGACGCACCCGAGCCGACCGGTCGCCGCGCGGCAAGCACCCGCGGCTCGGACGGTTCAGATGTGACACACCGGTCGAATGGGAACACTGCGAGGTCGGCAGCGTCATCCCGCGCCGACAAGTCGCCGTCCGAGTAAGCGATTCCGCCACCCCGCTCGGGTGGCCCGACAGCCGGCCGACCGCGCGGCCGGCTATTCCGGGGCCAGCAGCACGTCGGCGTCGAAGCAGGCGTGCTGGCCGGTGTGACAGGCCGCACCGGCCTGGTCGACCTCGAGAAGTACCGTGTCACCGTCGCAGTCCAGCTTGACCGAGTGCACGTACTGGGTGTGCCCGGAGGTCTCGCCCTTGACCCACTGCTTACCGCGGGAGCGCGAATAGTAGGTCGCCTGCCGGGTCTGCAGGGTACGGGCCAGCGCCTCGTCGTCCATCCAGGCGACCATGAGTACCACGCCGGTACCCCGTTCCTGGGCGACGACGCCGAACAGGCCGTCGGCGTTTCGCTTGAGCCGCTTGGCGATTGCCGGGTCTAGCACTATCGCACCGTAATCCCTTCGGCTGCCATGGCAGCTTTGACCTCGGCGATGGTCAATTCTCCGAAGTGGAACACACTGGCCGCCAAAACCGCATCCGCACCGGCCTGCACCGCGGGCGCGAAGTGCCCGACGGCCCCAGCTCCCCCGCTGGCGATCACCGGAACGCTGACCGCCTGCCGCACCGCGCGCAGCATGGGAAGGTCGAAGCCGGCCTTAGTGCCATCGGCGTCCATCGAGTTCAACAGGATTTCGCCGACGCCGAGTTCCGCTCCGCGCCTTGCCCATTCGATGGCATCGATCCCGGTCCCCTGCCGGCCACCGTGGGTGGTGACCTCCCACCCCGACGGCGTCGGCGCCGATCCGGCGGGCACGGTGCGGGCATCCACCGACAACACGATGCACTGCGACCCGAACTGACGCGACAGTTCGGCCAGCAACTCCGGTCGAGCGATGGCAGCGGTATTGACCGACACCTTGTCAGCACCGGCCCGCAGCAGGGCATCGACGTCGGCTACCGACCGCACTCCCCCACCGACGGTCAGTGGGATGAATACCTGCTCGGCAGTGCGGCTGACGACGTCGAGCATCGTCGCCCGGCCCGACGAGGAGGCGGTGACGTCGAGGAAGGTCAGTTCGTCGGCGCCCTGCGCGTCGTAGACCGCAGCCAATTCCACCGGATCCCCGGCGTCGCGCAGGTTCTCGAAGTTCACCCCTTTGACCACCCGGCCGGCATCGACGTCCAGACAGGGAATGACCCGCACTGCAACATCCATCAGCGGTACTCCTCCGGTGATCCGACCCGGTGCAGGATCTCCAAGACCTCCTCGTGCGCTCCCGGCGCGGCGCTCAGCGTCGAGGAGGTCTGCACGCTCCAGGGTTCGCCGTCCAGGCCGGTCACCACCCCGCCGGCGGCCCGCACGATGGCGACGCCGGCGGCGTGATCCCACACCTTGCCCCCGAAACTGACTGCTGCACCCACGATCCCGGCAGCCACATACGCCATGTCGATACCGGTGGATCCGTGCATCCGCAGCTTGGAACACACCCGGCTGAGTTCCTCCAGTACAGCCACCCGGTAGCGACCGGGGAAGCGCCCGCCCCAGTCGGCGTTGAAGGTGCCGAAGGTGACGATGGAATCGGCCAGACCCACCCGGGTCAGGGACGGATGTTCGACGCCGTTGACATACAACGGCCCACCGCTGACGGCGGTGTAGCGCTGCCCGGTGAACGGCAGCCAGGTCAGCCCGGCCACCGGTTGGCCGTTGTACAGCAGGCCCAGCAGCATCGCGGCCATCGGGGAGCCTGCGGCGTAGTTGAAGGTCCCATCGATCGGGTCGAGGACCCACACCAGTTCGCCGTCCAGATCAGCCCCGCCGAACTCCTCGCCGTGCACCCCGATTCCGGTGGCTGCTTCCAGTTCGGCGACCACCTGACGTTCGATGGCCAGGTCCACCTCGGTGGCGAAGTCGTTGCCCTTCTTCTGTACCGCGGAGTCGGCCCGATGCCCGGCGATGAACGGCGCCACGGCACGGTCCAGGATGGTCGCGGCGTCAGCGACCAGCACCTCCAGGTCGGGCACGTTAACGGTTCACCGCGTCCTTCATCGCTGCGAGCGCCTCGGGCAGCGTGAAACGACCGGCGTAGAGGGCTTTTCCGACGATGGCTCCCTCGACGCCGCTGTCGGTGAGCGTTGCGATGGCGCGCAGGTCGTCCAGGCTGGACACTCCGCCGGAGGCGATCACCGGGGCGTCGGTGCATTCGGCGACACCTTCGAGGAGTTCCAGGTTCGGCCCGGTGAGGGTGCCGTCCTTGGTGACATCAGTGACCACGAAGCGCGAACACCCTTCATCGTCAAGGCGTTCCAGTACCTGCCAGAGGTCACCGCCGTCGGTCTCCCAGCCTCGGCCACGCAATCGATGCTCACCGTCGACGATCTGCACGTCCAGACCGACGGCGACCTTGTCGCCGAACTCGGCGATCGCCCGCGCGCACCAGAGCGGGTTCTCCAGCGCGGCCGTGCCGATGTTGACCCGCTCGCATCCGGTGGCCAGCGCCGCGCGCAGCGACGCATCGTCGCGGATACCACCGGACAGTTCGACTTTGACATCCAGCGTCCGCACCACCTCGGCCAGCAATTGCGCGTTGCTGCCGCGGCCGAACGCCGCGTCAAGGTCCACCAGATGGATCCATTCCGCGCCGTCGCGCTGCCAGGTCAGCGCCGCCTCCAACGCTGAGCCGTACTCGGTTTCACTACCGGCCTTGCCCTGGACCAGTCGCACGGCCCGACCCTCGACGACGTCGACCGCCGGCAGCAAGATCAGTTCTGTCCTGTCGGTGTTCATAGAAGTCCCTCAACCCAATTCGTCAGCAACGCCGCACCGGCGTCGCCGCTCTTCTCCGGATGAAACTGCGTCGCCGACAGCGGTCCGTCTTCGACCGCCGCCAGGAACCGCACGTGATGGGTGGCCCAGGTCAGCAGCGCATCAGGTGCGCCCTGCCAACTCTGCGCGGCGTAGGAGTGCACGAAGTAGAACCGGGTGTCGGCGTCCAGCCCGCGAAACAGCCGACTGCCCGGCGCCGCCTCGACGACGTTCCACCCCATGTGTGGGATGACCGGGGCGTCCAGGCGGGTCACCGACCCCGGCCACTGCCCGCACCCGCGGCTGTCAACCCCGAACTCCACTCCTTGATCGAACAGGATCTGCATACCGACACACACTCCGAGTACGGGCCCGCCCGCCGCCACCCGATCGGCGATGATCTCGTCGCCGCCGATGCCCCGCAGCCCGGTCATGCAGGCCTCGAACGCACCAACCCCGGGAACCACCAGCCCGTCCGCGGCCAGCGCGGCGGAGCGGTCGGCGGTCACGGTGACCTGCGCCCCGACCCTCTCCAACGCACGCTGGGCCGAGCGGAGATTGCCGGAGCCGTAATCCAGGATCACGACAGAAGCTGTCACAGAACGCCTTTGGTGGACGGCACGCCCACGGTACGGGGATCTGGCTCGACGGCCTGCCGCAGCGCCCGGGCGACTGCCTTGTACTGCGCCTCGGTGATGTGGTGCGGATCGCGGCCGTAAAGGACGCGCACATGCAGGGCGATGCGGGCATTGGCGGCCAGCGATTCGAAGACGTGCCGGTTGATCACGGTGTGGTACGGCACGCCGGAACCGGCGATGGTGAAGTCCACCAGGTACTCCGGTTCGCCGGTGTGCACGAAATACGGACGCCCGGAAACGTCGACGGCCGCATGGGCCAGCGTCTCGTCCATGGGAATGAAGGCGTCGCCGAACCGGCGGATGCCCTTCTTGTCGCCGAGTGCCTGCCCCAGGGCGGTGCCGAGCACGATGGCGGTGTCCTCGACGGTGTGGTGGCCCTCGATCTCCACATCACCACGCGCGGTGACGGTCAAGTCGAAACTGGCGTGGGTCCCCAGCGCGGTGAGCATGTGGTCGAAGAACGGCACCCCGGTGTCGATGGCGACCTTGCCGGTGCCATCCAGGTCGAGGTCCACGACGATGTCGGATTCTTTGGTCTTGCGTTCTACCCGGGCGCGGCGGGCTGCCGGCGGGCAGGAGCGAAGCGAGTCGGGAGTCGTATTGGTTGTCGTCACGGTGCTCCTAGTGGCTGGGACAGCTCGATTGGCGCCAGCTGCTGGCTGACGGTCAAGAAGGCGTCATTCTCGGCCGGTAGGCCGATGGTTACGCGCAGATAGCCGGGAATGCCGACGTCGCGGATCAGTACACCGTCGGCCAGGTAGTGCTCCCAGGCCTTGGCGCCATCGGTGAACAGACCGAACAGGACGAAGTTCGCGTCGCTGGGAACCACTCGGAAACCCATGTCCCGCAACGACGCACTGACCCGGTCGCGTTCAGCGGCCAGCGCGGCCACGCTGGCCAGCGTCTCGTCGGCGTGGCGCAAGGCGGCACGAGCGGCGGCTTGGGTGAGCGCTGAGAGGTGGTAGGGCAGCCTCACCAGCAGCACGGCCTCGATCACTGCTGGGGCAGCGACCAGGTAACCCAGTCGGCCGCCGGCGAAGGCGAACGCCTTACTCATGGTGCGGCTGACGATCAGCCGGGCCGGGTACTGCTCGAGCAGCGCGATGGCACTGGGCTGGCTGGAGAACTCCCCGTAAGCCTCGTCGACGATGAGCACCCCGCTCGTCATCGCCTCCAGCAGGTGGCGCAAATCGATCAGTGAAATGCTCTGTCCAGTAGGGTTATTCGGGCTTGTCACGAAGACGACATCGGGCTGCTCGCGGCGGATTGCGCCAATCGCCGCCTCAACGTCGAGACTGAAGTCGGCCGCGCGGACCGCCTCGATCCATCGGGTCTGGGTGCCGTCGGAGATGATCGGGTGCATCGAATAGGACGGCACGAATCCGATCGCGCTGCGCCCCGGGCCGCCGAAGGCCTGGAGTAATTGCTGCAGGATTTCGTTGGATCCGTTGGCCGCCCAGACGTTCTCGGCAGCTATACCGATTCCGGTACGCGCGGTGAGATATTCGGCGATGTCGCTGCGCAGTGCGACGGCATCCCGGTCGGGGTAGCGGTGCAACTGTGCGGCCGCCTCCCGAACCGCCTCAGCGGTGTCATCGACCAGCGCACGACTGGGCGGGTACGGATTCTCGTTGGTGTTCAACCGCACCGGGACCTGCAGTTGCGGTGCACCATAGGCGGATTTGCCGCGCAGGTTATCCCGCAACGGCAGATCGTCGAGACCTACCTGCTGACCTAATGTCACCTCTCGAACCTCCGGCGCACCGCTTCGCCGTGCGCGGGCAGATCCTCCGCCTTTGCCAGGGTGATCACGTAGCCGGACACGTCCTTCAGTGCCGCCTCGGTGTAGTCCACGACGTGAATTCCGCGCAGGAAGGTCTGTACCGACAAGCCACTGGAGTGCCTGGCGCACCCGGCGGTAGGCAGCACATGGTTGGAGCCGGCGCAGTAGTCGCCCAGGCTCACCGGCGACCATGGACCAACGAAAACCGCTCCTGCGGAACGGATTCGGGACGCGACCTCAGCGGCGTCGGCGGTCTGGATCTCCAGGTGCTCGGCGGCGTAGGCGTTGACCACCCGAACCCCGGTGTTGATGTCGTCGACCAGCACGATCGCCGACTGCGGACCGCCCAGTGCCTCGGTCACCCGCTTGCGATGGACCGTGGTCTGCAACTGCGACGACAACTCGGACTCGGTGGCTTCAGCCAGTTCGAGACTGTCGGTGACCAGCACACTGGCCGCCATCACGTCGTGCTCGGCCTGGCTGATCAGGTCGGCCGCCACGTGCACCGGGTCGGCCGTGTGATCGGCCAGAATGGCGATCTCGGTGGGGCCGGCTTCGGAGTCGATGCCGACCTGCGAGCGGCATATCCGTTTGGCCGCAGTGACGTAGATGTTTCCGGGGCCGGTGATCATGTCCACCGGCGCTAGATCTGCCCCATCGGTGTCAACCCCGCCGTAGGCGAGCAACGCCACCGCCTGCGCACCGCCGACCGCCCACACCTCTTCGACGCCGAGCATCCTGGCGGCGGCCAGAATGGTCGGGTGTGGCAGCCCGCCGAAGTCGGCCTGAGGCGGACTGGCCACCACCAGCGATTCGACGCCGGCGGCCTGGGCGGGTACCACGTTCATCACCACGCTGGACGGGTAGACCGCGGTGCCGCCGGGAACGTAAAGACCGACCCGTTCCACCGGCACCCAGCGCTCAGTGACCGAGGCGCCGGGCGCCAGCAGCGTGGTGGTGTCCTTGCGGCGCTGCTCTGCGTGCACCGTGCGGGTGCGCTCGATAGCGACGTCCAACGCGGCTCGCACGTCCGGGTCCAACCGGTTCAGCGCAGCGTCGAGTTCTGCCTGTGGAACCCGCACCGTCGCTGGACGGACCCCGTCGAACTTCGCGCCGTACTCCAGCGCCGCGGGCGCCCCACGTTCGGCGATGTCCGCCACGATCGGCCGCACCGTGGGGACCACCGCGTCGACGTCCACCCCGCCGCGGGGCAGGGCAGCACGCAACTGCGCGGCGGTCATCGCGCGGCCGCGCAGGTCGATGCGGGAGATCGGGGGGGAGATCGGGATGCTCATCGCCCGTCATTGTCCCTGATCGGGGTAGGGATAGAAAAATCAATTACCCATCTGTGGCCACATCGAGTCTGGCCCCAGATCATGTTTGCGCGGCGACACGGCGCGATGACCGCAAAGTCGATGACGACTCCGGCTCGCCGACGAGGACAATGGGGTGATGCGCGCGCAGGATCACCCCAACAACGCCCCCGGCGTTCCGATGAGATTCCCGCCCTGGTTCGAGAACTTTCAGATCAAGTACATCAATCCGGTGGCCGTACCGATCGCCCGATTCACCCCGGGCATCACTGTGATCACACATCGCGGCCGCAAGTCCGGGCGGCGCCTCGAGACCGCCGTCTCGGCCTACCGCAAGGGCCACACCGTGGCCATCATGCTGGGCCACGGCAAAACCAACTGGGTCAAGAACATCCTGGCGGCCGGCGAGGCCGACATCCGGCTTCGTGGACGCGACGTGCACCTGATCAACCCGCGCATCGTGGAGGCGGGCAGCGACAACCCGTCACTGCCGCTGATGGCCCGGATAGCAGCCCGGCGGGGGTTCGGCGTCTTCGTCGCCGACATCGTCCCCATCCAGTAGGAAGAACCTGCCGGCCCGCCACACCGTGATGTGCGGGCCACCTCAGCCGGTGGCCTACAGGTCCAAACCGATGTCGAGCACCCGCACCGAATGGGTCAGCGCACCGACGGCCAGATAGTCCACCCCGGTGCCGGCGTATTCGGCGGCGGTGTCCAGCGACAGCCCGCCCGAGGACTCCAGCAGCACCCCCGGCGCCCGGGCGTCCCGACGCTGCACCGCCATCTGGGTCTGCCACACCGGGAAGTTGTCCAACAGGATCAATTGGACGTCCTCACCGAGCACGTCGTCGAGTTGCTCGAGGGTGTCGACCTCGACTTCACAGGGCAGGTCCGGAGCAGCTTCGCGGACCGCACGAAGCGCGGCCACCACCGATCCGGCGGCAGCGACATGGTTGTCCTTGATCAGGGCGGCGTCGCCCAGACCCATCCGATGGTTGACCCCGCCGCCGACCCGGACCGCATACTTCTGCAGCGCGCGAAGGCCCGGCAGAGTCTTGCGGGTATCCCGGATGCGGGCCTTCGTGCCCTCGACGGCGTCCACCCATGCCGCGGTCGCGGTCGCGATCCCGGACAGGTGACAGACCAGGTTGAGCAACGTCCGCTCGGCGGTGAGCAGGCCGCGGGTGCCGGCCTCCAGTGTCAGCAGGGGCTGACCGGGGTGCAGGCGGGTGCCGTCGGCGACGTGCTCGTGCACCCGGTACCCGTCGGGGCCCAGCACCTCATCGAGCACCATGACGGCCACGTCCACGCCCGCGGCCACCCCGGCCTCGCGGGCCACCACGGCCGCCTCGGTGCGGGCATCGGCGGACACGGTGGCCAGGGTGGTGATGTCCGGGCCGTAGTGCAGGTCTTCGGCGAGGCCGCGCCGGATGGTGCCGAGCGCTTCGGTCCTCTCCCCCGGGCTCAGCGTGATGGCGGTCGTCATGGCAGCGGTGCGACCGCAGTGTCGGCAATCGAGCGACTGACGGCCTGAGCCGGGTCGGTGTCGGGGTAGTCACCGCGGTGATGGCAGCCGCGGCTCTCGGTGCGGGCCAGCGCCGCGGCGGCGACCGCACGGGCGGTGGCGGTCAGCGCGGCGTCCTCGAAGTCCGTTCGGGTGCGGATGGGCCGGACCGGAGCCTCCTCGAGGACGCCGGCGAGGGCTCGCAGACCGTCCGCATCGCGGACCACTGAGGCCCACCGGGTCATCGACTGTTGCAGGACGGCCCTGTCACGCGAATCACGTTGAACCGCTTCAATGTTGGCCATCGGAGATCCGGCGCAGCGGGCGTGTTCGACCGCGGTACGCCCCGCCCGGCCACCGACGACCAGCCCCTCGAGCAGGCTGTTGGAGGCCAACCGGTTGGCTCCGTGCATGCCGGTGCGAGCCACCTCACCGGCGGCCAGCAGGCCCGGAAGCTCAGTACGGCCGGAGACGTCTGTGCTCACTCCACCGCAGCTGTAGTGGGCGCCGGGAACCACCGGGATCGGCTGGCGGGTCGGATCGATGCCGGCGGCGTGACAGGCTGCGGTCACGGTGGGGAACCGCTGCTCGAAGCGCTCGACGGAGCGGGCGTCCAGGTAGACGCAGGCGTCGCCGGTCTCGCGCAGACGGGCGTCGATCGCCGCCGCGACCACGTCACGGGGCGCCAGATCGCCCATCGGGTGCACCCCGGCCGTCACCGAATCACCGCGGGCGTCGCGCAGTACCGCGCCCTCACCGCGCAGCGCCTCGGTGATCAACGGTCGACGGCCGGTGCCGAGCGGATCGAACAGCATGGTCGGGTGGAACTGGATGAATTCGAGGTCGGTGACGCCGACGCCGGCCCACAGCGCCAGGGCGATGCCGTCACCGGTGGAGCCCTCCGGATTTGTGGTGGCGCGGTACAGGTGTCCCAGCCCCCCGGTCGCCATGATCACCGACGGTGCGTGGATGACACCGAGCCCGTCGTCGTTGCGCACCAGCACCCCGGTGACGGCCGAATCGTCATGCAGTACCTGCAGCGCAACGTGATTGCGCCGGATGTCCAAGGTGGCGGCGGCGTGATCGAGGGCGCGCTGCACCTCCGCTCCGGTGGCATCGCCACCGGCGTGCATGATGCGTCGGCGGGAATGCCCTCCCTCGCGGGTCAGCGCCCACTGGCCGGGTTCGGATTCATCGAAGCGGGCACCGTCGGCAATGAGGTCCGCCACCGCCTGGTATCCGTCAGCGACGATCGAGCGCACCGCCTCGGGGTCGCACAGTCCCGCCCCGGCGGCCAGGGTGTCGGCCACATGGGAGTCCACGGTGTCGTCGGTGAACGGCAGCACCACGGCGATGCCGCCCTGGGCGTAGAACGTGGCGGTGTCGTCAGCCTTGCTCAAAACCACGGTCCGGGCGCCCCGCCGGTGAGCAGCCAGTCCGGCGGCAAGGCCGGCCACGCCGGTGCCGATCACCACGACATCGGCGCGCTGCTGCCAGTCGACGCCGGCCGTGCCGCCGCAGGCTGCCGCGCCTGCACTGGCGCCATGGGGCGTAGCGCGACTCATTCCCCGCCGCCCGGCTGGCCGATCTCGATCATCCGGGTGACGCTGGCGCGGGCACGGCGGGCGGTCTCGGGGTCGACGTTGACTTCATCGGCACCTTCAACAAGGCAGCGGAGCAGCGCCGCGGGGGTGATCATCTTCATGTATTTGCAGGAGGCCCGGTCGTTGACGGCCTGGAAGTCGATCCCCGGCGCGGCCTTGCGCAACTGGTGCAGCATGCCGACCTCGGTGGCAACCAGGACCTGCCGGGCATCCGATGCGCGGGCGGCCTCAAGCATTCCGCCGGTGGACAGGATCTTCACCCGATCCTCGGGGAAGGCTCCCTCCCCGGCGAGATACAGCGCCGAGGTGGCACAACCGCATTCGGGGTGGACGTAGAGTTCGGCGTCCGGATGGCTGCGCGCCTGGGCGGCCAGTTCGTCGCCGTTGATACCGGCGTGCACATGGCATTCCCCGGCCCAGATGTGCAGGTTCTTCCGACCGGTCATGCGCCGGACGTGGGCACCGAGGAACTGGTCCGGGCAGAACAGCACCTCCCGGTCCGCCGGGATGGAGTCGACGACCTCAACGGCGTTGGACGAGGTGCAGCAGATATCGGTCAGTGCCTTCACCGCGGCGGTCGTATTGACGTAGGACACCACTACCGCGTCGGGGTACTCGTCTTTCCAGGCCTGCAGTTCCTCGGCGGTGATGGAGTCGGCCAGCGAACAGCCGGCCCGCTGATCCGGGATCAGCACCGTCTTGTCGGGTGCAAGAATCTTGGCAGTCTCGGCCATGAAGTGCACCCCGCAGAACACGATGGTGTCCTCGGGCGCCTCCGCGGCGATCCGCGACAGGGCCAGCGAGTCCCCGACATGGTCGGCAACGTCCTGGATTGCCGGCAGCTGGTAGTTGTGCGCCAGGATCGTCGCGTTGCGCAGGGTCGCAAGCCGACGGATCTCTGCCGCCCACTGCGCGTCACCCTGCACGCCGGTGTAGCCGCCGGGTCCGTCGACGATCCGGTCGGCGACGGGGGAATTCCAGCCGCCGACCATGGCGCCCAGCGGATCAACGACCGTCATGGCCGCCTCCTGTCGTTGCGTCGAGGTTTTCGATCTATGATCGAAAACATGGGTCATACTAGCACTCAACACGAGGTGCTGGCCGTCGTATTCCAGGTCCGCAACGTCGCCTCCGGCAAACCGGATCTCGAGGTGCTGTTATGGCAGCGCGCCCTGGCGCCTGAGCGTGGCAAATGGTCCCTGCCCGGCGGGCGGCTCGGCGAGGACGAGGATCTCAGCAGTTCGGTGCGCCGCCAACTCGCCGAGAAGGTCGATCTCCGTGAAGTGGCCCACCTCGAACAACTCGCTGTGTTCTCCGATCCGCACCGGGTGCCCGACGCCCGGGTCATCGCGTCGACGTTCCTGGGTCTGGTGCCCTCCCCCGCCAATCCCGCCCTGCCTCCCGACACCCGATGGCATCCGGTCCGCGACCTGCCACCGATGGCCTTCGACCACGAACCCATGGTGGCTTACGCCCACTCCCGACTGGCCGCCAAACTCTCCTACACCAATATCGGATTCGCTCTGGCTCCAAGGGAATTCGCGCTCTCCACGCTGCGAGACATCTACGGGGCCGCCTTGGGCTATCAGGTGGACGCCACTAACCTGCAGCGTGTACTGGCCCGGCGCGGGGTGATCACCGGTACCGGCACCACTGCGCACCCGGGCCGCAATGGGGGGCGGCCGGCGGCGTTGTACCGCTTCACCGATTCCCGGCTACGCGTGACCGACGAGTTCGCCGCGCTCAAGCCGCCGGGTACGCCGACTGGATTCTTAGAGCCCTCTTAAGGTAGAAACATCCCGATGACAACCGCGGACGGGGCCATCAGTCCCGAATGGATCGGCCGGGCCCCGCATGAGGATTTTCAACGCGGACTCCGGCCCGTGCTGCCGTCTCGGGATCCGTTCTACGAGCCGCCGGAGGGCTTCCGGCATGCCGCCCCCGGCACTGTGCTGCGCTCCCGCGACGTCGAACTGGGTTTCCTGGGCTTGATCCCGCAGCGGGTGCGGGCTACCCAGCTGCTGTTTCGCACCACCGACCGGCATGGCGAGCCGGAGGCCACCGTGACCACCGTGCTGGTACCAGCCGGGCATACCCACCGCCATCCGCGCCACGTGGTGTCCTATCAGTGCGCCATCGACGCGGTGTCCGCGCGCTGTTTCCCGTCGTATGCGTTGCGTCGCCGGGCCAAGGCGGTCGGGTCGCTGGCCCAACTGGAATTCCTGCTGATGGCCGCCGCCCTCGCCGAGGGATGGGTGGTGTCGGTTCCCGATCACGAGGGCCCCCACGGCATGTGGGGAACGCCGTATGAGCCGGGCCACCGGGTGCTCGACGGACTGCGCGCCACCCTGAACTTCGAGCGGTTCGGCCTTGCCTCGGACAGCAAGGTGGGGCTGTGGGGCTACTCCGGTGGCGGCCTGGCCAGCGCGTGGGCCGCCGAGGTGCACGACACCTATGCCCCCGAGCTCAATATCGTTGGCGCCGTGCTGGGTTCGCCGGTCGGAAACCTGGGTAACACGTTCCGCCGGCTCAACGGTACACAGTTCTCCGGGCTACCCGCCCTGGTGATTGCGGCGCTGGCCAAGACCTACCCCGCACTGCAGCGCGTGGTCGAGGAGCACGTCACCGACGAAGGCCGCGCCACGCTGCAACGCCTGGAGCGGATGACCACCCTGGAGGCGGTCATCCGGCTGTTCCGGGCCGATATGGACAACCTGCTGCGCCCACCGCTTGAGCAGGTGCTGAGCATGCCGGAGGTCAAGGACGTCTTCGAGGACCTCCGACTCGGCGGCACCGCACCGACGCCCCCGGTCCTGATCGTGCAGGCCGTGCACGACTCGGTGATCGCCGTCGACGACATCGACGAACTGGCCCACCTCTACGCCGAGGGCGGCGCGAAGGTGACCTACCACCGGGACATGTTCAGCGAGCACATGTTGCTGCATCCGATGTCGGCGCCGATGACGTTGCGCTGGCTCGCCGACCGCTTCGCCGACCGTCCGTTGGATGCCCACATCGTCCGGACCACATGGCCGACGCTGTTCAACCCGATCACCTACCCCGGCATGTGGCGACTGGGCCGAATCGTCGCCCGCGTTATGACCGGTGGGCGGGTTCCGTTCCGGCCGCTCTAGCAGGCTCGCCCGCCCACGGGTGCAGGTTCATCGGCGGGATCCTCGGATCCTCCGGCGGCCAGGCGCCCAGATCGTCGCGCGGCGTGGCCACTGTCATGAGCCCGTAGACCAGTGCCGCCAGCGCAGCCGGTAGCAGCAGAGTCACCGCTATCTGTAGAGGGTGGTGTCCCGGAAATACCGGCGGCGCCTCAGTGAAGTAGGCCACCCGGTTCTCCTGGGACAGCGCTGCCCCCGCGCGATCCGGGGTGCCGTAGCGCCAGTGCACCAGCCATGCGCCGACCCCCGCGGCGGCCGCCGCCGCACCCACCTGTCCGATCCACAGCGCGCCGGCGACCAGCGGACCACGGTGAGAGCGCCACTGCCACACCAGCACCGCCGAAACGATGGCCAGCATGGCCAGCAGACCGATGAGGATCGCCACGGCGACGAACTGGTTGTCGGCCTCCTTGCCGAGGAAGGCGTCAACCCGCTCACCTGATTTCGCCAGTCCGGTGATGGTGTGAATCGCCGGTGCGATCCAGGCCCACAGCGCGCCCAGCGCGGCGCCGCAGATCACCAGGCCCACAACGACATTCAGCGCGGCCACGCCACGGGAGCGACGCAACGGGCCGGTCATCGCTTGGCGTCCAGGTCAGCCGAGTCGACGTGCCCGTGCCGGGAACACTGCGCCCACCAGCCGTCCGGGCGTACCTGCACCACCATCCGCCGGCCGCACTCAGCACAGAACCGAGGCGGCTCCAGACCGAGTTGGGCGGTCATCGGCATGGCTTCACCATGCAGTTCGCCGGTGTAGATGTTGTAGATGCCAGCGGCCACCGGGGCCGGCTGCTGATCGGTCATCATTTACAGGCTGGCATTGAGAGCCTTGATCGGCATCTGCAGATCGTCGAGTAGTTCCAGGTCGGCTTCGGCGGGCCGGCCCAGTGTGGTCAGGTAGTTGCCGACGATCACCGCGTTGATCCCGCCCAGAATGCCCTGCTTGGCGCCAAGATCGCCGAGGGTGATCTCACGCCCCCCGGCGAAGCGCAGCATCGTGCGCGGAAGCGCCAGACGAAACGCCGCGACGGCTTTGAGCGCTTCTGCCGCGGGCATCACCTCGAGGTCACCGAACGGCGTGCCGGGCCGGGGGTTGAGGAAGTTCAACGGCACTTCGTGCGGGTTGAGTTCGGCGAGTTCGGCGGCGAAGTCGGCGCGCTGCTCCAGCGTCTCCCCCATCCCGAGGATGCCTCCGCAGCACACCTCCATGCCGGCCTCGCGCACCATTTCCAGGGTGTCCCAGCGCTCCTCCCAGGTGTGGGTGGTCACCACGTTGGGGAAGAACGAGCGCGCCGTCTCCAAATTGTGGTTGTAACGGTGCACCCCCATCTCGGCGAGTCGGTCCACCTGCTCCCGAGTGAGCATGCCCAGCGAGCACGCGATGTGGATCTCGACCTCGTTGCGGATGGCTTCGATACCCGCGGCCACCTGCGCCAGCAGTCGCTCATCGGGACCGCGGACCGCCGCGACGATGCAGAATTCGGTGGCACCGGTCTTGGCGGTCTGCTTGGCTGCCTCCACCAGGCTGGGGATGTCCAGCCAGGCGCTGCGCACGGGTGAGGCGAACAACCCGGACTGGGCGCAGAAGTGGCAGTCCTCCGGGCACCCGCCGGTCTTGAGACTGATGATGCCCTCGACCTCGACCTCCGGGCCGCACCAGCGCATCCGGACCTCGTGGGCCAGCGACAGCAGTTCCTCGAGACGGTCGTCGGGCAGCCGCAACACCTCGAGCACCTGGTCTCGGGTGAGTCCTTCGCCGCACTCGAGCACCTGCTCGCGGGCCTGGATCAACACGTCTGAGCTCGTCGGGACGGCTGCCTGGTTCACGCAGGACAGGTTAGTGCACCTGCTCACCCGACCAGCAGAATGGTCGCCCCGCTGGTCGGAGTCCACCTCAGAGAAGACCGGCAACCCATTCGTCGTCGAATGCCTGCCGACTCATCTCCGCGAAGTGCGGCGGGGTCAGTGAACCGGCCCCACCGGGCAGCACGGCTCGGACCGGAGCCAGCCGCGCCAGGGTGCCGCGGTTATAGGTTTCAGCGGCGCCTGGCTGCGCCGGCCAGCTGCCGATGACCAGGCCTGCGCAGGCCACGCCCCGGCGCTCAAGGGCTTCGACGGTCAGGGCGGTGTGATTGAGGGTGCCCAGTCCCGGCTCGCAGACCACAAGAACAGGAGCGGCCAACTCGACTGCGAGATCACGAAGGGTCACCGCACCGGCCGCGAGTTCCACCAGCAGACCGCCGGCACCCTCCACCAGGGTGAGCCGGCCGGGCTCATCGACGGCCCTGATCGCCGACACGATATCCGGCGCCGTCGGCAGCGGCCGACCGGCCAGCGCCGCGGCGGCCGCGGGGGCCAGCGGTTCGGGATATCGGGCCACCGAGACCAGCGTCTGCACCCCGGACAGCCGGGCCACCTCCGCGAGGTCGTCGTCGGGCATTCCGGTCTGGACCGGCTTGCACACCGCCACATCGATGCCGTTGCTGCGGGCGCAACTGGCCAGCGCGGCGGTCGCGATCGTCTTGCCCACCCCGGTGCCGGTGCCGGTCACGATGAGAATGCTCACCGGTCGGCGAGCACCCTGGTCAGTACCCGGCCGGCCAGGTCGAGTTCGTCGCCGGTCAGCGAAGCGTGTGCCGTCAGCCGCAGCCGCGATGTTCCGGCCGGAACCGTCGGCGGCCGGAAACAACCGACCCGCACCCCGGCTTCCAAACAGGCCGACGCCGCCGCGACCGCGGCGTCGGGGTCGCCCAGGATCACCGAGACCACCGCGGACGTCGGTGGTTGGTCACCGACTCCGCATATCTGCGCCAGAACGCCGGCGTGGTCGAGGACGGCCCGGGCCCGCCACGGCTCGTCGGCCAGAACCCGCAGCGCCCCCAGTGCCGCGCCAACCGCGGCAGGCGCCAGTCCGGTGTCGAAGATGAACGGTCTGGCGGTGTTGATCAGGTGGTCACGCACCGCCTCGGAACCCAGCACCGCGCCGCCCTGGCTGCCCAGCGCCTTGGACAGGGTGGTCGTCATCACCACGTCGGGCGCTCCGGCCAATCCGGTTTCGTGCAGCAAGCCTCGCCCGCCGGCGCCGCGCACTCCGAGGCCGTGCGCCTCGTCGACAAGCAGGACTGCGCCGTGGGCACGGCACACCTCATGCAACCGTTGCAGCGGCGCGAGCGCCCCGTCGGTGCTGAAGACCGAGTCGGTGACCACGACGGCGCGCTCCTCGTCCCGGCCGGCCAGCGCCACGGTGACAGCCTCGGCGTCGAGATGCGGGGTCACCACCACCCGCGCCCGCGACAACCGGCAACCGTCCACCAGCGAGGCGTGCGCGGCAGCGTCGGACACCACCAGTGAACCGGGACCCGAAAGGCTCACCAGCGCACCGAGATTGGCGGTGTAGCCGGAGGAGAACACCAGCCCCGCCGACGCCCCGACGAAGTCGGCAAGCGACTGCTCGAACTCCTCGTGCAATTCGGTGTTGCCGGTGACCAGCCGCGACCCGGTCGACCCGGCGCCCCAGGTTCGCAGGGCACGTACACCGGCGTCGATGACCTCCGGATGCTGCGCCAGGCCCAGGTAGTCGTTGGAGGCCAGATCCACCTGGCAGCCGTCCGCGGGACGTGGGTGCAGGGCCCGGCGCAGCCCGCCCTGTCGGCGCTGCTGCTGGGCCTCGTCCAGCCAGGCCAGCGGTGAAACCTCGGTCCCGGTCATTGCGTCTCTACCCTAGGTTGCCGGTGACTGTGACTCCGAACCGACGGCACGGGCAACCGCAACCATCGCCTCGGTGATCTGCGTGACCTCGACGTCAGTGCAGACGAACGGCGGCATCGCGTAGATGAGATTGCGGAACGGGCGCAGCCAGACCCCGTGATCCAGCGCTACCGGCGTGGCCACTGCCAGATCGACCGGCCGACGGGTCTCGATCACCCCGATCGCCCCACGCACCCGGACGTCGGCGACCTGCGGCAAAGCCTGGGCCTGCTGAAGCCCCCGCTCCAGACCGGCACCGATCGCCTCGACCCGGGCCCGCCAGTCCTGACCGATCAGCAACTCCACCGAGGCCACCGCCACCGCACAGGCCAGCGGATTGGCCATGAAGGTTGGGCCGTGCATCAGTGCCCCGGCCGGACCGGTGCTGATGGTCTCGGCGATCATCCGGGTGCACAACGTTGCGGCCAGCGTGATGTAGCCGCCGGTCAGCGCCTTACCCACACACATGATGTCCGGGGTGACCCCGGCGTGGTCGGCGGCGAACAGCTCGCCGGTCCGGCCGAATCCGGTGGCGATCTCATCGAAGATCAGCAGGACGTCGTTGCGATCGCAGATAGCCCGCAGGTCGACCAGGTACCGCGGGTCGTGGAACCGCATCCCGCCGGCCCCCTGAACCACCGGTTCGACGATCACCGCGGCGAGTTCATCCGCGCACGAGGACAATTGGGCTTCGAAGGCGTCCATGTAGTCGGGCTCGTAGTCGGTGGGGACCGCCGGGGCGAAGATCTGCTCAGCCACAACGTCGCGCCAGAGGCTGTGCATTCCGCCGTCGGGATCGCAGACGCTCATCGGGGTGAAGGTGTCCCCGTGATAGCCGGCCCGCCAGGTCATCAGCCTGCGCTTGCCGAGTCGGCCGGTGCTGCGCCAGTACTGCAACGCCATTTTGACCGCGACCTCCACGGCCACTGATCCGGAGTCGGAGAAGAACACCGTGTCCAGGCCTACCGGGGTGATGTCGACCAGCAGTTGGGCCAGTCGCGCGGCCGGTTCATGGGTCAGTCCGCCGAACATCACATGGTTCATCGTGTGCAGTTGCCGGGTGATGGCGGCATCGAGCACCGGGTGTCCGTGGCCGTGGATCGCCGTCCACCAGGAGGCCATGGCGTCCAGCGCACCGATCTCGGTCCCGTCCCGGACGACGGTCAGCCAGGCCCCCTTGGCGCCCACCGCGACAACCGGCGGGACAGCCCCGGACCCGGCGCTGCCACCGATGGAGCTGCATGGGTGCCAGATGTGCGCAGCGTCGATGGCGCTGATCTGCTGCGGAGTCAACGCCGA
>Ga0164292_10001480_pt1 | contig 18969 bp, 30 predicted proteins | sample GEODES117metaG_FD_111486 | JGI IMG/M metagenome (GOLD analysis project Ga0164292, IMG submission 111486) | Eutrophic lake water microbial communities from Lake Mendota, Wisconsin, USA - GEODES117 metaG | ecosystem: Environmental > Aquatic > Freshwater > Lake | place: USA: Lake Mendota...
AGGCGCCGTACGGCACGATGACGTCTTCCGGGGGTATGAAAATCGCTACCTGCCGGCCGATGTTCGGATCAAAATACACTTTCTTAAACGCAGAGCCTGCCAACCCGAGGGTGTACAGCATCCTCTCGTGCTCGGGGCGGTACTCGGTCATCACATCTGTCAGCTCATAATTCATGTCCACTTGGACACGCATGGCAGAATCTTCTTTCTCGCGGGTTACTTCCCCTATGATCTTAGTTCTAACAGGACCTGCCGCTGGGAACGTCTCGCTCATTGCCTCAGCTTGGAACCTGATGACTGCCTCAGCCAGCACGGTTGAGTACACGCCACAGGCGCCTATCCACGGGTCGGTGCGCTCTTCGGGTCTGAACCCCAACACATCAAGACCTTTGACAAACGTATCCGCCCAGTCCTTGCGGCTGTTCAAGTCTGACTCAATTAACCCAATCAGCTCGGTGCTCATCTCAAGCAACAGACCTTCATCGAGGTACTCGGCTAAGTTGGCATCAAACGGAGCCATCTCGAGGTCTTCATCGCTGGCGCTTTCTGGGGAGATCGTAACCTCTACCCCGCCATCCTCGAGCATCGTGATCTCAGTCTCCGCTGGCCCCATGTCCATCTCGATCTCAATACCAAGACCTTCGGTCGGCAGACCCTGCGGCATTTCGTACAAGCTGCGTTCAATTGCCATTTAGTGACACCTCAGTAATGTGTATGGGCGGCTCTTTCGGCCCTTTATGACAGGTTTGCGGGGTGCCTACCGGCCCAATCTTAACCCCAAAATCAACGTCCCCTTCTTCCATAAAGGCTTTAACCTGCTCCGGTGTCGGGGCGTCGTAAGGTCCGGCTCTCCAACTGCGCCATATCGCGGGGATCAACGACCGGTACTGGCGTGCGACAAACACAATTCGTTTTGTAAGTTTCATTAATAATACTCTTTACGACGCCTGAACATCGGCGGCTCGTCTACCTGATCTGTGGACAGCTGAGCAAACCCACCCTGTCTAAATCTCGTTAACGCCATGATTGTCGTGTCCACCACGTCGTCGTGGTCACCATACGGGAACTCAGCAAGTTCTTCAACCAACTGCTCAGCCCAGCGCGTGTGTGGCACCCACACGATACCTTCTCTGACCATATCTATCACGGCGTTCAGACGAGCGTACTTGTTGTTCGGGTTATTAATAGTCCCGCGGTGCGGCGTGTACTCGCCCACTGGCACACCCATCCGGCGCAGTTCTTGGTACAGCGCGGTGCCGCTGGACTTCTTCTCCACGAGGCAGCTGTCTGGCTGCCACTCGTTGTACTCATCGAGCACCTTTACCTTTAGCTCCGGAAACTCCAGTCGTTCACGCACCGAGTTGAGCAGGATGATGTTGTTCATCGCCGTCTCGTCATTCCAGAACACACCCCACGTGGTTATTGAGGTGAAGTCTGAGCGGTTGTTGAGTTCTGCCGCGGCGTCGATCGCTTGTATTATATACTCACAGGGCGGAGGTTCTTCATCCTCCCACTGCTGCCACCACTCGCGTTTACAGATAGAGCTTGAGTCACCGGTGGGGTTCTGCTGGTACTGTGCGTTCCACTGGTACGCCGGCATTGTTGAGCGTGTGCGGCGCAGCGCATCAAGGTCAAAGAACTCAGGCCACAGCGCCTTCTCTCTATCGCTGCTCTCGTTGAGGATCGCAGGGAACTCCACCACGTGGTACTGGTCAACCCCCTCATCCTTTGACATGTCGCTGATGAGTTTACCAATCAGGTCAGACTTGTGCCACCTTGTAGCTACAATCACCACCCGGCCACTGGGCATCAGACGGGTACGGGCACCAATCAGGAACCACTTATACGCAGTCTCCAGCGAGTCAAAGTTGCCCGCCAGCATGTCCTGTTCCGAGTGAGGGTCGTCGATGATGAGCAGGTCGGCGCCGCGTCCGGCCAGTGATGATCCCACACCGGTGGCGTAGAACACGCCTCCTTTATTAGTGTTCCATCGACCTGCGCTTTTTGAGTCTATCGCCAAGTGCACACCGGGAAAGATTTGCTGATACTGCGGAGTATCAAACAGGTTACGCACCTTACGACCAAAGTCGACTGCCAAGTCCGCGGTATGGGAGACCAACATCACCTGCTTGTGAGGATTTTTACCCAAGAACCACGCAGTAAAGAAAATAGACGTCATCTGGCTTTTGCCATGGCGCGGGGCAATGGAAACGGTGACCCGGTCCTTTTCGCCTTTCTCGCAGTCCATCAGCAGGTTCGCCAAGTGCCGGTGGTGGGTGCCCACCTTATATCCTTCCTGCATCGCCTTGCAAAACTCAATCAGATCGTCACGGCAGTTCTGCGCAAACTCCCGGTCCTCCAGCACTTGTGCTATCTGCAGCAGCTCTTTAGCTTCCGCATCCTCAAGGTGCTCTATGTTCTCCAACAGAAAGTCCAACTCTTCCCGGCTAAACTGCACAGGTTCTTTGGCGACGATCAGGCCGTCAAAACTTCGGGTACTACTTGATGTAGTCTTCAATCCCAAGCTCCTGCATCGCGTCATCCAAGTGGAACTGCTCTGTCTTGATTTTCGGCACGTCGTTAAATTCTACGGCTTCATATATACCGGCCGCATTGGGCGCAAGTGTCAGTGCGCTTTCACGCAGCTTCTGCAGCTTCTCTTTGAGTTTGCTCTTCAGGTCATCGGTGCTCTGGTGGGTTATCAGCACCTCACTTCGTTCCGTGAACAACGCAACGTCCGACATCTTACCCAACATTTCTATGGCACGTATGCGTATGCGGGCGTCCGGGTTCTCCGACTCTATAATAAGCTTGTTGATAACGAGGTTGCGTATCGCCTTGGAGCTTTCTACGATCTCGTGGCTAAACTCATCAAGGATCGTTTTTACGAGTGCGACGGTTGCCGGCGCAAGGCCAGAGGCACGTCTGTGGGTAGCCGCCTTTGAAGTCTCAATGGGGTCTTTAGCAAAGGACTTGGCCAAATCATTAGCCGCGGCGATGTCATCGTCGCTTATATCAAACTCGTAACCAATCCCAGTTAACAGGTCAAGCGTGGCCGCCGCTGCGCTTATGCGTTCGCGCAAATCAACGCTCTGTACTTCGTCTGTCATTGGAACCGCACGGTCTGCGTTCAAAATCATCACCGTCATGTTTGCAAGCCTACTGTGGCCGATTTCGCTAGTTTGCGCTGGGTATACCCAGCTTGTCAATGTTTTGGGTCCCCTTGCCGGGGGTGTTGCTATATAGAGGGGGGGTGGGGTCTGCGCCGGCAGGTTTTTATTTGAAGGGGGTGGGGGTCACTTGTCACTCTTTATTTGTGCCGTTTGCGAAATTTATGTGGCGATTTTACGTAGTAAACGTAGCCAATGTGGAATCGTTGGACTGGGTTAGTATGATATAGCGCCTGCCCACCTCATCAGTGGTAAGTGGGGGTGGGGTATGGGTGGGGTCGCCACGCTGCCGGATTGCCAGAATTGGCCACGCCTCACAATCTCTATACATATCAATGGGTTACGTTTACTAAGAACTTAGTAAATGCCCTATAAGTTGACAATACAAGAAAACGTGGTATTCTATACACAAGTCGGGGCAATTCAGCGCCGACACAATCGAGGATACAAACATGACTGACGTAACATTGATAGAAGTAGGCTCAGCACAATTCACCGGCGTATTGACTGGCACAGAAAAGGCGCTGATTACTGACATGGCCAATGCGGCTGGCAAGCTGGCGAATACTCGCAAGAAACTGGCCGAGACAATGGCCAGCAACGGCTGGACAGGATGGATATTCAAAAAAGACTTTATTGCTACATGTCACAAGGCAGAGGCGCTGCGAATCAATGAGGCAGCCACGTTTATCAAGGGTAGCATTGCCAAGGGCTTGCTGAACAAAGATCAGCTTAAACTCTGGTTGATGGACAGCAAAGAGGCAAACAAGGCGGGATTGCAGACTGAGCGCAACAAGCTGACGTCAGACGTCAACGCGTACTTTTCATCATTCCGCACCATGTTGGACAATGCTTACTTTGCATTGCATCCAGAGGTTATGGAAAAAATAACGGCAGACTGTGAAAAGGCGAAAGCTGAGTCACTGGAATCGGAAGAGTCGGGATTGCCAGAGTCTGCACCAAGCGCAAAGACTTTGACGCTTGAAGTACTGAAAAAATTGGTCATTGATATAACTCTCGAAGTATCGGCCAGCAAGAATCAGGCGATCGCCGAGCGTAGAGTGGAATTGATTAAGGCGCTCAATGCACTTGAGGCCGCTTGCAAGTAAAACCGATCGACAACGCCAAACAGACTAGCCCGCCTCGCGCGGGCTTTTTTGTGTCCGCGATTTGAGCGCGGCTTTGAAATTAGTAGTTGAAGTTAGTAGTAGATTGAAAACAGTAGTGAGCAGCGGCTGGTCTGGGGTCTGAAAACAGTAGTGAGTAGCGGCTGCGCGTTTACTAAAATCTTATTAAAAGCGGCGTTTTGCCAAAAGTTTTAGTAAAAATAGTTATAACTAAGTATAGAGGTTTGAGGTGTTTTGCTGGAAGCCACGGAATACGCGGGAGGTATGGAAGTATGCGAGTGCGTTTGCGTAAAAAACTGCTATAACTTGTCAATGTTTAATTTTAGGTAAAGTATGGAAGTATGGAAGTATGTAAGTGCGTTTTTCTAAAAAACTTCTATAACTTGTTATAGCGTGTTAGTGGCCAAAAGGTATGGACTGTAATGTTGAGGTATTTTTCCAATATCGCTGGAGGCCACGGAATACGCGGGAGGTAGGGAAGTATGGAAGTATGTAAAAAAGAGTGAGCTTTGGCCAAACGATCTGCGTTTTTGAGGATTTGCACTCGATCACCAGAGAAAATGCTAAAACTCCATAAAAAACGATTTTCAAACCCTAAAGAACTTATTTTGCATACTTCCATACTATAGCTACACACCGCGCCACTGCTACGTTTCATTTATTACATTAGGTTTACAGTACCTACCTTTTGCCCATGTGCCACCACCCGCGCCCAAAACACACCATAACAAGTTATACTAGTTTTTTCAGAAAACGCACTCACCTACTTCCATACCTCCCGCGCCGTTGCTGGGTTTCAGCTCGTATGTGCCTGTAAACCAACTTGACAATCACGCTATAACATGTTATAATGTGTTTACACAAATGAGGAAATCTTTACCAGCGGTTTTGCTGGAGTTATAACTAAGTATAAAACGTGCCTACAAGAATCCTTGTAGGGATTTACTAAAATCTTATTAAACAGGAGCAACGCCATGACAACAGCTAGAGACTGCGTGAACGTATTGAAATCTGTTATCCGCGAGCCATACGCATGGCCGGGCGGATATGAACGTGCCGTGATTGCCAACGATGGCTGCCTGATCTGCCACGGATGCTGTAAAGAGAACTTCCGCTTGATGGTGCACTCAACTAAGGGTGACTACCGTGACGGCTGGCAGGTGATGGGTGCGCTGACCATCGGCTGTGACATTGACCCAGAAAGTGCCGAGTACTGTGCCAACTGCAACAGAGAGTTTTAAATGAACTGTAAGTGCGGAGAACGCATACACCCGCAGAGAGCTGAGCTCGGATACACAACGTGCCTCCAGTGCGGTGAAAGCGCAGCAAGACAACGTAAACACACAGTCATCCCTCTGCACAAGCAGGGCTACGCCGCGTACAGCGGCGAGGATGCACTGGCGGTGATTAGGCAATTAAACCCGAAACGCAGTACGGGCTATTAAGCCCTTAGTAAGGAGAACACCATGCACCAGACAACCAACACCAACGCACGCCAGTACATCCTGAAGTGCCAAGAGTTCAACGGCGCGAAGAACACGCGCTCGGACAACAACTACGCCGTCAGCGGCAGGCGGGTAGGCCACCTGTATGCAGTGTACAGCTACGGCCACTGGCCGATGTATGTGTGCGACACAAGAACGGACACATGGTTTAGGAACTCAGAACGTGCCAGCCCCACGACATCCAAGCAGTCGAGCCAGTGCTACCCCACGGGCAAGGACTGTGCGCCGCTACCGACCGAGGAGCTACAAAAAATGTTGGACTGGGCAGTTAGTTTCTGGAATCAGAGGTAGTAACCATGAATTGCACTATATGCGGCAAGAAGATCACCCTTGTGCCCAGTGCCAAGGAACGCGCCGACAAGTACGGCGGCAAACCCAGTGACTACACCAAGCTGTTTACGCAGCACAGCAGTTGTGCGATCGACAAGCGGGAACGGGAAACACTGGAGCTAATGCACCGGCTGAACCAGCCGAACACGCTGTAAGTTGCAAACACAAGTTAAACTAAGTTAATGTAAGTAAACGCAGTACAAGGATTCTTGTACTAAAATCTTAGTAAATTGGAGGACGACCGTGACAATCACTGTGCGCGTAACGAACAACTACGGCAGCCATGCCGTGTACCCCTGCTGTGCGGTGGCCTGTAAGTTGGCCGAGTTAGCAGGCACTAAAACCCTGACGCCGATGGCTCTGCGTCTAATCAAAGAACTTGGATACACAATAAAAGTACAGGAGCAAGCGATATGAAAGCAAAACTAGTGCTCAACACGGACACACGCGAGGAGATATTCCTCGACATGATCCACGAGCTGTGGAAATACAGCGACGAAGGACTGCGTGACATAGCAGAGCAGGCGGGATGCCACTGGGTCACGCTATACGCGTGGAAGTCAGGCAAGACCATGGCTCCACGCATCGACAAGCTGGCACCTGTTGCCAGAGTACTGGGCTACAACATAGTCCTTCAGAAAACCAAACAACCGGTGCCCAAGCACTTAAGGAGTGTGAAATGAAACACAAACACGCAGAACTGATGGCGGCGTACGCACAAGATGCAATGACCACGGACAAGCCGTGGAAGTTATGGGAGGCTCGCGCCCCTCGCAAGCATGACTGGTTTGTGATGAAGGGTGACCCGTGCTGGATTGTAGATTTTGAGTACCGACGCAAGCCCAAGACCAACGCACAGATTGCCTGTGAGTTGTTAGCCACGGCGCACAAAGCACTAGAAGCTCATTCGGTCGAGATATGCGAACCGAATGTAGACCACATCCAGCGGATGGTGTGGGATGCAATGGAACTGATACAAGAACCCAAGCAGCACACTATCGTGCTGACTACTGCGCAGCTCAAGGAAGTTGTCATGGCCTGCGATTACCCAAGCTGGGATGGCGAGGATTTTAAAAGCGCTGTACAAATATTATTAAACGCACTTAACGGAGAAGTGAAATGAAAATAATGATACCAAACCGGCGCAAGCTGCCGGTGTTCCACCAGTACCAGAACCAGTGCTTCCCGCAGACTGCGTATCTGGAGTTCGACCCATCACAAACAGGGGAGATCAAACTCGTGGCCGATTACTCCGGCTGTATAGGTAACTCCGTGCCAATGGATGTCTGGCACAGCCGGACACTGTGGTTCAAGATACCGTCACAGGTAACACTCAAGGCGTTGAAGGAACTGCGCTCAGACGAGCGTCTGTCCAACATGCTGGAGCAGTTGCGCGAAGGGTACGAAGTTGTATGGGACGGCAACAACTACGTGGGCAGGTTCGACACTGATCTGTACCACGGCATCTGTCAATATGTAGAGGAGCAGCTACATGCGCTCATGGGGTGGCAACCATGAAAAAGGATGACTTCAACGAGCATATCCACAAGCTGATGGTGCTCAAGGTGAGTGACGCCCTGCAAGCGAGCTGGTGTAAGGATCACACCGAGTATTCAAACATGAGCCACGAGATGGAGGCGTTGACTGTGGTGCTGGCGATACGTGCCAGAGTCATGGGTGTGCCGCTGCCTACTGTTATCGCGGCGCTCAAGGAAATCTACGACGGCATCGAGGTGGATCATGAACCGGTTCATTAAGGCATACAGGCTGCGACTAGCCTTGGTGGTAGTGGGGGTGATTGTCGTCAGCAACATGACCTATGAGGATGAGGTGAGCTACGACGAGCATCGTGCCCAGATGGAGCAGTTGTGGAAGGACAGCAACGGCGAGTACGGCTGGCCACCAGTCACGCCGTAGCGTGCACCATGGCGGTTAACTACACTATAACTTGACATAGTGTAGTGTTATATGTTATAATTCACTTGTGAATTCAATGAGTTACAACCAAACCGTACAAGGATTCTTGTACTAAAATCTTAGTAAATTGGAGAACAACATGTTTGACTTAACGAGTATGAACGACGATCAAGAGTACCCGACAATCCCTGCGCTGAACTTCAGTGCTGCGCCAAAGATCGCAGTGCCTTCCATATCCGGCAGTGCCATGCTGGTGGAGTTGAATATCCGCAACTGGGCGGGGCGCAAGCTCGACAAGAGTGCCTCACAGAAAGTAACCATCGACAACCGTGCGTCCACCGGTGTGGCCAACGTGCACAAGAAGTTGTTGGGTGACTGCGCCGAACTCTCTGCGGTTATCAAGTTTGCAGGTAACGCTCGTAACGCACACTATGCGATGACAATGCCGTGGTCTGACACAGGGATGCGCCTGCTGCCGACATCAAGATACTTCAAGTACAACGAGCAGATGCTCGTGCTCAAGGCCGAGTACTTCACACTGGTGGAAGCGTTTCTGGCCTCATACAACTGGGAGATTACCCAAGCGCAGGTCAAGCTCGGTGATCTGTTCAACCCCAACGAGTATCCCTCGGTGGCGTCACTGCAAAGCAAGTTCGGGTTTGGGTACACATATATCCCGATATCAGAGGCGAAGGACTGGCGCATTGACATCGAAGCAGATGCCAAAGAGGAACTGGCGCGGCACTACGAATCTTACTACCACAACCAGCTCCAAGCGGCGATGGCTGATGTGAACCGCAGGGCGCGTGATGTCGCAGAGCGTATGTCCGAGCGTCTGGACTACAGCGACAAGGAGACAAAGAAAGTATTCCGTGACTCACTGGTGAACAACGTGCTGGAGATCGTGGACTTGATGGACGCCTGTAACCTGACCGGTGACCAGACGATGCGTGACAACGCACAGGCGCTGCGTGATGCCCTGACCGGACTGGACGCCGATGACTTGCGTGAAGACCACAAGCTGCGCCGCGCCACTAAGAAAGCAGTCGATGATGTAATTGCCTCACTACCGAGCTTGGGGTTCTGACCCCAAGTGACAACAACCAACTAAGGAGAATGACATGGGTTACAGAAGTGATGTGGCAGTCGGCATTGTGTTTGCTGACGAAGCCAAGCTCAAAGACTTTGCATTGAAAGTAGTGGCCTTCCAGCCGGATAACGTGCGTGAAGCACTGAAGGAATACTGTGTGCCCATAGAGGGTGGGGGTAGGCTGATAAGCGGATACTTTGAGAGTACGAAGTGGTACGACTCTTATGAAGAAGTGCAGGGGCACAGCAGGCTGCAGGAGCTGGCACGCGAGCACGGCGCAGGCACTGCGTTTTTAAGGCTCGGAGAAGAACACGATGACAACGAGACTGACTTTATGGAGCCAGATGGCGAGCAAGACGACGATGACGACAAGTTAATGGAGATGATGCAGGTGCTGTATGACAACTTTAATTTCGTGCGAAAGATAGACTGCCCACAGGGCGGTAAAGCAGTGGAGTTTTGACCAACCCTGATTTAATAAGATTTTAGTAAACCAACCAAACAACTGGAGAACAACATGCAAATGTACAACCTGAACTTAGAGCAAGCGACAGACCTGATTAAAGTCGGCGGCCTCACCCGCACTACTATTCTCGTGCAGGGACACATGGGTAGCGGCAAGAGCTCGATGCTCAAAACGCTGGCTAAAGAATACCCAGACCACGTGCCGTGCTACTTCGACTGTACGACCAAGAGCCTCGGTGATGTGATGTTGCCCAAGCTCAAAGACTTGGACGGCAACGACTATGTGCGCTTCGCCCCCAACGAGGAGTTTGGTGTGCACTTTGGTAAGCCCCTGATCCTGATGATTGATGAGTACGGCAAGGCCGATCCCAGCACAAAGAACGCGCTGCTGCGTGTGATGCAGGAGTTTCAGATTGGTTCATACGTGTTGCCCGAAGGCTCGATGGTGTTTGCTACCACCAACCTCGGTGTCGAAGGCGTAGGTGACTTAGTGCCACCTCAAGGGCGTAACCGCATTACCGTTGTCACGCTGCGAAAGTCCACCGCGATGGAGTTGATTGAGTATGGAATCTCTGACGGCTGGGAACCGCTGGTGCTTGGGTGGATTAAGGACAACCCACACTGTATGCAGTCGTTTGAGGATGTGAAAGACCCCGATGAGAACCTGCTCATCTATCACCCACGCTCATCACGTGCTGCGTTTGTGACCAACAGATCGCTGTACAAGGCGTCTGGGATACTCAAGCACCGTCACCTGCTGGATCGTCAAACCCTGACCGCTGCACTGATCGGCACACTGGGTCAACAGGCTGCGATGGACATGGCGGTGTTCATTGAGATGGCGGACAAGCTGCCGAGACTTGAGGATATCAAGCAAAACCCAGACACGGCACCAGTGCCAAGTAACGCAGCGGCTATGTGCATGGTGGTCTACCGCGTGCTGAGCTGTATCGAGAAGGAGTGGGTGGCTGCGTGGCACACATACATGCAGCGCCTGCCGAGCGAAGCGCAGGCTATGTTCGTCAACGGTATACGCTCAAGCAAGTACAGCGACGCACGCCGCGCTGTGGTGATGAACTCTCCGGGCTTCACGCAGTGGGTGCACAAGTTCAGTTACCTGTTCGGTGGAGACAAGTGATGTTCAACAACACAATCAGTGAAGAACAACGCTTGGAGAAGGCCGTTTACAACCTCATGGGTGAGCCGTACCTGTTACCCCTGTGCGCTGTGATGATGCTGGGCAAACGCACCATTGATAACAAGCTACCCACTGCCTGTACCGATGGGGTCAACGAGAAGTACGGTCGCGCCTTCATTAAAGAGTGCTCTGACATGGCACTGCGCGGCAGTGTGTTACATGAGCTGGGTCACAAGATGTACCGGCACACCACCACGTGGCTGCACCTGTGGAAGATAAACGCACGCAAGGCCAACATGGCTGCCGACTACGTCGTCAATCTATGGGTGCAAGAACTCATCGACAACGGTGTCAAGGCCAGCATGGACTGGCCGGCTCCTGCGATGTGCCTGCTCGATGCCAAGTACAAGGGTATGAGTGTGCAGCAGGTGTTTAACTTGTTACCCGATGATGGTGGCAAGGGTGAGGGCATGGACGAGCACGACTGGGAGTCCGCACAAGAGATGAGCGAAGACGAGGTGCAGGAGTTGGCCGAGCAGATAGACTCGGCGCTGCGTCAAGGCAAGCTGGCTGCCAGTAAGGCAGGCACAGGCAGTGAACTGGACTTAGGTGAACTACTCACCCCCAAGGTGAACTGGCGACAAGAACTGCGTGAGTTCATCAGCACAACGTGCGCTGGGTCTGACTACGCCACGTGGTCACGCCCTAACAGGCGTTACTTGGGCGCTAACATGTACCTGCCCTCTGGTGTGAGCCAGCAGGTGGAAGAACTTGTGGTGGGTGTGGATACGTCAGGTAGTATTTGTGGGCCAGCACTGAGTGCGTTCCTGTCCGAGGTCGCGGGTATCTGCGAGCAGGTTAAGCCCAAGCGACTGCGTCTGTTGTACTGGGATACTAAGGTACGCCGTGACGAACTCTACGAGTTTGACCAACTGGGTCAGCTGGTGCACTCAACCAAGCCAGCCGGTGGGGGTGGTACAGACGCAGCGTGTGTGCCTGACTATCTGCGTGACAACGGTATCAAACCGCAAGCCGTGGTGATGTTGACTGACGGATACGTCAGCTCATGGGGTGTGTGGGATGTGCCAGTGCTCTGGTGCGTGATCGGTTCGAAGATAGTCCCACCGGTGGGACGCGTGGTACACGTGGAGGATTGATGAACAACGACGTAATCAGAGTTGAGTTCCGGCCGGATCGGCTGTGGCAGATTGAGGTGACGGTATTTGATACCAAAGACCCGCAGTACTTCGGGTTGGAAACGTGGTATAAATCAGTTGACAATATGCCTCAGTGGATACAAGATAAGTTAAGGAAGCTACAAATAATGATACCCCCGCCACCTGAGTGTAATGTTGAAGGCATCGGTCGGCGCATGGGCACTAACGTGTTCTGGGTGTATCCGGACTAGTAAGGATTGAAGTATGACGCCATTTAAAATTTGCGTTAGCTGCGCCAAATCGTTTACCTATGCGCTGGGCGAGGAGTGGAAAACGCAGTGTATTTCCTGTTATCGCTTAAAGAAACAAAGGGAGAGAGCCGGTGCTGAACCTGAAATGAACTTCAGGAAGACCAACGAAGTAAAGATACCGGCGGACATCCTGCACAAGCTAATAATTTTGTGTCATCCAGACAAGCACAATAACAGCGAGTTGAGTAACAAAATGACAGTGTGGCTACTGGAGCAAAAGCAAAAAAGTGTTCGTAATTTTAAGCGTGACTAACTACTGTTATCGGAGCAAGCATGGCCGCAACGCCTGAAAAGAAAGTCAAACAACGTGTCGTCGCCCAGCTCAAAGAACTGGGTGCGTATTACTTCTACCCAACGACGGGTGGGTTTGGATCGAGCGGCGTGCCTGATGTGGTGTGTTGTTACCAAGGACGGTTCATCGGCATTGAATGTAAGGCAGGTAAAGGCAAGACCACGGCGCTGCAGGATAAGAACTTGGCAGCGATCAGCGCAGCGGACGGCATCGCCCTCGTTATCAACGAGGAGAATGTAGATAACCTAACGGGGATTATTCACCAGTGGCTTGATGCTTTTAGGCTCACCAGTAAGAAGAGAACATTTGTTTGATTTAATAAAATCTTAGTAAATTCCCCCAGCCGGCGGTGGGGTTAAACACCGGCAGTAAGAGGAGCGGGTTCACATGGGCCTGTCCAACAGTTTGTCCACGGCAGTGCGGTTGCCCATTCGGGAGGTACTTCTGCGTTGTTCGTCGATAAAGCTGTGCTCTGATCTTACACCGGTGCTGTCAGCGGTTTATCTGGCAGACCGAACAACGAGTCAAGCGCGGCAGGGCGCGGCAAAGCTAGGCGGGGCTCGGTCCGGTGAGGCAAGGTAAGGGCTACAACGTAGCGGTCTGCACATTCAATGAGTGTGTTTTCCGGTGCTGTGAAGCGCCGCATGGTTGGTCATGGCGAGGTGAGGCGCGATTTGGCTTGGCACCGCGGGGTGAGGCAAGGTAAGGGCTACAACGTAGCGGTCTGCACATTCTAACGAGTGTGTTTTCCGGTGCTGTGAAGCATCGCGTGGTTTGGCTTGGTATGGCGGGGTGAGGTGAGGTCCGGCGAGGCGGGGCGAGGTAAGGGCTACAACGTAGCGGTCTGCACATTCAATGAGTGTGTTTTCCGGTGCTGTGAAGCATCGTATGGCGGGGCTTGGTATGGCACGGTAAGGTTAGGTACGGCTTGGCTAGGTCCGGCTGGGTAAGGGTGGTAACCCACACAACCAATTAAACAACTAAACTACAAGGTAAATAGCAATGTTAAACACAATCAAAGTAAAGATCACAGGCACACGTCCACTGCTGATGCACTCGGACAAATTTGCTGATCCACTTAATCCTTTAACAAAAGCGCATAAAGAGTTGACGGGTAAAAGAAAGAAGAGCGATGACGACCACGAAGCTATTGCAAAAAGCGAATGGTTAGGCGGCTTGTATATTGATGCAAACGGACCGTACCTGCCCGGCGTGAACATTGAGGCTACGCTCATAGCGGGTGGCAAGCTGTCAAAACTTGGAACGCAGTTAAAACGCTCGGTTGAGATTATTGATGACCGCTGCTATTTGGAGTATGACGGCCCAAAATCCGCAGAAAAACTGTGGGATGCAGGGTTCTACGATGCGCGTAGCGTTAAAATTCAGCAGGCTCGCCTTACGCGGTACCGCCCCCTGTTCAGGAATTGGGCATGTTTGTGTCAGATTGCGTTTGACCCGGAAAGTATTAACAGAGAACAAGTTATCAAGTGTCTTGAGGACGGCGGACAGTACTGTGGTGTTGGCGACTACCGCCCTAAGTTTGGTCGGTTCACAGTGCAGGTGTTGAAGTGAGCGAGTATGCGTGGTTAGAGAAAGCATGTGGTATGTACGACAACGGCAACAATAAGGATGGTGACATTCTATCGCACGACTGGTTGCGCTTCGCGCTGGACATACCTAAGCCTAAAAACCTAATACAAGCGGAGGAGGTGCAGTGGCTGGCGTTGGCTAGGGTCGAAGCGTTCAAGGAGTGGTTGTTGGTGGAGCGCAAGACTGTGCTCAAGTCAGTGCGGGGTAAGGGATACTGGATTGTGCCACCTGAAGATCAGGCGCAAGTTGCTGCTGAAGAAGCCATGAAACTTGTACAGAAAGGATTGGAGCGCGGCTCTCGAATGATGGAGTACGCTCGTATCGACGCAATGGGTAACGATGCGCGTAAGCGACACACCGACACACAGGTAAGACTACTTGGTGTTGGTCAGATGATGAAGACCCAGAAGCGTGATGTGCTGCGTTTGTTTAAACCTGATTAAGATATGTGGTGGGGCGTGCTTTGGCGCGGTCAGGTACGGTATGGCGGGGTCAGGTAAGGCAAGGGCAGTAATCTGCATAAGTAATTAAAATATAAGGAGAACAAACATGAGAAATGACGACAAGATTATGGGTTCGATCCTTGTGCTGGTGCTGTGCATCGTCGCAGTTGTTTGGATCACGCAGCAGCGGGAGATAGCCGAGGTACGCCACGCGATGGAAGCATCCTACGGCGAAGCACCGAAGCCGGAGGGGCATGGGCGATGAGTATTTATGACGACATACTACGGGATCGAAGCAAGCTACGGCGAAGCACCGAAGCCGGAGGGGCATGGGAAATGAGTGAGATGGTAAAAACAGACCCGATAAAGTTTATGTCAATAGCCAGCAAATCACATGCGTATATAGCTGCTGAGCTGGCTGATGACATAAATTCTGCGATTTACAAACACGCTGACACTATACCGCTGGCTTTAGCAGTTGGCGTTCTTGAAGTAGTAAAGTCTGAGCTGATATCAGCAGCAGGCAAGGGAGGTGAGGAGTGAAGTCACAGAAGTATTACAGGCTGGTGGAGGAGACTCCACCCGAGCTGGCCGACCAGCGCAAGAAGCTGGCCGACGACATCAAGAAGTACCTTGCCAGCGGCAAAAAGATAAAGCAGATACCCAAAGGCTACTCAAAATTTAGCGAACAGCCTATGCGCAGCTGGATAGAAGAGTCACGTAAACGCAAGTTCGGAGAACGCTGATGAGGGATAAAGACTACTTAGTCACCGTCAAAATACAAAACAACTACTTGTGGCAGAAGATGCAGTTGTGGGGTATAGAAACTGCAGCGCAGTTGGGTAGAGAAACTGGCGTAAACCAAGTTACTGTGGGCAAGATACTCAACCTTAAAACTCCAGCCTACACAAAGGCGGGTGAACTTTTTGCCGGTGTTCAAAAGCTGTGTGACTTTTTTTCGTGCGAGGTAGAGGATTTGTTTCCCCAGCAGCACATAGAAAAGTCACTGCCAACAAACAAGATGCAAGTGCAAGCGGACATGGATCAGCTAATGCCTAAACATCTACTGGAAGGCTCTAAAGACCCCGCTGAACTTTTATCTTGGGATCAAGAGTCGGAGCTTGTAGGCGAGATATACAACACCTTAGCCTGCCTAACCCAAAACGAGCACAAAGTTATAAACATGCGTTTGGGTTTGGATGGAGAATTCTACACACTTAAAGAGACAGGCGAAGAGTTAGGGTTAACAAGCGAGCGGGTGAGACAAATAGAAGCCAAGGCGCTTAGAAAACTTAGAAATTTTAAATTTAGGAATCAAGTCGAAAAAGCGTATTTTGGGGAAAAACGAGCATGAGTGAGCTTATAAAGTTTGACGGGCTGGATGGGGCTATCGTAGGTGTGGGAACACGTATTGGTAGCGCAGATTTTCTTATCTACTCCCGCGCCCGCTGTATTGAAATCCTGATGGCCGACAACGACTGGACGGAGGAAGAAGCGGAAGAGTGGTTTGAGTATAATGTGCAAGGTGCGTATGTGGGGGAAGCCACCCCCGCATTTATGGAAGAGTATGAGGAAGATGGAGATGACGAAGACGGGGTGGATGATTACAACTAAGTACACAGTACTCTGCCCACTTTGCGGGGACAGGGAGGAAGAAGAAGATTCTTTTGAAATATGCCCTCGTTGTGAGGTGTTGTTAGTAATAGAACAAGAGGGGCAAGCATGACTACCCGTGAGCATTGCAGGCGAGTGGGGCTCAGCAGCGCAAAGGAACTTGCGTACTTCCACGGAGTGACTGCGTGTACGGTGAGTTACTGGCGACGCAACAACCCAGAACTATTTGATAAAAAACTGGCCGAGGCGGCCATAACAAAAAGGAACAACCATGAACAACATAATGTTAGACCTTGAGACCCTCGGCACATCCCCGGGGTGTATTATTCTTTCCATAGGCGCTGTGTTCTTCGACAAGAAGGGTTTGGGTCATGAGTTTTATCAGACCATTGATGTGCAGTCGTCCATCGACGCGGGGCTTACGATGTCCGGTGGTACTTTCAAGTGGTGGATGGGGCAACAGGGCGCAGCGCGTAAGGCGTTGTTTGAAGACAATGTGCAGTTAAAGGGCGCACTTCATGCGTTCTCCGACTGGCTCGCAGAAAGCTGCTACATCAAGACCGTGAAGGTATGGGGCAACGGCTCTGACTTCGATAACGCTATTCTGGCCAAGGCGTACCAACTGGTTCTCAACCAAGAACAACCTTGGAACTTCTGGAACAACCGCTGCTACCGCACGGTGTGTGACGTGCTCAATGACAAACAAAGGAAGCAAGAGGGTGTGCACCACCACGCGCTGGATGATGCCAAAAGCCAAGCGCAGCACCTTCGAGGATTACTGACTTTACGGGCGGTGTGGTGATAATGCAACAACTGATTGTTGACGTTGAGTGTTACCCCAACTATTTTTTGGTGCTGTTCCGTCGACCTGATGGGAAATGCCGTGCGTTCGAAAAGTATGACGGGCACCCGCTGGACCGTGTCGGGTTATCTAATGTGATGATGGCAGAAGGCGTCGAGCTTGTGTCGTTTAACGGCAACGGGTATGACATGTTGATGTGCCGGTTAGCAATGGCCGGTGCACCGTGTGACGAGTTAAAGGATGCCTCTGACGATATTATTGTGAACGGTCTTCGCTCGTGGCAGTTCTACCGCAAGTATGAGCTTAAAGAAATCCCGTTTAACCACGTGGACTTGATTGAAGTTGCGCCGGGTCAGGTGGGGCTGAAGATTTATGGTGGCCGATTACACTGTCAGAAGCTGCGGGATTTGCCCTACCCGCCGGACATGGTGCTCACAAGAGACCAGATGATTGAGGTACGTGAATACTGTAAGAACGATCTGGGTGTGACCGAGGAGCTGCGCAAGTTTTTATCTGAGCAGGTGGAGCTTCGCAGGCGCATGAGTGAGCAGTACGGCGTTGACCTGCGTTCAAAGTCTGACGCACAGATTGCCGAGGCGGTGCTGAAGGCTGAGTATGAGTTTCGCAAGGGGTCGCAGCCCCCCAAGGCGCAGATAATGTATGATGAGTTCCAGTACGAGGCGCCGGATTACATTAAGTTTTTGACCCCTGTGCTGCGTGACGCGCTGGCAACGATCTGCTCATCGCTCATGGTGATACAGAAAACAGGGCACGTGAAGATGCCCTCAGCGATTGAGAAGCTGGTGATCGAGATTGGTGGAGGTCGGTATAAAATAGGAATCGGTGGGCTGCACTCGCAGGAGTCCTGTGTTGCGCACATTGCCGACGATGAGTTTGTGCTGATAGACCGCGACGTGCGCTCGTACTATCCGATGTTAATGTTGAACTTGGGGATGTCTCCCCCGTCGTTTGGGGATAGCTTTACGCCGGTGTACCGTGACATCTTGGAGCGGCGTTTTGCCGCAAAGGATAAGGGTGACACCATCACCGCTGACTCACTTAAGATTACGTTGAACGGCACCTTCGGCAAGACGTCGAATAAGTACAGCCTGCTGTACAGTCCGAAGATGATGATCCGGACAACCCTCACGGGGCAGCTGTCGCTGTTGATGTTGATTGAGATGTTAGAGATGTGCCAGATACCAGTAGTCTCTGCCAACACAGACGGCGTTGTTATTAAATGCCCACGTGACAAACAGGAGCTGCTGAACACTGTCATTAAAAAGTGGGAAAAGCGCACCAACCTTGAGACAGAGGAAGCCAGATACAAAGCCCTGTATTCACGTGACGTGAACAACTACATTGCCATTAAAGAAGACGGCAAGGTTAAGGCCAAGGGCATGTACGTGGAGAACGTGCACGGTCGCCCGGGTATATCAAAGAACCCGCAGAACGAAATATGCTCATATGCAGTGATCGAGTATTTACGCAGTAAGAAGTCAATAAAAGAAACATTGCTTGAGTGCAGGGACATACGCCGCTTTCTGACGCTACGCACGGTCAACGGTGGTGCTGTTAAACCCGGACACTCGCTGGGCAAGGTGGTGCGCTGGTACTACAAGAAAGGTGAAGAAGGTACGATCAACTACCGCACAAACGGTAACAAGGTGCCACGCTCACGTGGTGCGGCGCCGCTGATGGATTTGCCGGATGAGTTCCCGAACGATGTGGATTACAAGTGGTACGCAAAAGAGTGTGTGAATATCCTGATGGACATAGGCGCTATACCAAGACCGGAAGTTGCCAAGATACCGCGTAAGAACTCCAAAGCGTGGAACGAGTTGGTCGTGACCGGAAAAATCGAAGAAGATGATGAAGGGAAATGGGTCTGGGTATGAAGAAACCAACGTGGTCGTTTAGTGCAATCAAACTGTTTGAGCAGTGCCCGAGGAAGTATTACCACCTCAAGATCAAGAAGGACTTTAAAGACGAACAGAACGAAGCAGCGATGTACGGTG
>Ga0164292_10001481_pt1 | contig 18960 bp, 35 predicted proteins | sample GEODES117metaG_FD_111486 | JGI IMG/M metagenome (GOLD analysis project Ga0164292, IMG submission 111486) | Eutrophic lake water microbial communities from Lake Mendota, Wisconsin, USA - GEODES117 metaG | ecosystem: Environmental > Aquatic > Freshwater > Lake | place: USA: Lake Mendota...
CCCCATATGGTCCCTCCGGGCAGACTTGAACTGCCAACCAGCGGATTAAGAGTCCGTTGCGCTACCATTGCGCCACGAAGGGATGGATCGTAAATATTTTCTTTTACGTGCCATCCAGGACCATACGGGGGTCTAGGATGACACTAGAGTTTACCTCGTTTCATGTCATTCTCCTTTGTTGATATTACGCTTTTGGGCTTGGCGTTCTGATTTCCAGAACACTCGTTTCCAATCTTTCAAATGCTTCCACCATTGTGGAGGCGCTGTTAAGTTACCTTTTTTGACATTGGCCATTACAGTCTCCTTAAGTGGTTCCCAGAACAAGAATCGAACTTGTAATGACCGGTTATCAGCCGATTGTTATACCATTTAACTATCCGGGAACAAATTGGTGGAAGCGGTGAGATTCGAACTCACGGACCCTTTCGAGCCGTCTGTTTTCAAGACAGGTGCAATAAACCGGACTCTGCCACACTTCCTTTTTTTGGAGTAGGAGGTGAGATTTGAACTCACGGTTTTACGGATTTGCAATCCGTTGCAATGGGCCGCTCTGCCACTCCTACATTGTTTGGTACCAGCGGAGGGAATCGAACCCTCTCAAGAACGCTAATCTGGCGCTAAAAGGTGTATAAGACCTCTCTGACTTCCAAGTCTCGCTGGCATTTGGAGCGGGATAGGAGAATCGAACTCCTAACTAAACCTTGGCAAGGTTTCGTTTGACCATTAAACTAATCCCGCATTGTTTGGTGGACCGTAAGAGAATCGAACTCTTACCTAGGACGTGCAAAGCCCCCGTGCTCCCATTATCACTAACAGCCCATTAAAATTTGGTACACGATACGAGAATCGAACTCGTCTTTCCGCCTTGAAAGGGCAGCGTCCTAACCGATAGACGAATCGTGCAAATTGTTTGGCTACCCTCCAGGGACTCGAACCCCGACGAACAGTTTTGGAGACTGTGATGCTGCCATTACATTAGAGAGTAATATTTGGCTCCCCAGGTACGGATCGAACGTACGACACCTTGATTAACAGTCAAGTGCAACTACCGCTGTGCTACTGGGGAATAAACTGGCGCCTCGTAGGGGAGTCGAACCCCTGTGTTCCGCTAGACAGGCGGGCATAATAGACCGTTATATGAACGAGGCAATCTGGTGGAAGTGGTAGGATTCGAACCTACAACGTTTCTTATGTGGCGGATTTACAGTCCGTTGCCTTCAACCAATTCAGCACACACTTCCATTAATTTTAAACACACTCTCCGCTATGCTTTTTGACACCGTCAAAGGGTGAAAGGAGAATGTGTGTATTAAAGCATACTCGGCTCCCCTTACAACCTTGTTCCTGTCAATTCAGGATGCACCTGGAATGAACCCAGCGGATCCCCTTGGTTGTTTGTATCTGTCAATTCAGATTGAAAGTATACTTTAATACGCTACCATTTTTTTATCCACACAAGGATAATCCATCCGGTAGGCCGCCCGTTTGCTCCATGTTTTGAGTGCGGAGCCAGGACCTCGTTTCCTGTTATTCACACTTTGCGCTTTCAGTTTACACTAAACGTCGGTGCTTTCGCTAACGCTTCGTGGTACACTCTAGCACGTTCAAACTTATCTTGAATAAGTTTTTGAAGCTGCTCTTTAGTAAGTTCTTTACCAAAAGCAGATTCACAAGCCTGTTCACTGATACGTTCATTTAATTTTTCGTAATCTCTCTGTTTCATTTTCCTTTTAACAAATAAAAACCCCAGGGTTTTTAGTCCTGGGGTCCTTGGAGTGGTGTTGTGTATTTTGTTACACTACGGTCCTCCGGGACCCCTGGCATAGCTCTGGTGTACGATCATTCGTAAAACTATCAATCGCAAGCCAATATGAGGGCATTGAGCCTATCATCTGGGCTATGGATTTACAGTTAGTATGTAATGACCTTGTTTTCATCTTGCTTGCTTTCTTTTTAAACCTTTTTGTTTTAGGCAACATCTTTGCTGCCTATGTGTTAATTATACAGGTATTTATCATTGTTGTCAACCCCTATTTGCATTTCTGGCAAAATAAAAATTGACACCTTTTCTAAACAACTGTGTGTAGTATACGACCTTTTTATTTAGCTGTCAACAGAAATCTGTGTACTTTATGTGGCTTTTTTGCCACAGTTTATTCTGTGTCAGGAATACCGGTCTCACTGGAGATCAGTAAGTGCTTACCAATCTCAAACAAGCCTATACTACCGGGTAGATCTAAGGCACATACATGAATCTGTGTGATACCATCTTCATCTATGCTGGCTGCTACGAATTCTGCGATCTCTCCACTCTGGACCATTAACCGCATTGCGTCAATAACATCAAGAAGATCTTGTTTGCGTTTGGCTTCGGCTTCTAGTTTTCCGCCCAATACAACTACTTTTGAATCTGTTTTCATTTCTTTCTCACTCTAAAATATGATCAGCCACTCTTAGAGTGACTACTTCTTGTGCTGTGAGATACACATCGGATGCTGACAGCAGTTTTTTCTTAATCACTCCAGGCGCCAGTCCAGTGGCATCTTGCAACACACTGATCATGCGTTGATTGCAGTGATCATTTTCTTTCATCGTGGCTTTGAGATCGTGATATTTAGAATCCATGCTTTCTGTGAACTGATGACACATGAAACTGGTATTTTTTGCTGCGTATCTGTGACCGTTATCGCCGCTGGCAAAGATCAGGAAAGCAGCACTCATCACAGCACCCATGCCTATGCATCTTATCACATGTGGGCTAGATCTCATCACATCGATCAATGCAAAGGTTTGATAGAGATCTCCACCAGTGGAATTAATGTATATGGTCAAGGTCTTTTCTTTGGCAGAATCTAGATTCTCAAAGATCAACCATTTCATACAAGCTCCCACAGATTCCTCGTTGATTTCGCCGTTGAGCAGATACGTATGGCACTCTAGCAATTTAAGATCTATTCTGTCTACAGCTATAAACTCTTCTAGTTTTTTCACCCTCTGCTCCATGATGTACTCTTACTTATGCTGAGTCGCTGTCGACCCATTTGCCATCTGCCCAATGCCTTGTGTCATAGATATTGAAATCCACGTTGAATCCTAGTAGTCCTAGGCATAGTTTCAAGCCACTGTGACTTTGTTTGGCAGTGATCTCAGCACGAACATCGATGATATCTGCACTGAGGTAGATCTGCAGTTCCCAATGTTTATAAGCCGCGGGCAAAGAGCCGTGCCATGTGCGGATATTGTGGAATCTGTTTGATCCGGGTATTCTGATATTGAAATTAAAGTTAATCATTTGGTTGTTCTCGAAATCTATCTAAAAAGCTTTCTATATAACAACTGTATTCACGGATGTCGTCTTCAGATATATTTTCTTTTATGTAATGAACCCATGTATGACCCTCCAGTTCAACCACACTTATTACTCGAAATTCTTGGCCAGTGGCGCTGCTCCATTTAGATCCCGCTTTGATCATACAATCTCCTATTGTTTGAACACCTCCACAGCTTCGTTGTCGATGTTCTCAGTCATATGTAGCATAAACCTATAGGCATCCCAGGCAGACTTGACTGACTTATTCTCGCTGAGCTCTGTGGGGAACATGTCTACCCATACCGAGTTTTCAGGTTGACGATGACGATGCAGTCCTTGTCTACGAGGCTGTAGTATCTTGTTTGTGCTCCACAGTTCTAGAGCCACTGCTTGGCACTTGCTCTCGTCAAGACCGTAAAGATAATCGTCATCGCGATACATGTATTGACTAATTACATTGGCTAACTGAGGTTCATCATGAATAGAAGTGGCAGCAATGATAAATGCCACATCGTTGATGTCAACTGATCCCTTAACAATATCACGGACGCAACGTCCAAGGCTAAATCCTATTTTCATACTTCTTCCTGTTCTGTTAAGTGTTCGGGTTTGGTGTGAGCATCGCAGGCAGTATAAATCCAGCCGCTGCCTCTAGTCTTACCAGGATTGCCACATTCTTCGCAAGTGACAGCACTCATGCTTTCTGCCATACGCACCATGCCACTGATATGCTCGTCTCCACCTGTGTAGTAGAAACGTAATGTGCCGAACTTTTCTTTAACCTGATCCAGTGTGACCTGCGGTACTTGTTTGTACTGTGTGTAACCTTTTTCAAAGTTCTTGTTATTCCAGTCAGTGTAGTGTTGAATATTGCTCATGAGCAGATTCAAAATATTATACCAACCATCACCACATTCAAATCCCCAGCACATGGTAGTCTCCATCATGCTCTTGTTGCGGTTGACCATCATCTTTGGATACTTCTCGCACAACAGTTGATCTAGTTCTTGTTTCATATAATTCCCTAGTCGTATTAATAAGTTTCTTTTACAATTCTAAATTCTGTCAAGGGATACTTGGCTTTAAATTCTTCAGTTTTAACAAAATCGTTATAATGCTGTGCGTTAAAAAACATACGATGAAATACTGTTTTATGATCCAAAGTAGTCACTGTAAGATAAACTGATTTTGCTTTGCCTGCCATAATATACTCTCGTTGTTACATGATATACTATTATAACACCAAATACGAATTATGTCAACTGGTTTTCCATTTTAGTTGGAATAGTAAAGCATCTTTAGGATCGTTGAAATAATAAGCAGTGATAAAATCGTTGGAATAAGAAGCATCTGAAACATCTTGCACATAATAGTCCTCAAAGCTGGAGCACTGTCTACTGGCCCATGCAGCCGCTTCGGCAAAATAATCTGCTGCTTGTTCGTAGGAGATATCGGCGTCATTGAGATATACGACTATCATGCCCATTTCATTGCAAACATAGCAGCATCTTGTTCATTTTGGAAATACCATGCTCGTCCATTTGGATCGCTGAGATCTCGAAACTTGTCTTGACAATTTTCCAAACACCAAGTTAACTTCTGTGAAAAGTCGTCATCTCTCAGAACAATCGCATGATAAGAGTTCAACAACTCCGTTAACCTTTGATCAATCTTAAGATGATCTCCTGATCTCTGAGCTCGATGTGATAGAGGTGCTGTCCAAATTGGATCCATCACTCAGAATGCCTCAATAGCCATTCGGTGAGTCGTGCACCTGATAATTTGGCACTGATACGATATGCATATCCATATTGCAGCGTGTCTGGAATTCTATGCCACATCGGTGTCTCAACAGCATGTTCCATGACCCATTTGCCTTCTTCACTTTCTTGCCATTCCCACAATGGTTGGGCAGCATACAAATCTGGATCTTCAACATCACCCATGGTAAACTCGTGTACCACTACCTCACGTACTTCCTCTACTCGATCTTTGATTATCATATACCTATATATATCTTCTTTAGGTGCAGGACCTAGGTAACCCCGAGCGGGCTCGAATTGATAACCTTTGGTTTTTATTATTGCCATCTCAGGGTAAAATTCACAGCATCAATCTCAGATTCAAAGATAAAGTCTGCACCTCTTCTTTCAAAGGCATGATTACAGTGTTCTGCTAACCAATCTGTGATGTCCGCGGCATGTTTGTTGTCTGCGAATCTATCCAAATTTACTCTGCGCCAACCCATACGTTTCAGCATGTCCCAAAGTATTTCTCGATCCATTTCACTCTGCATTTTTGTGCCGAGTTCATCTAAGATTTCCTGTTCTAGATCTTTCATGCATTACCCCTTCCGCCAAACTTTAACATAAACATCATGGCATCATAGTCATTTGTAAATTGAAAATACAGTGCGTGATAATGTTCTTCACGCCATAGGTCTTTGCAGTTGTTGATACACCATGTGGCCATTTCTTCAATTTGATTGCGTGTGATATTATCGAAGTTCACACGATACGGATAAACTGTTCTAACTCGTGTTGCTAGGATCTCATTGAGGGAACCAATTTTAATCTTGTCCGTTGCCATATTTTAATAGAAACATTGTGCGTTTCTGGTCGTCGTAGAAATCCAATCGAACAGTATGCACATTCATTTTGCCTTCGAACCATCCAGCAGGTTCCATATAAGACCAATGATCTTTATCTTGTGGCCGGCTTACATAGTCTGGGTTTTTGACATACTCTCTGTGATCACGCACAGTAAAGCCCAGGACTTCTTTCATTTTTGATCTGGAAAGATAGACACTGGGCTTTTCTCGTTGTTTGATACGATCGAGTATAGAATTCCATTGTTCAGGACTCATTACTACGGGTTTGCTCATTTCCAAGTCCTGTGATCTTCAGCTATCCATTCTACTCCGTCGTATTCTCCAATGTGCCACAACACATCACCGGGGATCTCCACTATCTTGAGCTTGGCATGTCCACCGCTGGCAGCAGAGCCTAGTTCTTTGACTACCTTGACCAGATAAGGATCGTCCCTGGCCACATCACGATCGTACCAACCGGGATCTGTAATGCCCGCAAGTTTTTTATATTCTTCGCGAGCACGATCGCTGAGACCAAATCCGCCGTAGCAGTCGTTGATTACTATGTGTCGAACACCAGTCTTTAGATTATCTAAAAACTTTTGTGCATCGGTCATTTTTTACCTTTCTTTTTCTTTCGTTTTTCTTTTGGTAGAGAAATGTCGTTCAACATGCGATACTGATCAATTGCATCCTGTAAAGCGATTTCGACTAATTCGTTAAATGTGATATCACGATCATGTGCGATCTTCATATAAGTTAACAGCTCATCGTCTGAGAATTCTACTTGCACTTGCACACGAGTATCATAATCTTCACCGTCACGGATAGCCAAACCTTTTTGGACAAAGTCATCAACAACATCTAGATTAATATAGTCAACGTCATCCCAGGCTTGATTGAGATTAACATCACGTTGATCTGCTTCTTGATCGTGAGCCGCTTTGAACTCGGGATTAACCAATCGATAGGCACGATTGTTTACGTAGTCGTGTGCCTGTGCTTCGTAGACTACTTGTGTTTTAGTATCGAAGATCACAGAAAAACTATGACCGTCTTGATCACCGTTCCAAGAGTCTAGCATGTGAACATTAGGTCCGTAGCAATTCCACCCATAATCACTGCCCTCAGTGACACGGTAATCTACAAGTTCCATCCATTCTTTAAGAGTAATCATGATAATCCTTTGATTTGATGAGTTATTGTAACACTAATTCTTAGATTTGTCAATGTCTTTTTGTTGCTCAAATTTGGGCTCTTTGTATTCGAAATCTTCTGGAATGCTATAGCGTATTTTTGGATAAATGCTTTCATTTCTAAAAAACACTATGGTCACTGGTTTCCAATATTTGTGCAAGAGATTGTTGATCAATATCAATCCGAAAATCAGCACTATACTGCCCAAAGCAAATAAAATACTTCCTACCAACCAATTTGCCATTTGTTCTGCTATCATTATTATTCGTTATCCTCTTTCTTTTTAGTTGTCGAAGGTGTTCTATTCTTCACGGATAGTCATTGTTGTTGTACACAAAACAAATGTGCATTCAGTCCACGATCCCGCAACACCTTGGCCAGGTCTCGACATTCTTGATATGTCTTGACCTCAGCCAACCGAGTAAACTTTGTCTCGGCAGGCGTTGTATCCATTATCAGTGCAATAATCAACGCCCACATATTACTTGTTCATCATCAATGCGTTGAAGTTACTAGGCACCACAATGGTCTGTACTTGACCGTTCTTAATACCTTCCGAGATATTCAACATGGCCTGGGCCTGCATGAACTGAATACTTGCTCCAGAGTTGTTAGCCAATGCTGCCATACGACGACTTTCTGCTTCAGCAGTCTTAACTTCAACTTCCTTTTGCTTCAACTCATTCTTTGAACGAACCAATGCGTTAGCACTTTCAACAACGGCATCTGCTGGCACCACATTACGAATCAGCACTTGGCTAATCATAATAGTACCGTCCAACTTTTCCTCAGCAAGGTTGCGAACAATTTCTTCCTGGATGAACTTTTCCATCTCACCGCGGTTGTCTGCCATATCTAAGGCTTCGTACTTACGTGCGGCTTTGTAGATAGCATTACGAGCATTTTGTACGATGTAGTTATACATCACATAAGTATCACCTTTGAACTCTGCGTGGAACGCCCGGTTCTTAGTGGCATACAGTTCTGACACTTGCTGTGGATTGATGTTGTAAACAACTACAGCATCAAAGTCTTTCATTGTTGAGTTGTCTTTGGCCACAGGAGTCATGTTCTCCAATGTGACATTCACGTCCTTGACGGGGAATGTTAACACATCACCAATCAATACCTGATTGAATGAGCCTGGCATAAGCTCACCGGGCTGTACCTGCTTGTCAAAACCAACACGGACACCAACTTCGCCGGTTTCAATACGAGTACAACCTGTAGCAAGAACTGCGGCGGCGAGAATAGAGAGAGTAAAAATACGTTTCATTGTGTTTCCTTAAAATAAAATTACAAATACTGTCATGAGCATCACTGCTGCCAGTGATACAAGTATACTGTAGCCTATGCTTTTTGTCAAGGCTAATTGCTCCATACCGTTCATATTTCTCCAGGCAGTAATGCCAAAGTGAATCAGGACTGCAAATATGGCAAATGCTAACCAAAGTCTAATCATCTTGTTTTTCCTTTGTGAGTTCACACATTAATAAAAAATGTTCGTATGATTTACGAACACTTTCATGTTTCATGAGTTTGTCTGCTTCTTCCTGCATGGCTTTGACGCCTGCTTCGGCGCAGTCGTGAATGCATAATCCATGAAGGGTAGCTAACTCATCCCCTAGTTCTTTAGCCAACTTCTCCCAGGCCTTTTTTTGACCGGGAGTGATTGGAGTACGTGCTGGACGCATTTCGCTGGCCTTACTGATTGCTCGGCAGATAGCATCTTGAGCTACTCGAGCAGCCGCAATCATAGGAGCATAAGCCGGATCAATGTTGTACCGGCGACTTTGCCCACCTGGATACACCATCAAAAGGTGTGTGCCCTTGGCGTAACTGTCCATGAAGTCGCCGTCGTACTCTTGCACAGGAATATACCTACGTCCACGTTTTTCGTAATAGATTTTTTTCATTTTAATACAGTATTGGTTCAATTGTAGATTCATCTCGAAGAGTCAACATTATTTCTTCTTGCTCTGTGTAGATCAAACCATATTTTTCGAGTATGACTCTGCGATGGTCTTTAGGTAGGCGAACCCACTCGCTGACTCTGTTGTAACTGCTGTAGGCTTCTGGAGGCATGCAATCATTAATCCAGCCCACTAGGCATTTCAGTGCTTCCACAGTATTGCTGGGATGACTTGACTGTATGGCCGCAAGGAAATCATTGGCCAATAGCGCAGTAAAGAACCCGCCAGGCTCATAGCCATAGACCAAATAATTAGCCATAGGGTCCGCGAAGTCTCGAGGAACATCCCACTTGGAGAATGTTTCGTACAATCGATTCCGGCTGTAAACAGTTATATTCATACTTCAATTACTTTCTCTGGATCCCATCCAGTGTCTTCACTATAACTATCATTTTCGTAACCACGAGGATTACAGACAATTCTTGTTTCACCGATCACATAATCAAATGGATGATGTGTGTGACCATGTGTCCACAATTTGATCTGTGGATGATCCAAAATGAACTCACTCAAGTCACTGTGGTAGCCACCGTTCATCAAGTACTCTGTTTTATAGATTGCATGCACACTCTGGAAACTAGGACTGTGATGACCAACCACTACACATTTTTTGTCCTTGTGTTCCTGAACCATCAGTTTGATATAGGCCAATGTTCGATCGTGACGAACAGCAACATCCAATGCACTCATCGCCGCATAGCTTCTCTTGTCGTTACGAATGATACGGAAGTCGTTCATCATACCTTCAATGGCATGCATGGTCAGTGGATCACGACGGTTCATATTAGTCCAAAGTGTACCGCCAACAAACACAACATCATCGATGATCTTTGTGTCTTGCTCTAACATGTAGATGTTAGGATATTTGGCAATTTCATCACGCATGTAATCGATACTGGCATAGAACTTGCCATTGTAGAATTCGTGATTGCCCATAATGTAAATTACATGTGGAAACTGAAAACTACAACGCTTGAAGAAATCTCTATAGCGTTGAGCAGATTGTTGTCTACGACCTAACCCAGCACCTGAGGCAATAGCTGCTTGATCTGTGGTGTTAGCAGGCTCAGGATGGTCGTGGAGATCCTGGGCGACCATAATATCGCCACCTAGAATTAATACATCACAATTGTCATTGTTTGTGATAAAACAATCGCTGAATTCCAAATGCAAATCAGATACAAGTTTGATTTTCATAGATTCTCTTTTTCTAGAAATATACATATATTATAGCATCAGTTTACAACGCTGTCAAGTAAGTAAATAGCAGTATAGTAGGGATTTCGGAGCGATAAATGGACCCGCTAACACTGTTTGCCTTGGCCAACGGCGCAGTCAAACTGGTTAAGGAAGGTTGCAAACTTTACAAAGACATCAAGGGTGCTGCTGGGGATATCAAAGATGTTCTCAAAGATCTTGACGACCAATTCAATAACAAATTTCGAGACCGTCAACCAACTGTTGCTGAAAAGAATCAGTACATAGAAGAAAAAAACCGTGTAATCAACTTAAACAAACAAGCTGGTGATACAACTAATATCTACACTGAAATTGGACAGCAATTGGGTGTATATTTTGATAATCTTTATAAATGCAGAGCTGTGTTTGACGAAGAAGAGCGCCGCAGCAAGTACGAAGTTTATCATGGTGAAGACAGCATAGGTAAACGTGCTCTACAGCGTGTGCTACTGAGAAAACAACTGGATGCCATGGGTGCAGAGCTACGTGAAATCATGGTGTATAACAGTCCACCAGAACTAGGTCCGTTGTATCTCGAAGTAGAAGAAATGATGAAAATAGTAGGTAAGGAGCAAGCTGGCGCTGTAGCCATCGAAATGAGGGCAAATATAGAAAAAACCAAACAAGCAAGGCGTAGGAAAAAGCGTCTACAGTATAGAATAACCTGTTGGAGTCTAAGTGCATTGTGTGTGGTCTATTTCGTATGGTTAATATGGGCTGTAGTTCAGATTAGGATCGAAAACAAACCAGAACTAGGCATATGTCTAATACCAAAAGGCACGTGGTTATATGAACAGTATAATCGGCTGAAATGGGTTGATTGCTTTCCCAATAAATATAATTAGAACTAGAGATGTCGGAGCGATAGATGGACCCGTTTACCCTTTTTGCATTAGCAAATGGTGCCGTTCAGGCTGTAAAAAAAGGGTGCCAGCTTTACAAAGATATCAAAAGTGCCACAGGTGATGTCAAAGGTATACTTAAAGATCTTGATAATCAGTTTCACAAAAAGTACGATGGCAAACCCGTTCCTGAGGCCGCAGTTAAACAACTTAACGAAGAAAAAACCCGGGTCAAAGAACTCAATAAACGCAGTGAAGAAAGCACCAATATCTATGCTGAGATAGGTGACTACCTAGGGCAGTACTACGATAACTATTTCAAGTGTCTAGCAGTGCTGGAGGACGAAGAAAAACGTTCAAAAACCGAAGTGTACACCGGTGGCGACAGCCTGGCCAAACGTGCCCTCAAACGTGTGTTGATGAAAAAGCAGTTAGAAGCCATGGGTACTGAATTGCGCGAACTCATGATCTATCAAAGCCCACCCGAGCTAGGCGCCTTGTTCACTGAAGTAGAATCGATGACCAAGGAACTGGGCAAAGAACAACGATTGCTCATGGCGCGAGAATTAGAGAAAGCTAGATTACGTAAACGACGAATGGCACACTATCATTTTGAAATATCAGTGGGCATTGCAGTGATAATTTTAATATTCGTTATGATGGGATTCTTTATGTGGGTAGCACACGATGCTCAAAAACGATGGGGCGGCACTAACATGCATAGATATAGAGACACACTAGAAGAAATTAATCGTCAAGAATGGTTTGAGCATCAGCGTAAATTAAAACAATATGAAGATTTTCTAGAACAGGAACGTAAAAAGAAAGAACAAAATGAATCCAGTAACTAAAACATTGTTGATAGTAATGGGTTCTATACTTGGTATTTTTTTATTCCCTGCGATACTGATCATATTCCATGAATATATCAGCGCCTTTGTCTTCATAATAACAGTGCTGGCTTGTTTTATTCTGTTTGGTTATTACACTTATCAAGAGTTGTTGCCAGAGTTCCAACGAGCACAGTTAGAAGAAGAACAAATCATAGCCCGATTCAATGGTGATCCTGAAAAGATAAGATTCTATCGGGGATTTAAGAAGCACTTCGATGGGGATTTGAATTTAGAACAGTTAGAGCAATGGTTCACAAATCATCCAAGAAAACATCAATGACGGGTATAAAAATATATACCTGTTAAGGTCAATACAGCGATCGCAATAAATGTCCCAAACATTACCGTAAAGAATAGTAAAGGATTCTTTACTTGTTCAAGGTGTTCGCGTAACTCAGTTAAAAAAGATTTTCTTGCCATACTAATATTTAAATTAGCACAGTCAATTATATTATGCTGGTATAATTAATATCTATTGGCAATCAATTCAGCTTCACGAATGCGTGTGCGAGTATTTTTGCTGCCTAACAAAATCACAATTCTTTTCCCCAAGGTAGTATCCAACATCATAACAATACATCCGCCAGATGCAGTGATCCATCCAGTTTTGCTTACATAAAAATTATAACCCTTGGCAATAATAGGATTGGTATTATTGTAAGTTCTCCATTTTTTCTTATGTTTAAATTTCATACTGCTGGTTTTGCTAGCGGCAACTATTTTTGGATAAGATTGAGCAGCCTGTACCAATCGTATGAGATCAGCGGCTGTGCTAACATTGCCTGCACCAAGACCGGTTGGATCGATAAACTTAGAGTGATGCATTCCTAATTCCGCGGCTTTGTTGTTCATTGCACGAACACAGTTTGATCTTCCACCCGGATAATTTTGACATAGTTTTTCTGATGCAATATTACTAGAACGCACTAATGCTAAATCGATTAATTGTTGTCTTGTATGAGGTTTGATTTTTTGTTTGAGATTTTGATTGGCATCAAGAACTACTATTACTGTGAGTAATTTTGTGATACTGGCTATGCTTCGTTGCTGATCAATATTAACACTGTCTATAACAGTGCCTTTTTCATCTGCTACCAACCAAGATTCTGCAGTTATTGACAACGGTCGATTATCTGCTCTAACAGATAATGCTGTGAAAACTAGTAATAATACTAGTATAATATCACAGCATCTCTGCATAAATCTTTGACTGATCAATGAACTCAATCCTTACGGTTACATAAATTCGGGATTACTGCCCGACTTATCTTCACCAGCACCTAGTACACAGGCTATTCTAGCGTCATACTCGATCATAGTCCACGAACGAGTTTCTTTGTTCATCATCAATGTTATATGAGTGTTGTGTACTGTTTTTCCTACCCAAACCGGTGTCTCTTTGTGATTGTCTACAAAATAGTTCATCACTGATTGTGCGTCAGAACATTTCATTGGTTTAGTTAAATCGATAATCTCCTGGGCGTTGGCTATAGAGCCTATAGAGCTAGTTAGGCAGAATAGGAACGCCATTGCTGTTTTATACATAATGGCTCCTTTAAACTAGTATTTATTGTTAGGGTGCGAATGCATCACTCATGATGTACACAGTGACACCAACACGCTGCCGTTCGTTGAAAATATCTCGCCAAGCAGGCATTTTGCGAAATCCGTTGGTCACCCGATCGTACACAAAGTCTGGTTGGTAGCTGGAAGGTTTGAGTTTGGGTGCCTTGCCAGGATAAGCACTGTTGCCGTGGCAGTGTCGACACTGGCCGTCCCATACCTGCTGGCCTAACACAATCAACGAAGTATCCTTCATCACAGTGTCTGTAAATACTGGCGCCAATTCCTGGCCATAGGCAGCATGACTAAAGATATAAAATAACAACACCATTGCTGCGTTTTTCATAGTGGCTTCTCCTGTGCATTATTTACCAACTATGATTACAGAAATATTATAAAACAAACTATACAGGGTCACCGGCAAGAACGTCAATATATAAAATATCAACAGTAAATTAATCCAAAGCCGCCAAGATGTTGATTTCATCATTGATAATTTTTGATAGATTCAACCACGGTTGTTAAACACATAGATTGCGAATTTAGAGTTTTAAACACCCTAGTTTTTTCCTTGTCCCTGCACTGATATTCGCAGATTTGTATTCCAGTGTCAGTGATGGTTTTGTAACTGAGATCGCAGTCTGCATCTGAAAACACATAAGATCTCGCCTTGCCGGAAGATTCTAGATCGATATTCACACTAAGATTTTTAGGTACGAGCGGAGCAAGTATGGTTGTCACCGCTGCCATGCCTAATAATATTTTGTCAAATGTTTTCATTTACTCCCATGGTTACCTTGCTTAAAATAAAATTTTCAACTCTAACATTGCGCCACTGTTTCGTAGATCATTTTGTCTCTGTTGAATAGTGCCTATTTGAATAGTAGCATTCTTTTTAGACATATAGCTTAGACCCGCTTTGCCAGTTTCTAACTGTCGACTGTTTTGGCTGTATTCTGCATACACACTCATCTTGTCGTTGACATAATGATCAAAACGTATACCTGCTTCGGTCGTGTCAGTTATCTTATTAACTGCGGCATAGTCAACCGCTGATAATGCTGATCCTGAATCAATCGCATAGTCTCTGCGATTTTGTTCTTTTCTAGCACCAGCAAATAATCTAACGCCTTTCTTAGCAGGAGTATAAAGTCTTACCTGGGCCCATAAGTCTTCGCCTGCGGCACTGGCACTATTTGATAAATTTAAGTCAGGTAATGTGTGAGTAGTATTAAATTTATTTTTTGCGTACCCAATATCGCTCTTGACTAACCAATCGTTTCTAGTCCATAATGCGTATAAATTTACAGAATTTTTATACAAAGATCCTGTGCTATCATTCCCATCCATGTTTAGGTTAATTTGACTAAACTGTCCGCCGATCATTAAATCAGTTTTTACCAAATGTGCTATACCTAAACTGTATCGATTAGCAGTTGATTGATATCCGTCAACAGTATCGGTACCTGATCTCGATGCTGTGATATCAAACACAGTGCGTTCGTTGACATTTGCACCTATTAATTTAATTTCACCGTCGTGGGCTCTATGACGAATTAATGGATCGCTGACTAACAGTGCATTTTCTCTTGAATTAGATTCTTCTAACACTGCAAATTGATCAATGCGTGTAGAGTATGGAGTATCTGTACTGGTTACCACTACATCATTAACTGTTGTCGAATTAGTAACTACGTTGTTAGTTACATTGGTTGTAACCACAGCAGTACCATTTGCAGTAGTTGTAGTACCGTCACTCCAAGTTGTAACAGTTGTCGGGGTTGTGGTAGTTGTGGTAGTTACTGGAGTAGTTTGAGTCACTGTGGTAGTCACAGGTGTTGTATCGGTTACAGTGATATTTCTATTAATGTTTAACACTTTGGTCTGACGTTCACGTGTGTCAGTTACTACTGTTACACTTGCAGTAGTTCCTCTGGTTGTTGTAGTTGCGGTAGTTGTAGTACCGTTATTGATGCTGGTTGACACAATGTCTGCGCCTGCTGCTGTGCTGACCACAGTTGGTGTAGTATTAAGACTTGAAACTGCTCCACTGGTTCCAGGATTGGCAATGGTACCATTGCCTGTGTCTGAACTGGTCACTGTACTAGCACTGTCGTAATAGTATTTGACTTCAGATACTTGAACGCTGTTGCAGTTTTCAGTACCTAACCATCCGCCACCGTAGGCTGACATACAATTTGTCATATTAGGATATAAGTCTAGAGCTTTGGTACTATCAAAGGTAATAAAGTAATAGACATAAGCATTTGTGTTTGTTACCACAATGTCGCTGGATGTTGTATACCGACTGTCGCTTAGTGTAATACTTTGATTGTCAGCAATAGTAGTCCATGTTACACCGTCATTGGATCCAAATAAACTAAACTTACTTGGATCACGTGGTGAATAATCATTGGCAGTTGTGATAGTGAATTTTTCAACAACACGACCTTGACTTAGTTTGATAGTAAAGCCTGCACTTGCGCGGTCAAAGTTTAGGTATTTGGTAGCAGAACTTCCATCGATAACATTACTAGCACCTTCGCCACTTGGACTATTAGTACTGGTAGGCGTAACTGACACAACATTAGCAGATGTGATTGCTACATAGGTTGGAGTTGTAGTAGTGTTAGATGCAGTTTGTCCAGCTGCTAACGGAGTTGTGCTTGCCCAGGCATAAGTGGTTAAATCAGATGTTGATACTGATTGATCCATGTTAGTAAATGTAGCACTTTGTCCGTAACTGTATCCTTGCGAGGTTGAAATAACGTTACCAAAGAATCCACTGCCTATATAAAAAATAGCGCCGCTACCTAGGGCAGTAACGGTACCTGTAGAGTGAATGACTCTGTTTAATGTGTTATTTGCATCGTATAGTCCTAGACCAACATCGCCGTTGCCGTTATCAATAAATTTAAAATATTGACCGCTGGTAACCGTAACGGTATTAAAGTTACTGTCATAAGGTGCAATAAAGTTTGAAGCATTTAGTGTGTTGCCATTCCACCAATACTGTACATCAAAAATTTGATTAACGCTGAATGCGCCATCTGTGATATTTGCATGTGTTACTGAGGTGAACAGGAAAGTCAGCGCCACAATGGCTGATTTTAATAATTTCATTAGGTTCGCTCCTTAATGTAAAATTATTTACAGTAAAATGGCAGCGAGTTATATGATGAGATTATTGCTTGTCTTTTTTCTTGGAAGGTTTTTTCTCAGGTCCTGTTTTCTTTGCTTCGTCTAACATTTTTTCCGAAGCAGGACTGGTACGATGATGGGGTAGATGTTTAGCGGGTTCTTTAATTCGAGGACTTCTGTTAAACCAACTCATAAAGATATTTATAAAGCAATAGGGCAGAATTAACTAGTTGGTTTAAACTAGACCGCTGTCAGAACCCATTTCTGTGCTTTTTAAATTGTTAACATTTTTATCACTTATTGGTGTAGGCTCCACCGGTGCAGGCGGCTTGGTCTTCATTACCATAGTAAGTTTATGAAGCAATGGACCTTTTTCAAAGTAGTTTGTCGATGCCTTACTGGTCAGATAAAATCTAATTGACGTTAACATCTCATTAGTAGTTGAATCAAAAATTTCTACAGACGGTTTTCCACTTCTTCCACCTAGTTTGTATCTTGCAGCAAGATTAATATTGTTTTTAATCATCCGTTGCTTAACCGTAGCAAAACTATGTACGGTGTGATTGCCTTTTTCAAAACTGACTATTTTTAAATTTGGATTTGCACCAGATCCGTGAGTATTAATAACATCTGCTACTTTTTCAACAAAATTTGTTTCTTTGTCGGCGCTGTTGCCTGTAAGTGCTGAATTTAGTTTTTCAGCAGCCTGTTTGTAAACTTCGATGTAAAATGATAGAATATTGTCTTTTCCATCAGTTGGCATATCTATAGTAATACCGAACGGTTCAAATACATTCTTAGCCTTGATATACCATTCGTTGTAATCTTTAGTAAGACCGCCTGATGTACTTTGACCATATTTTACACTATCTGCTTTAAGACTCAAATCGAGGCTTTTTAGATTTCTAACCTTTCCTGTTTCGGGATCTCTAACAACTACATCAATATCAGTCTTACGGCCTTTTTGTTCACTTACTCCATCACTAGTAATTAAGACTTCGTCGACCTTTCCGTTTCTATAAAAATGATTGCTGTATTTTTCAGCATCGGTGCTATTTGCATAACTTAATGCGGATGAAAATAGATCTTCAAATTTAGACCAAGTTTTTTTATTTTTAATAATATCCATACTACCGCTAGGTAATCTTAATCTAAAAGATATTTTATCAGCAATACTGCTGTTTTTATCTTCTACGGTATATATCAAAGTACCGCTAGTTGTGGCAATGGCTTTTACTAGTACCGTTTGAATATCATTGTTATCAACAGTTCCAATCCTATCACTTCCACGTTTAATGAGTTTTGCTGAAAGTGCAGCACCTAAAATTGCTTCGGCAATATCTCCTCGATTAATACGTTCTGCATGGTTGAGAATGCTTTCAATCGTGGATGGACCACCAACAAAAGCAAATATATCGTCGTTTTCTCTTTTAAAGTATTTTTCGGTTTTTGATTTAGATATTAATATTCTCGGAGCATCTGCAGGTGCATTTTCAACCCATTCTAATGTTTCGCTAGGAACAAAGTCGGGAAATACGTTTTGTATTTTTTCAATGGCAATTTTGCCTTCTTTATTTTCGGCAGCAACTTTAACTTTATGTCCAAAGGTATAAGTACCGCGAGAAAAAATACTCGCTTCAGATAGGAATTCAAATGCTCTCATAGCTAATATTTAGCGTATTTCTGGGAACAGGCATTCTTGAATAAAATGCTGGACATCATCCTCTGAAAGCCCTAAACTCACCATTACACGCGGTGTATGTGGGTTTTGCTTCTGATTTTGAGCATAGTAATTTTGATTGTCAGTGGTATTCCTAGCCGTGCCGTTGGTATCGCCCACATGCTTGAGATATACTTCTGTGGTAAGTTTTACAAGATCCATGATCTGTTCTAGTTCTTCCGGATCGCTGACATTGCCCGCAGCAATCATAGATCCTGTGAAAATACGCTCGGCCCACTCAGGTAGTTTCCGTGTTTTATTCCACTGTAATTTTTGAGTTTCGGCAGCGAACCAATCGATGAGAGAATGTTCAATGTCGCCAGCTGGACTGAAATCATGAAAACAACCAGTTATCTTATTTTTACCTGCAATAACATCAAATCCGTAAATAGGTGCCGGGTTATGGATATGTGGGAAAATACAGCAATGCATCATCCAGAGTCCCTTTGTGGATCGGGCATCGACTACATCGATATGAGCTCTACGATAATC
>Ga0164292_10001482_pt1 | contig 18957 bp, 19 predicted proteins | sample GEODES117metaG_FD_111486 | JGI IMG/M metagenome (GOLD analysis project Ga0164292, IMG submission 111486) | Eutrophic lake water microbial communities from Lake Mendota, Wisconsin, USA - GEODES117 metaG | ecosystem: Environmental > Aquatic > Freshwater > Lake | place: USA: Lake Mendota...
ACCGCTGTCGCGGCCGCCTCGCGCATCGCCGGTTTGTGGACGGGCTCCTCCATCGCGCGAAGCCTACCACGCCAGACTGTGGTCGGCGCGTCGCCGGTGTGTGGACACCCCCTCGGCTGTCTGCGGACGATGGGCGCACACACACCGGCGATCCCGGCCGGGTGGGCGTGCTGAGGCGGCGCGCGACCACGCCTGTGCACGGCCGCCGCGTGTGTGGCAAGATGCGCCCATGACGAGCCTCCCTCCCCCGCCTGCCGGCCGCGCGGGCACGCGCGAGCGGGGCGCCGAGCTGCGGGCCTTTGCCGCGGCGCTCGCCGCCGAGACCGACGGCCCCGGGCCCGTCTGTGTGGTTGATCCCGCGGACCTCGGACGCTGGGCGATCCTTGATGGGGCGGGCGGGCTCGCTCTTGGCTCGGTCGATCCGCTCTTTGCCGAGTTCGGCCGCTCGGCGGCGGCGCTGCTCGCGTTGGCTGCCGCCGGGCCACTCCCCGACGAGCCGGCGACGATCGCCGTGCGCCTCGGGGTCGCGCGTCCGAACGGCGAACGGATCGCCTTACTGCGTGCCGCTCGCGCGTGGATGAGCGCGCCGCTCGTCTCGTTTGAGTGGCTCGTGCCGCCAGCCGATCGGCCGACCTTGACGGTCGGCGGCTGGCTGACTCAGGCCGGCGCAGTCGCTCCGCCGCTCGACGCGCTCGTCGCCTGCGGATCGTTCTGTCGCCCCCCGGCCCAGCTGCGCACCGCTCCCGGGGATCTCGCTCGTCGCCTGCTCGCTTTTGCTGATGCGACAAGCTGTCGCCCGGCCGGTGCCGATGGGGCGGTGCGCCTGACGCTCCCGTTCGACGGGCTGCGCCCGGTCTTGGGGATCGCCGATCAACGCGCCCGCCGGGTGCGCAGCGAGCTCGTCACGGCCGCCGACTACCTGCGGACCGTCGGCTACGCGAGCGCGACCCGAGTCGAGGGGGAGGCGCTCATCCTTGTGCGCAGCCGGCCGCTCGGGCGCCCGGACAGCACGATGCCCGGTCGGATCTCCGACCGGGCATCAGGAGCACTCGGCGCGCCGGTGGGCGCGTAGCGCTTATCGGTTGGCGGCAGCGATCGCGGCGCTAATCGCCTCACTCACGCTTGATGGCTGTGCGGCAGCAGTCGAGCGTGACGTCTGGTTCGCGACGGAAGTGGCGATCTGGTTGATCGTCGCACTCACCCGGCCGCTTGAGGCGGTCAACGGCTGCGCATCGGTAGCGATTCGCTCCTGGACGGTGGCCAGGTCAACGGTGTAGGCCTCGAGGCCTGCAGCTATCGTCTCGATCTCGCGGAGGATGGAGACGAGCTCCATCTTGCGCAGGGCACCGGTCTCAGCGCCGGCAACGAGCGGGCCCTGCTTGTCGGTGTTGCTCTGTATCAGGCCGACCGCAGCATTAAGCGCCTCGATCGAACCGTTGGCCGAGGTGACGGCTGCGCGCAGCCGCTCGGCGGATTCTTTGCTGATAGCGATGGTCGTTTCGACGCTCATCGGTGGTGCTCCTTCTTCTACTACTACATCCGTCCGGGGCGGCCGGTCGGCGTGATGGGATAGATCCTCCCCCACCCTCGCGGGCGGGGAGTTTGTCATGCCGGACGGGCGTCCGGATCGGTGGCGACCTCGGTCGCCTCGCCGTCGATTACCTGCTCCTCGGCCGGGGCGGTCGAGGCGGCAGCGGCAGCCGCGGCGTAGGCCGCGGCGCCGATCTTGCTCATCACCGAGCGGACGGCGTCGGTGCGGCTGATGATCCCGGGCGCATCGTCCTCGGGGGCGGTGCGCAGGGCGGCGATCGCGCGCTCAGCCTCGGCCCGGTCGCTCGGGGCAACCTTCTCGCCTATCTCGACTATCGCGCGCTCGGCGGAGAGCAGGACGGCGTCGGCGGCGTTGCGGGCATCGACTGCCTCGCGGCGGCGCTTGTCATCGGCGCGGAAGCGCTCGGCGTCACCGACCATGCGGGCTACTTCGTCGGCCGAGAGCATCGAGCTGCCGGTGATACGCACCGACTGACTCTTGGCGGTGGCGCGGTCTTTTGCCCGCACCTCCAAGATGCCGTTGGCGTCAATCTCGAAGGTCACCTCGACCTGCGGCACGCCAGCCGGAGCCGGCGGGATGCCGGTCAGCACAAAGCGACCAAGCGAGCGGTTGTCGACGGCCATCGGGCGCTCGCCCTGGACGGCGTGGACCTCAACCTGGTCTTGGAGGTCGGCGGCGGTGCTGAAGACCTCGGTCTTGGCGGTCGGGATCGTTGTGTTGCGTTCGATCATGCCGGTGGCGACGCCGCCGCGGGTCTCGATCGAGAGGGTCAAAGGGGTGACGTCTATGAGTAACAGGTCCTTCACCGAGCCCGAAAGGATCCCAGCCTGGACGGCGGCGCCCATGGCTACGACCTCGTCGGGGTTCACGGTGCGCGAGGGCTCCTTGCCGAAGAGGGCCTTGACTGCGGCCATAACCGCCGGCATGCGGGTCATGCCGCCGACCAAGATGACCTCGTCGATCTCGGCTGGGGTGACCGAGGCGTCCGTGAGGCAGGCGGTGACCGGGGCCTTGGTGCGCTCGACAAGGTCGGCGGTGAGCGACTCCATCTGGGCGCGGGTGAGGGTCAGTGCGATGTGCTTGGGGCCGGTCGCGTCGGCGGTGATGTACGGGAGGTTGAGCTCGGTCGAGACGATGGTGGAGAGCTCGATCTTCGCCTTCTCGGCCGCCTCGCGGATGCGCTGCAGCGCCTGGGGATCGGTGCGCAGGTCGATGCCGTTGTTCTGCTTGAACTGGGTCGCCACCCAGTCAACGATGCGCAGGTCGAAGTCGTCCCCGCCTATGTGGGTGTCGCCGTTGGTGGCACGGACCTCGACCACCCCGTCACCGATCTCTATGACCGAGATGTCGAAGGTGCCGCCGCCTATGTCGAAGACGGCAACCCGGCGGTTGTCCGCACCCTTGCGGTCAAGGCCATAGGCAAGCGCCGCGGCGGTTGGCTCGTTGACAATGCGCTTGACATCTATTCCGGCGATCCGGCCGGCGTCCTTGGTCGCCTGGCGCTGGGCATCGTCGAAGTAGGCCGGGACGGTGATGACCGCCTCGGTGATCTTCTCGCCTATGAAGGCCTCGGCGTCGGCCTTGAGCTTGGCGATGATCATGGCCGAGATCTCGGCCGGGGCGAAGGTGCGGCCGTCTTCGAGACGGACGCGCAGGCCGTCCCCTTCGGCGACGACCTCGTAGGCGACGACGGCCCGCTCGGCGGCGAGTCCCGCGTCATCGGCGCGGCGGCCCATGAAGCGCTTGATCGAGGCGATGGTGTTGCGCGGGTTGGTCACCGCCTGGCGCTTGGCGATCTGGCCCACCAGACGCTCGCCGGAGCGGACGTAGCCGACGACCGAGGGGACGGTACGGCCGCCTTCAGCCGATGGGATGATCGTCGGCTCGCCGCCCTCCATGACGGCAACGACCGAGTTGGTGGTCCCTATGTCGATGCCGATGATGCGTCCCATGGTCTTCGTTACTCCTTTGTTGATCCGTCGGAGGGCGATTCGTCAGTCGGTGTCGCAGGTTCCGGCTCACCACCACCGACAGCGACCAATGCCGGTCGGACGAGACGGTCGCCCGAGCGGTAGCCGATGCGGCGGACAGCAATGATCGTCCCCTCTGCGCCGTGCGCAAGACGCTCCACCGCCTCGTGAAGCCTCGGGTCGAACGGCTCGCCCTCGGCGCCGACCGGGGTAAGGTCGGCGCCGGCAAGACGGGCGTCGAGCCGGCGGGCAAGCGCTTCGATCCCCTCAACCCAGGGCTCCTCGGCCAAGTGGGCGGGGAGGAGGTCGGCGGCGCGACGCAGGTCGTCGGCGGTCTCAAGCAGCGGGCCGAGGGCCGCCTCGCGACCTTCGGCGTGGGATCGAGCGAGGTCCTCGGCCGTTCGCCGGCGGAGGTTGGCGATGTCGGCGGCGAGGCGTAGGCGCGCTTCGCGCTCGACGACGAGCTCAAGTTCGAGCGAGGAGGGGCCGGGCTCGACGGGCGGCTCGAACTCGAGCGCAGCGGCCGGTTCGGGCGGCGGCTCAGGCGCAATCGGGGCGGCGGGGCGACGAAGGAAGGGTGGCATCGGGGAGAGTTTCGGCCGAGCCACCGGCGGCGCAAGACGTCACCCCGAAGGAGCGGTTCAGGGGTCTCCCCCGCCCCCGGGACTTGACCGCCGGCACGGCGCGTCCGAAGCCGATGGTATGAGGCGCACCGCCGGCAACCGCCGGCTCCGACCGCAGGCAGAGGAGTAGCGCTTGCCGCTTGTTCCGTTGCTCTGCGCTCTTCCCCTCCCGTCTCGGGAGGTGCTCGCCGCGTCTTAACCTTCTCCCCATTGTGGTAAGCCGTCATGTGATTGGAGACTGCCTGTGAGCCCGATCCTTCCTGTCGTCATAGATGACATCGATACCCTTATCGGCCTACTGCCGTCGGATGTAGCCCGTGCGGTCAACCTGCTCAACGGCGAACGTCGCGGTATGGTCGAGGTGGTCATGGACATCGGACGGGCGCCGATCGCCCGGCTTGCCACCGGCGATCGCGAGATAGCCGAGCGGGAGATCACCCGTGGCGACATTGACGCCGTCATCGAGCGCCTCGGTACCTTCGGTACCGACAACCGCGCCGGGATCAGCGGTACGCTCCATCGCATCAGCGCCCTCCGCAATCGGACCGGGGTCATCGTCGGGCTGACCTGCCGCATCGGCCGCGCCGTACCGGGTGCCGCCGAGATCATCGCCGACGAGATCGCCTCAGGGCGTTCGATCATAGTCATAGGCCGCCCGGGCGCCGGCAAGACGACGATCCTGCGCGAGGCGGCCCGCATCGCCGCCGAACGCCGACGGGTGATGGTCGTCGACACCTCCAACGAGATCGCCGGCGACGGCGACGTGCCACACAAGGGGATCGGCCGGGCCCGCCGGATGCAGGTCCCGCGCGTCTCCGAACAGCACGCGGTGATGATCGAAGCGGTCGAGAACCACATGCCCGAGGTTGTCGTCATCGACGAGATCGGGACCGAGGAGGAGGCAAAAGCGGCCCGGACGATCGCCGAGCGCGGCGTCCAGCTCGTTGCCACCGCCCACGGCACCGACTTGGGCAGCCTGATGGTCAATCCGACGATAGTCGACCTCGTGGGCGGTGTGGAGTCGGTCACCATCGGCGACGACGAGGCTCGTCGTCGCGGCACGGCGAAGACGGTCATAGAGCGCAAGGCGCCACCGACCTTCGACATCGTCATCGAACTGCTCGCGCCGGCCCATATTGCGGTCTTCCCGAACGTCGCCGAGGCGGTTGACGCGATGCTCCGCGGCGAGGCCGCCGGTGCCGAGGAGCGACGCACGGAGGACGGCCACATGAGCGCCCGCTGGCGCAAGGCCTGGGGCGACGCGAGCCGCTTCACCCACGACGCGACCGCCGCCTGGGGGATCGATCCCGAGGAGCTCGGGATGGTGGTCGCCCCACGTGTCCGTCGCACCCCGAGCCGGCGCGAGGAGCGCCGGGCGGAGCGCTCCGAACGGCGCGGACGACACGAGGCCCCGCGGCGCCACCGGGGGCGGTAGCCGACCCCTTGCCGCGAGGCGCAGGGCACCGACCCTTCTGCCCATGGAGCCCTGCTTGTGCGCGCGCTGATCTTCGGCCTGGTCGGCATCGCCGCGCTCTTGCTCCTGCCGGACCTCGGCCCGGGACCGCTCAACGCGACTGATCCGGTCGTCCGCGCGACGGTCATCGCCGTCCGCGGCGAGCAGGTCGAGGTGCAGCTCCTCGAGGGGCCACGGGCCGGCGAACGGCTCACCCTACCGTCCGGCGACGAGGCCGACACGATGGTCGCCCTGCCCGAAGCTGGCGAAGAGTACCTCGTTTACCTCCCCCAGCCCGGCGACGCCACCCCGGCCGCGCTTGCTGAGCGCTATCGCTTCGTGCCGATGCTTATTGCCGCCGCCGTCGTCGCCTTCGCCGCCGTTGCCATCGGTGGCGCTGCCGGCATCCGCTCGCTCGTCGCCCTCCTCTTCTCGGGACTGCTCATCCTGCGGGTGACCATTCCGTTGCTCCTCACCGGTGCGCCCGCCCTGCCGGTGGCGATGGGGAGCGCCATCACCGTCGCTGCGACGACCATCCTCATCGCTCGCGGCCCCGGTCGGTCGGCGGCCGCGGCGATCATCGGGATGACCATCGCGCTCACTATCGCCGCCGCCGCCTCGGAGGGGGCCGCCGCCCTTGCCGGGCTCTCCGATATTCGCGGGGCTGCCGATCTCTATCCACTCATCGGCGTCCTGCCCGGGATCGACATAGCCGGGCTCTCGATGGCCGCGGTCCTCATCACCGCCACCGCGCTCATAGACGACGTCGCCGTCACCCAGGTGGCCGCGGTCGAACAGCTGCGACTCGCCGACCGGCGGATGAGCGATGCGACCGTCACTGCCCAGGCGATGGCCGTCGGCCGGGCGCACGCCGGCGCGCTGCTCAATACGATAGTCATAGTCTGGATCGGCGGCTCGCTCCCCTTGGTCGCTGCGCTGACCATGGCCGGCGAGCGCGCCGACATCATCCTGAGTACCGAGGTGGTGGCCGCCGAGCTGCTGCGCATTGCCGCCGGCGTGATCGGCACCATCGCTGCCATCCCAGCAACCACCTATGCCGCGGTGCGCCTCGGCGTCGGTCGCCCGTAGCGATTACGCCGCGCGGGCCGCGGCGATTTTGCGACGGCGGTAGGCCCGCCAGGTCTCCCCGGGTTCCGGCCGCAACTGCTCCTGCACCGTGTAGTCATCGCGGCCGGCAAGATCCTCGAGCAGGGCCTCGATGGCTGTCGCGATGGTGATGGTGTGCGACTCGCGACGCCAGTGCGCGCGAGCGCCGTCGATGCGCACGACCCGGTGCGGCAGATCACCCTCGCCCGGCTGTTCGAGTTCCTCGTGGCAGTGGTAGCCGACATAGAAGGGGCCGCGTGGGTCGCTCGGGAGGATGAGCCCATACCAATAGCGACCCGGACGGCCGGCGGCGTCGTGATCGGTCTCGGCGATGTCGAAGCGCACCGCGAGTCCGTCGGGGGTGCGGGCCTCGACCCGCATCCGGTGGACGGACTGGTCACCGCTCCGCTCGATGCCGAGGGCCAGCCCGAGACGGCGGGCGGTGGCGTGGAGCTCATCGGTCATGGCGCGCTCGATCCGGGTCATGCCGGTACCTTCGGCGCAGCCCCCGCTCGCCGGCAACCCTCACGCAGGGGAGTGGGCCGTCTCACCAGCCTGAGAGGCCACGCGAGCCGCGCTCAACGCGTTCCAACACCGCCTCGCCATCGCCGGCCGGATCGAGGAGGTTCGGCTGCGACTGATCCAAGATCTGCGTCGGATGGAGACGGAGGGCGACTAAGCGGGCGCCGAGGAAGGTCGCCTCGACGAGGAGCCCCTGGGCGGTCTCAACGGACCAGTTCTGGTCGAAGACGAAGTTGCCGATGCCGTAGAGCACCGGGCGCCCGTCGATGATCTCCATGGCGCTCGCCCAGTGCGAGTGACCGCCGACGACGAGGTCGGCACCGGCCTCGATGGCTGCGCGCGCGATGGTGCGCTGACCGCTCGTCGGCTCAGCCTGGAACTCGTTCCCCCAGTGGGGGAAGACGAGGACGAGCTCGGCACCGGCGGCCCGCGCGGCCGGGATCGCGCGCCGTAGTTCAGCGACGGAGAGTGGTGCCGCCCCCGGACGATTGGCGGTGGCGTGGTAGTAGCCGGCGACCCCGTCGACGGCAATGATGGCCGCGGTCACGCCGCCGACCTCGACGAGGTGCGGGGCTCGAGCGGCGGTAAGATCCGCCCCCGCTCCGGTCGGTGCCATCCCGGCGGTGGTGACGGCGGCGATCGTCTCAAGAATGCCGACGCGACCGCCATCGCCGATGTGGTTGTTGGCCAAGGAGAGCACGTCGATACCGCTGCGCGCGATACCGGCCAAGAGGCGGGGATCGCCCGTGAAGCGTGTCCCCTGGTTGTGGTAGACCCAGTTGCGCGGCGTCGGCGACTCGAGGTTGGCGAGCGCAAGATCCGCCCCCGCAAGGAGCGCCCGGATCGCGCCGGCGTTGCCGTTGCGCGTGGCGACGGTCACCCGATCGCCGAAGAGGCCGCAACAGCGGGTGCCGGTGATATCGGCGGTGCCGCCGTCGAAGGCGAAATCGGCGCCGCGCGCCCGGCGTCGCGCGGTGTTGGCGACGCCGCGGTCTATGAGAATGTCGCCACCGATCACCGCCGTCCAAGCGACAGCCGGATCGTAGCCGCCGTCCTCCACGGTGGGCAGGTCGGCGACGAGCGGCCAGGCGGTAAGGTCACGCAGACGGTCGACCCCGGTCAGGGTCGCTCCGTCGACGGCGAGTGGGGCAAGGGCCGGCTCGAGGGCCGAGACGCGGAGCATGCCGACCGCCGCCGGGTCGGCGAGCAGGGCGGTGCGGAGGGAGGCCTGGTCAGGATGGCGAACCAGGCGCTCGGCGATCGTCGTGCCCGTGAGTGTCAAGGCGCTGATCATCGCCTCGCGCTCGTCGTCGATCAGGTGCAGCTGCGAGAGACGGCGCGGTTCATCGCCAGCCGCGAGCGCGGCGAGATCGTCAGGAGCGAGCGCGCGCAGCCGCGAGGAGAACCCGACCACCGGCACCACCGGAACGCGCGCCGGCAGCGGCGGGAGGCTGACGACCGGCAGTTCTGTGGGGGCGGAGGTCGCCGGATTCGGACCGGTGGTCGCACCCGGGCTGCAGCTCCAGCTGAGCGCGACGACCGCGATCACCAGCAGCAGGCGGCGCATCAGCGGGCCGCCGTGGCGATGATCTGGTCGATGGCGGCGCCGAGTGGTCCGGCAAGATGGCGGCTCATCGTCACCGTCAGGTGGTGGTGATCGTGATAGACGACGATCCCGTCGATGATTGGCGCACAGCGGCCGTTCGGACAGAAGGTCGGCGTGAAGTCGATGAGTGGCAACGACTCTCGCTCCGCGAGCAGGAGGTCACGCGCCGTGCCATAGCCGTAGGCCGTCGTCGCGCGCGGGAGGACGCAGGCGCTAATCTCCTCCCGGTGGCGAGCAAGACAAGACGGGATGTTGACCTGGCCGTAGGGGTTGTCGGCAATGATCGCTACCGGCGCCTCGAGGCGACGCAGCAGGCGGGCCACCGCTTCGGCTGATTCGGCGGCGCCACGCACCTGCCCGTCTAAGTCTTCGTGCCGTGCCGAGGCGATGAGAATGAGCTCCGGGTTCCAGGCGTTGACCGCCTCGATCACCGCCTCGCGCCAGGTATGGCATTCGTGATACGGACGCCCGAGTCGGGCGGCAAAGACGCGGTGGTCGACGAAGGGGCAGTTGACCTTCACGAAGGGGCGAATCTCATAGGTGTCACGGGCGGCGATCACCTCTATGGCTGGCACCCAGTGCGCCGCGTGACTGGTGCCGATGATCGCGATCTTTCGCCCTCCTGCGATACCACGGAGGCAGAGCGGCGGGCGGTCACCGTCGTGGGCGAGGCCGCAGCCGCTGCGCAGCACGTCATCAGCGTCGCGATTGGCGGTGGCGAGATCCGGTCGTAGGTCGGCCGGGAGTGGGCCGTTAGTCGTGACGGTGCCGGCGGCGATGCGGATCGGTGCCCAGGGGATGGGCGCCGTTGGGGCGGAGGGCGCAGCGATCGGCGGCGCCGAAGCCGTCGTGGCGCGGGCGAAGGCGGTGGCTACGGCAACGCCAAGGGCCGGGGCGAGCCGGCGACTCGTCGCAGCGGTGAGATGATGCTCGTCGTGGAGGGTCACCGTTCCGTCGACGATCGGCGCACAACGATCCCCGGGGCAGAGCGCCGGTCCCATGTCGATGAGCGGGATGTCGAACTCCTCGGCGACACTCCGGCTGCGACTCGGCTCGGTCCGCCCGTAGGCATCGTCGCGATCAACCACGCAGGCGGCCACGTTGTCACGGTGGCGGGCGAGACAGGCTGGGATGTCGATCTCTCCGTGCGGAGTGTCGGCAATCATCGCTAACGGTGCGTCGATCCGCCTGAGCATCCGTCGCAGCCCATCGGCATAGTAGTCGGCGCTGTGCGTGCGCCGATCGGCGGGCAGGATGTAGCGACCTGAGGCGACGATGACGAGTGCCGGATCGAGGCGCGCGATCTTGGTCAGCACGGCCTCACGCCAGGCGGTACACGCGGTATAGGGCTTCTTCATGTAGAAGGACCAGATCGGAACATCGGTAAACGTGCACGAACTCTTGGTCATTGCGATCAGTTCCCACCCATAACGCTCCGCGGCAATGGCCAACCCTGGGACCCAGTGGGCGGCATGGCTGTCACCGACCAAGAGGATGAGCGGTCCGCCGACAACGCCCTCGCGGCAGATCGGCACCCGCGCGCTGTCGTTATGGTTCGAGCCGCAGCCGGAGCGAATGACCGGGTCGGTATCGGTTGCCGCACGGCGAACGGCGTCGCGGAGGTCGGCTGGCACCGGGCCCTCGAAGAGCTCCGTAAGGGCTGGTGGTGGGGTGATCACTTGCCACGGCGTGCCGACCGGCGTTGGGCTCGGAGTCGGGACCGGCGCGATCGCGATCGGCAGCGCGCTGGACACGGGATCGCCGGCCGAGGTGACCGGCGGGACGCTGAGCGAGGCGAGCACGAGGACCGCAGTACCGGCGAGCGCACCAACGCGGGGGAAGATTCGGCGCGGTTCGTCACCGATCAGTCGTCCCTCCCGGAAGGGGCGCTCGACGACGAGATAGAGCACGATCGCCGATGTTATGGAGCCGGTGACCGCAAGGGCGGTGAGCGCCGGGGTCATCTCGACGCCGTACATCACCGGGATCACGAGGAACGGCCAGTGGAGCAGGAAGAGACTATAGCTGATCCTCCCGACGAGCCGAAGCGGGGGCGTGGCGATACCGCGCGCGATGAGCCCCCCGTGTGCCATGCCGCCGATGAGGAGCGCCGAGGCGAGTGCGGCAAGTGGACCAACGACCCCTGGGTACCCCTCTTCTCCTGGGACGAGGGCAAGGATCACGCCTAAGACGACGAGTCCGACGGGGGCGCCGAGCGCGTGCACCCGTCGCTCGCCAAGCGCTATGAGCGCGCCGATCGCTATGGCGTAGGCCCGGGTCGGGAGGAGATAGTAGGCCCAGACCGGGTCCGACGCGGTAAGTACGATCGCCGCCACGGTCGAGGCGATCGCGATCAGCGCGACAAGGAGCGCGACAGCCCGGCGCCCGCCCGCCCGGTAGGCGAGGCCGACAAGGAGTGGGACGAGAAGGCAGAACTGCTCTTCGACGCCGAGCGACCAGAGGGGCAGAAAGACTGATGGCTCAGTCGGGGCGAAGTAGTCTTGAAGGGTAATCGCGAAGCGCAGGTTCGCCGTTCCGGTGAGCGCGGCGATCCCATCGTGGGCCGCTCGCTCGAGGGCGAAGGGGTCGCCGAGGAGCGCGACCGCTCCAACCGTGAGCCCGACTGCCACGACCGCCGCCGGGAGGAGTCGACGCAGTCGCCGGGCGTAGAAGGTACCGAGTTCGATTCCCCGCCCGGCATCGAGCCGGCGCAGGAGGAGGCCGGTGATCAGGTAGCCTGAGAGGACGAAGAAGAGGTCGGGGCCGATCGCCGCGCCGGGGAAAGCGATCCCGGCGTGGGCGGCGATGACCAGGATGACGGCGATGCCGCGCAGGCCCTCAAGCTCGGGACGGAAGCGGGTGGTACTCATCGCGGCAAGCCTCGATGGCCCCGGCCGCGGGTCAACGGGATCGGGGCGTGAACCGAAGCTCGGTGACGGTGGCAACCGTCTCGCGGAGGAAGCGTCCGAAGATGAGTACGCCGCCGGTGACCAAGGCGACGTCGGCGGTATTGAAGATGATTGCCGATATGCCATCTGGCGAGAACCAGACCCAGTCCATGACGGCCCCGCGCAGGGTGACCTCACCGCCGTTAGAGATCAACCCGCCACCCAAGAAGCCGAAGCCGGACCACTCGAGGCGGGTGGGTTGCGTGCCGATCCGGCCGCCTCCAACGAACAGGACGACCGCGGCAAAGAACATTCCGACTATGACGAGGAGCGCGGGGATACCGGTCAGCCCGAAGATGTCGAGCGGGGCGACGTGGTCATAGGGGCCGATGGCGAACGGGCGGACTGTATCAGGATGCGGGAGCGGCAGGCCGGGGACGACCTGGTGGAGCGCGACGGTGATCGCGACCGGGAGGAGGGCGACGAGACACAGGATCCGCATATGTGGGATCTCACGCCGGCAACCGCCTCCGGCGTCCGGTCCGGGGGTGTACGTGTGTTACCGAAGCGCGCCCGAAGCGGCTATCAGGAGGGCGCCGAGGGCAATGGCGGCAAGGATGATCACCGCCCGGTGGTCGACCTCCTCCTCGCCGGCTCGGCTGCGGCGTGGGGCGTCGTCCTCGTCATAGCGCCGGCGCGGTCGGCTCTCATCATCGTAGCGACCGCCGCGCTGTTCCCAAGCCGAGGGCTCACGGCGCGATGGCCGTTCGGTCGGCTCGTAGCGGTCGAGATCGCGGCGGCGCGGTCGCTCGTCCTCGTCGGCGGCCCGCCACTCGACCCGGCGGACGGGGCGCTCCTCGTCGTCGAGCGAGCGGCGACGCGGGACGTCGTCCTCGTCACGACGGCGCGGAGCATCGTCATCGTCACGACGGCGCGGAACATCGTCATCGTAGCGGCGGCGTGCCGGTGGGGCATCAGCATCGTCGGCGGCTGGTTCGCCACGGCGCGGTGCCTCATCGCGCTCGCTCGGCTCGGCGCCGGCGACGCGACCTATGCCGCCTGGCCGGTCATCCTCATAGCGCTCGTCCCGGGGATCAATCACACCCATCACTCGTGCTCCTGTGTCAGTGGCAGCGGATCGCCTCCGCTCGCCTCGGGGACACCCTTGGCATCCGGGTATCGGCGTCAACCGCCCCGCACGGGAGCGCCTTGACGGAGCTCCTCAATCGGCCGTCCATCACCGCTCACCCCGGATACCCGGGGCTCAGCTGGGGGGGGTTGTCGATGAGCAAAGAGTGGGTCATAAACTCCGCCCTCAACCGCTGGGGCCTGAACCGCAAGAAGCGCATCGGCGCGACCAGCGAGATGATCCGCGCCGCCCGCCCCAAGACCCAGGCGGAGTGGGAGGACTACTACCGAGAGCACGGCATAGACGATGCGGAGTTGGACGCCATCGCCGAGGAGCTCTATGCCAAGCGCGAGATCCTGCGCGCCGAGATCGAGGACATCGATCTCGACTCCTGTCGCGACTACGTCCGCGACGTCATCTTCCGCCGCACCTTCAACGGCTACCAGGCCGAGCGCGACGTCGTCGCCGAGCTGCTCGAGCACCAGATCGGCGCCACCCTCAAAGAGGCCCCCGACGCCTGGGATCGCGGCTACGGCGTCGACTGGATCGTCGATGTCCCTGGCCGGCCGCTTGGGGTGCAGATCAAGCCGCCCTCGTTCAGCGAAGGGCCTGACGCCCATCGTCGGGAGGCTGAGTTACGCGCCGCGCACCTACGCTTCATAGACGAGGCGAATGGCACCGTGGTGACCATCGTCTACGGCGATGACGGCGACGGGAAGAAGAAGATCCGCAACACCGAGTCGATCGCCACCCTCCAGATCGAGATCGAGCGTCGCCGCGGGGGCTGACTCCCGGGAACCCTTGACCCGACGCTCTCCTCGCCCGAAAGGGTGGGTACCGGTCGGCGCTCCGTGCGACGGCCCCGCGAGGCCTGCGGTCATCCGGCCGGAGAACCCCTGATGAAGCGACTGCTTCCCCTCCTCTTGATGGCGCTGTTGGTCGGCGCCTGTGGCGGTGCGACCCCGGCCACGGAAACGCCCGCAACTGAGAGCCCGGTGACTGAGGTCAGCCCGACGCCTGAGCCGACCGCTACGCCGGTCACCTTCACGATGATAGACGGCCGCTGGTCATCCTATGGCGAGACCGGCTTTGTTGTCCCGGACGAAGATGCAGAGGACGGTTTCTTCATCGATGCAGAAAATGCCGGGGTCAAACTGCTCGGCTCCGGGGTCAGTGTTGCCGGTAGGATTGTTATAGGCTCCGATGACGAGCTCGGGGTCGGAAACTACACAGATTCGGCTTTTGGCATGTTTGCCGCCGACGGCCCGTTCATGGGGCAGTGGAAGGGCATTCCAGACACCCTCGGGGATTTCTGCGAGAACCCGGGAACCTTTACAGGCTGGGGTGAAACCGGCGGTGACGGTGTGGCGGCAAAATGGACGTTCAAGACCACACCAATCGAAGAAGAGGTCATACTCTTCGGTCGTCCGGCGCAGGGCTTCTCCTATCTCGCTCCATACTCTAACTTCCAGGGAGTGACCAGCGATGACGGGAAGATCTTTGGCCACCTCTTTGGCGCGTTCTACTGCGTCGAGGCCTCGGACCTGATCGCCGACGATCTGCGTCTCGAGGACGACCGTGGCAATGCGCTCTACCTGATCTATCACGTCGAGGCCATAGCCGACGCGCGTGACTTTACGGCGAGCGAGCGAGCGGCAATCGCCGCCGAGGGCTTCGGTGTCCCGGCCTCGATCGCTGGGGCGACGCCGCTGCTCGTGCAGCAGGCGGTAGAGGAGTAGTCGCAGAGCGACTCCTCGAGATCGCCACCCGGATCGAGTAGAGCGATCAGAACACCGCCCCGTCGGAGCCCAATGGCTCTGGCGGGGCGTTCTGTTCCCCTGCCCCCGGTCTTGACCGCACCCCCTGCCCGACGAGAAGTGTCACACCGGTCGGCGCTCCGTGCGACGGCCCCGCGAGGCCTGCGGTCATCCGGCCGGAGAACCCCCATGAAGCGACTGCTTCCCCTCCTCTTGATGGCGCTGTTGGTCGGCGCCTGTGGCGGCGCGACGCCGGCCACGGAAACGCCCGCGACTGAGAGTCCGGTGGCCGAGGTCACGCCGACACCAGTCCCGACGCCGCTCGCGGCGATGATCTGCGCGGCTGAGGCCCCTGAGATCTCGAATCTGCTGCCGACCACGCTCCCAACGAACGACGGCATCAACATCTCGGTCTCGATTGGCAACTGCTCGATGCCTGGATCTCCAGAAGACGGACAGTCGACTGATAGCTTTCCGAAGCTCGCTGCCCTCCTGCCGACCCTCGGCAAGTCGTGGTCCGATGTTCGGCTTGGCTCCGCACTCTCGGACGGCGGCTTCGGATCGATCACCGTCGTCGCGCTTCGCGTGAACGGGCTCGCCGCGGGCGACCTGCTCGCCTGGTGGAGCGACGAGGTCGGAGCGGACTACCCCGGACTTGCCGAGGCCCCCGAAACGATCGTCGGCGAGGCGCTGGTTCGTGAGCTCGATGGCAACTACCTCTGGGTGATCGGCGACGCGATCTACTGGGGAGACACCCCGCTCTACACCGAATAGGCGATCGCGGCGACCCAGTCGTCGCCCGGTCTTCATCCGCCCCGTCGGAACACACAGGCTCCGGCGGGGCGCTGTGACTGTCTCGTCGGCGGTTGACGGGGTGTTCGTCACTCCGACCCTTGGACATGCGCCGCGTTCCGCGACTCCTCGTACTCGTCGGACTCCTCGCCGCCCCGTTCTTAGTCATGGGCCCACCCTTCCCGCTACGGGAACACGAGGCACTCGCCCTCCACGCGGTGGTCGGGCTCGTCGCGGCTGCTCTTGTGGCTCTCGCCCGCGGTGGCCGAGGCGGCGCACGGACGGGGTTTGTCGTCGTCGCCGGAATCGCCATCGCCGCCGAGGCGGCCCAGGCCTTGACCCCGCGCCGCTCGAGTGATCCGACCGATGCCATCGCCGGGATCTTCGGCGCGGCGGCGGGTGCGCTCCTCGTCCTGACCGGTCGTCACCTCCGGTCGCGGCTTGCCGGGCGGCGCACCCGACCGACGATCGCCACTCATCCATCACGGAGGGAGCCATGAGCCATCGCAACGTCACCCACCACCTCGCCGTCGCCGTCGACCAAATAGATGAGGCCCTCGAACACTTGACCGACGCCGACGCCTACGACAGCCCCGACCTCGCCCCGGGCGCCCGCGCCCCGCTGCAGGTCACGATCGGCAAGGTAAAAGACGCCCTCGAGTTCGCGCGCGCAGCCATAGTCGACCAGCGCGACACACACGGCTGATGCCGGCGGTCCGCGAGGAGGCCGTCGCGGTCGATCGGTCCCTCCTGCCGGCGGCGATCGCCGCCCAGCCGACCATCGCGATCGCCGGTGCCGACGAGGTCGGTCGCGGCTGCTTGGCCGGCCCGATAGTCGTCGCTGCTTGCCTGATCCCCGAGGGGGTGGCGCTGCCACCGATCCGCGACAGCAAGGCGATGAGCGCCAAGGCCCGTGCTGCCGCCGCCGCCGTCATCCGCGAGCGCTGTCAGCTCTCGATCGTCGGGATCGCGCCAGCCGAGATCGATGCCCTTGGCATCAACGAGGCGAATCGTCTCGCCTTCGAGCGGGCCCTGCGCGGCCTGGCGGGCACGATCGACGCTGCCATCGTCGATGGCCTGCTCCGTCTCGAGGGGCTCCCCTACCCGGTCATCTCGGTGGTTGCGGGCGAGCGCTTCCTGCCGGTGGCGGCCGCCTCGATCGTCGCCAAGGAGTACCGCGACGCGCTGATGGCGGCGATAGACGCCGCCCACCCGGGCCGCGGCTTCGCCTCGGCTGGCTACCCCTCGCCGGCGAACATCGAGGCCCTCCGCCGCCATGGCCCGACGGAGCACCACCGCCGCAGCTTCAAGGTCAAGGCGCTCCATCCGGCGGCGTGAGCACCACCGACCGGCTCCCGCCCTTCGAGATCGCCGTCTCGCTCAATCCACGGGTCGAACCGATCGCCGTGGCCACCGCCTCGAGCTATCTCGAGGCGAACGCGACGGTTCGCGCGGTGGCGGCGACCTATATCGAGCGCTATGGGGCATCGATCGTCGCTGAGCGGATCGATAAGCGGAACTACCTGCAGCTCCGACTCACCCTCCCCGAGCCCGGGGCCGCCCCGATCACCGTCATCGCCCGCTACGGCGCGACCCGCCTGACGCGATAGCCCCCATCCGGGGGAGAGTCCCGAGCCGGTTGCGCTCCCCTTTCGCGCCGGAACATCCGACTCTCCGGTATGGCTTGCACACGTTGTCGCTCGACCGGGATAACTGCCGCAGACCCGTGCGCCCATGACGCCGGGGAATCCCGAGGCGGGCACAATCCGCTCTCTCATCACCGCACCAACGTCTTAGTCACCGACGCCGGCGATCCGGGCGGTGCCTCGCTCGCCTCGATCCGCAACATGGCGGATACCGGCCACTCCCGCTCAGCCCTTGAGCTGATAGACGATACCGGCCGCAGCGATGCCCCGGCGCTTGCCATGCGCGCCCGGTTGCAGTACGAGATGGCCGACTACCAGGGGGCGATCCGCACCGCCGAGCGGGTCATCGCCGCTTCTGACCCGGGCTCCGAGTCGTGGATCATCGCCTCACGTTCGCGCAACCGTGCCCTCCTGCGCATGGGGAAGACCGCCGAGGCCCTCTCGGGTTCGCGCCGCCTCTACGCCGACCTCGTCGCCCACCGCGGCGCCGACGACGCTGCCACCCTCTCGGCCGAGATAGACGTCGCCAAGGTCGAGCTGACCGCCGGGCTTGCTGCCGACTCCGTTCGCGACGCCGAGGCTGCGCTCGAGGGGTTGCTCGGCAAGATAGGCGATCGCGACCCACGGGCCCTGATCGCCTACGACCGCCTCGCCGCCGCCTTGGCTGCCTCCGGGCGTATCCCTGAGGCGATGGCCGCTGCGGATCGGGCGATGGCTGGCTGGCGCGCCGGCTTCGGCGACGAACATCCGGCCGCCCTTGCCTGCCGCCGTCGGCAGATCGACCTCTTCGTCCGCGCCGGTCGGGCGGTCGATGCCCTCAATCTCGTCGAGGATCTCGTCGCCGACTGCCGCCGGGTCTTCGGCGACCGCCACCCCGACTCGATCGCCGCGCTGATGACCGGCGCTCGTGCCGCGGCCGCCGCCGGCGCGCCGGATCGCGCCCTTGGCATGGCCGCGCGTGCCCGCGAGGTCGCCCGCGCTGCCCTTCGCCCCGAGCAGCCCGAGCGCAAGGCAGCCGACGCCATAGCCGAGCGCATTGAGAAGGCCATCGGCGGCAAGGGCCGCACCCCGATCGCCGTCTAACCCCTTGCCGGGCGGCGTCTGACGCCGAGGATCCCGGGATGCGCCGCCTCGTGCTCCCGTTCGCACTCGTCGCGCTGTTGGTCGCCGCCCTGCCGGCGATTGCCGCCGGCACGCGCGCCCCACTCGGCGAAGACGGCCGGCTCACCCTGCTCTTGATCGGCTCCGACCTGCGCAGCTATCCACCACGCAGTGAGCGCACCGACACGATTATGATCGTCTCGATCGAGCCACTGTCGGGGGCGACGACCGTCGCCTCGCTGCCGCGCGATGTCGAAGGGCTGCCGCTACCGGGTCCGAAGGCGCCCGTCGCCGCACGGGTCGCCGAGTGGCGCGAGGATCGGTACGACGGCAAGGTCAACGCCCTCTTCGGCACGATAGTCGCGCGCATCCGCGCCCGCGACCAGATTAGCTACGAGGCGGCCGTAACCCGCGCCCTGACGCCGCTACGGCGCACCTTCGCCTATGCCATAGGGGTCGAGATTGACGGTGTCACCATCGCCGCCTTCGGCGCGATGCGTGCGTTAGCGAGGGAAATCGGCGGCGAGATTGACGTCGAGCTGCCCGCCGGCCTGCGCTTCCGTGACTGTTCGGCGACCCTTGCCGCCCCGGACGGTTGCGTTGACTACCGCCCGGCCGTCCCCAAGGGGGCCACGAGCGTGGCCGTTCGCATCCCGGCCGGGGAGTGGCTCGGCTTCGCCCGCAGCCGTAAGGACGACTCGGACTACGCGCGCGCCGCTCGCGGACAGCTCCTGCTTGCCGGCATTGTCCGGCGCCTGCGCGCCGAGGGGCCGAAGGCGGCGATAGAGGTCTTGGCCTCGATCGCGATGAC
>Ga0164292_10001483_pt1 | contig 18953 bp, 19 predicted proteins | sample GEODES117metaG_FD_111486 | JGI IMG/M metagenome (GOLD analysis project Ga0164292, IMG submission 111486) | Eutrophic lake water microbial communities from Lake Mendota, Wisconsin, USA - GEODES117 metaG | ecosystem: Environmental > Aquatic > Freshwater > Lake | place: USA: Lake Mendota...
AGCTGGTGCAAGCTTTATTGTTTCCCAGTTGTTCCCGAACAGGCCATCCTGGTTCTCCTTTGCTAAAGTATTCGGTAGCTGGGGTAAGAAGCCTGAGAGCTTGGGTCTTTTCCAGACAAACTTTGCATATAGCGTCAATCCTTTCCAGTGGGGATCTAACTTCCTGATGTCTACACCCAATAACTTCCCTGATCCAAGACTGCAGGGTGCTTTGATCCAAACAATTGAAGCAGGTATTGATATCAAATTCTTGAAAAACAGACTCGGACTGAATGTAGTGTACTTTGATGAGGTGGCTGATAAGATTCCTGTAAACGTACAACTTAGCGGTGTGAGTGGATTCTCATCAACATCGGTCAATGCTGCAAAAGTGGAAAGACAAGGTATCGAGATCGTGTTGAATGGCCGCTTAGTATCTAATAAGAACTTCACTTGGGATATGAGTACTAACTTCTCATATCTGATCAAGAATCCAGTGAGTCAAATCATTGATGGTCAAGACCAGATCCTATTGGAAGGTGGAGCATTCGGAACCCGAATGGCCCGTGCTTTTCAGGTGAAAGGTAAAGACTGGGGTCAGTTGATCGGTGGTGGCATGAAGCGTAACGCAGATGGTATTCCTTTGGTCAATCCAGCAACAGGCCAATACATCAGGGATGAATTCAGGAATTGGGGTTCTATCGTTCCAAAAGTGAATGGTGGTTTCTTAAGTAATATTGCTTATAAGCAATTTACCTTTGGGTTTTCACTTGACTATCAGGTGGGTGGTAAGTTCTTCTCCCTCTCTGAAATGTGGGGTCACTTCTCTGGCCTGATGGCGAAAACTGCTGCGCTGAACGATAAAGGAGTGAATGTCAGAACTGCTGTAGCTGATGGCGGTGGTGTAAAGGTGACGGGTGTAAGCTCAGTAGACCAGAAGACTCCGGTTGATGTTTATGTAGATGCACAAACTTATTTCCATAACTTTTACTTTGATCAGATCGCTGAGCCATACGTTCATAGCTTGTCGTATGTTAAGTTGAGGGATGTAAGCATTGGATATAATATCCCGGTAAAGAAAATTGGCAATCTGGGTAAATACTTCCAGGGTGCACATTTTTCCCTGGTTGCCCGTAATGCCTGGTTGATCTGGTCTGACGCTAAGAACTTTGATCCATCTGAAATATCAAATACATATGGAGAAGACGGCAATTTCCCCGGAACACGCGGTATTGGCTTCAACCTTAAATTAAGTTTCTAAGCGATTTAAATCTATTTAAAATGAAATTGAAACTAAGAAATATTGCACTCGTTACGGTCATTGCCTCCACATTGGTGACAGCACCGTCTTGCGAGAAAGTTGATTTTGGATCAATGAACCAGAATCCGAATCTGACCACGGCTCCAATTACTTCTGCACTTTTGACCAACGCATTGTCTGCCATGGGCAATCGTACATGGGATGCAGGTGGAGTAGTTACCATTGCAGGTATGTATGGCCAGTATTTTTCTGAAACACAGTACACGGATGCTTCCCGCTATGCAACCCAAAATTTAAACTGGGACGGTTTTTATAACGGTGTTCTGTATGATCTTCAGAATATTATCAATTATAATACTGATCCTGCAACGGCACCCATAGCAGCGGCAAACGGTTCTAACAAGAATCAAATTGCTGTCGCCAGAATTTTGAAGGCCTACAATTATTGGATCCTTACTGACCTTTGGGGAGACCTTCCCTATTTTGGTGCATTGAAAGGAAATGGTCTGGTTCCTTATGATACACAAGAGGCGATTTATACCGACTTGCTGAAGGAACTCAAAGAAGCAAACACTGGTTTTGATGCAGGTCTGGGACCTAAAGGAGACATTCTTTTTAATTCGGATGTCAGCAGTTGGAAGAGGTTTGCAAACTCCCTTCGTGCGCTTATTGCCTTACGTATGTCAAAGGCAAATCCAACACTGGGAAGAACAGAATTTGCATCGGCTTTGGCTGATCCTGGTGGAGTTATTGCCTCAAATGCAAATAACGCTCAGTTGTCCTATCCTGGTGGCAACTACCTGAATCCATTCTACAACTATTATGTTGTTACCAAGCGTGATGACTATGGTGTTTCAAAAACGCTTCTTGACTACATGAATGCCAGGGGCGATCAGAGAAATAGGGTTGTTGGAACTTCCACCGTTGGCTTCCCCTATGGCCTTACCCGTGATCAGGCTGTTGCTTTTGGAAATTCCAATACAGGTTTTGCCAGATTAATGAATTCCAGCGTTGCTCAAGATAAATCTCCCGTACCCATCATCACTGCTTCGCACATTTTTTTAGCGCGGGCTGAAGCCGCTCAGTTGGGTTGGACCACAGAGAATGTTGCAACCATGTACGCAAATGGTGTTACGGCAAGTTGGGAGCAGTGGGGTTTATCTACTGGATCGGCGTTAACTGATTATCTGGCGAATGCGGATGTATCACTTGGCGGAGGAGAACAAGCAAAGAAAATTGCCACCCAACAATGGTTGGCCTGGTACCCCAATGGACTTCAGGGCTGGAGCGTATGGAGGAAAACAGGTTTCCCAGCACTTACCCTTCCTTCTGGCCAGACTCAGGTTCCAAGAAGGTTGAGTTACGGAAGTAATGAACCGCAGCTGAACACAGCAAATTTTAATACAGCGTCTGCCCGTTACAACAGTAATTCAATGTTTGCCAGAATGTGGTGGGATAAGCCATAATCTATAAAGTAGGTTCATTAAAAATCATAAACATGAAATCAATTACTAAGACACTTCTATTCCTTACCATTATAGTTATGGGTGCTTCTTGTATTAAGGAAGTAGATTATAACGAGGGGATCGCGAACAATGAAAAAACATTGATCAAGCTTCCCCAGGCATCTGAAAAACTTTGGCCTTTCGCTCTTGATGCGAAACCTGGAATCGTTACTTTAGATGTTCTGGAAGTAAGGCGTGATGCCATCTCAAATGCTGATCTGAACCAGGCGTTAAAAGTTAAGATCGCTCCAAACAATACCGCCATTGCCAATTATAATGCGGTACCCGCAAACTCAGCCAATCCTCTGACTCTGTTCACAAACTACACGCTGGATCCTTCAGTAACCCAGGAAGCTGGGAACTGGGTGCTTAATTTTGCTCCGGGTGAATTTGTGAAATTTATCAAGATCAAGTTGGATCCATCTACGCTTGATTTTAGCAAGCGGAATGCACTGGCCTTTAAAACTGTTGATGCAGGCGGAGCCCAAATCAGTGCTGCTGCGAACGAAGTACTGGTTGAGATCGCCGTGAAGAACAAGTATGATGGGGTTTACAAACTGGAAGGCACGATGGTCGATTATGCAAGCGCAGCCATTACTGGTTTGTATCCCGTTGAGATCGCCCTTATCACAACTGGATCGAACACCGTGAAAATGTACGACTACTACTGGCCTGGTGATTTCCATCCGATCCAGAGTGGTGGTGCTCGCTCGGTGTACGGCGCATTCAGCCCCCTGTTTAAATTTGATGAGAACGATAACGTGATTGAAGTAGGAAATAGCTACGGTGTTGTTTCCAATACACGTGCGGGTCAGCTCGATCCCACCGGTGTGAACAAATACAATCCAGCTACCAAGAAACTGACTGTTAAGTATCGTATGCTTCAGCCCAGTGTGATCACTGCTCCGCCAAACATACGTGTGTTGTTTGATGAGACCATGACCTATGTACGTTCTCGTTGATCGTCTCTGAATTTTATATCAAGCCGTTCCATTTGGGACGGCTTTTTTATTTTCCAGTTCTTTTAATCTGGGCTACCTTTGAAGAAATAATATAGCAATGTCTGATCTGCAGGCCGCGAACCAACTGAACATCGAGATCTCGGAAGAAATGGCTGAGGGCCAGTATGCCAACCTGGCGATCATCACCCATAGCCACGCCGAATTTGTGCTCGATTTTGTAAATGTGATGCCGGGTACACCTAAAAGCAAGGTTAAGTCGAGGATCATCCTCACCCCCCAGCACGCAAAGCGTTTGATGAAAGCGCTGGCAGATAATATCCAGAAATTCGAAGCCGTGAACGGGACCATTAAAGATCTGGAAGACGTGCAAATCCCGATGCATTTCGGCGGGCCGACTGCGCAGGCATGATCCAATCTCTCGCACCGATCATGCAAGCAGGATTTTAATCTCAAAGACCTTCGCGAAAGCGTTATTCATTCTTCTACCCACATCGCAGCTCGGAAGCGGTTTGGCAAAAATACTTCCAACAAGAAGGTTCATAAAAAAAGCCCCTCGAGAGGGGCTTTTTATTTTTATTCCGGAGAAATTACTTCTTAGCTGCAGGAGCTGCTGCTTTTGGGGCTGCTGCTTTTGGAGCCGCTGCTTTAGCAGGAGCGCCTTTAGCAGGTGTTGCTGCTTCTTCCTGCTTCAGCTGCCTGGTCATGGTCACAGAAGCAATAGGGATCCTTGGTGAGTTGATGATCTCGTAATGGTCGAGCTTAACATCTTCCACCCGGATGTTGCCATTCAGTTCCAGGTTGGAGATATCAACTTCGATATTTTCCCTCAGGTATTTTGGAAGGGTTTTGATCTTCAGGGATTTCATTTTAATCACCAGTTTGCCGCCGGCTTTTACGCCAACTGACGTACCTGTGAATTTAAGGGGGATCGTAGCCGTTACGGGTTTGTCTTCTACAAGCTCCAGCAAGTCAACGTGGTTCAGTTTGTCTGACACCTTATCAAACTGCAGGTCTTTCAAAATGCACCTGTACTTTGCGCCGTCAACGGTGACCTCTGCAAATTGGAATTGGGATGTGTATACCAGTGTTTTGAAAGCCACTTCAGGAGCCTGGAAATTGACTTCTTTAGTGCCGCCGTAAATTACACCAGGTACCATGCCCCGAGAGCGTAACGAGCGAGCGGCTGATTTGCCCGTTCCGGTCCTCGGTTGTCCTTCGATTGTAATCGTGTTCATGTTATGAATATTAATTGTTGACTTCGTTAGGCCTAATCATTTCTTCTCTGCGAGTGAATAAAGAGGCTGGTGATACTCTGGTTCTCATATGCGTGTTTGATGGCTACAGCAAAAAGATCGGCTACAGAGAGCACCTTGATCTTTGCTGATTGACCCCTGAGTGGAATAGTATCACAAACCACCAGTTCTTCCAATACACTGCTGTCGATATTGGCGTAGGCATTTCCACTGAGAACAGGGTGTGTGCAAAGCGCCCTGACACTTCTGGCCCCCTTGTCTTTCAACAGCTTAGCTGCCTTGGTAAGGGTTCCTGCGGTGTCACATATATCGTCTATAAGAACTACGTCCCTGTCAGTCACATCACCAATGACCACCATACTGGTGATCTCATTGGCCCTTTTCCGGTGCTTATCGCAGATGACCATTTCAGCGTTGAAATAGCTCGCGATCTCCCGAATTCGGTTGGCACTACCCACGTCAGGGGCGGCAAAGGTAAGATTTTTCAGCTTAAGATTCTCTATGTAAGGGATAAAAATAGCTGAGCTGTCGAGGTGATCCACCGGTATATCAAAATACCCCTGGATCTGGGGGGCGTGGAGGTCCATGGTGATCACCCTGTCGGCCCCTGCCGCGGTTAGCAGGTTGGCTACCAGTTTGGCTCCGATTGCTACCCTGGGTTTGTCTTTCCTGTCCTGCCGGGCATATCCGAAATAGGGGATAACCGCGATGATCTTGTAGGCCGAAGCACGCTTGGCGGCGTCTATCATCATCAGTAATTCCATGATGTTATCCGACGGAGAAAATGTGCTTTGCACAAGGAAAACATAATCGCCTCGTATACTTTCGAGGAATACAGGCTGGAACTCGCCGTCGCTGAAGCGTTGGATATTGATTTTACCCAGGTGGTCGCCGAAGCGCTGGGAAATCCTTTCCGCTAAGTACTGTGAGCTGGTGCCAGAGAAGACTTTGGCGTAGGGGGAGATTCTATCCATAAAGCTGAATGTGCGTCAAAAATAGACATTAGGGCCCTATGGAACAAAAGAAAAGGGAAGAGGATTGTACCACTCTTCCCACAAAATGTTGATGATGGCTTATTCAGACTTACTTGATCGATGCCACGATGGGGGCTGTTTCTGCCGTCTTGATCTGCAGTGCAGACTTACCCGCGAAAGTGGGGTATTTCTGCGGATTCATTGCTTTGAAAATCGATGTGCAAACCAATACGGAGAAGATCAGCACCACACAGTACATACCAACACAGAACAGGAAAGGCTGCAGCGAGCCGATAATGAGTTGACGGTTGGATGGTTTCATGGACGTTTTGGTTTTTATATGGATACACTGGATTACAACACTAAAGTATAACCGATATGGGACGCAGGCAAGAGCAAAACTTCCCAATTTTGAGATGGGCAAAAGACGATAGGCCAAGGGAAAAACTACGATTAAAAGGCGTAGAAATACTGAGCGATGCGGAGTTACTGGCTATCCTCCTGCATAACGGAACGCGCGACAGAACGGCGGTTGACCTGGCTCGTGAGCTGTTGGGGCAGAGTAAGCACAATCTAAGAGAGCTGGGCCGGCTCTCGCTGAAGGAGATCATGAAGATCAAAGGCATCGGGGAGGCCAAGGCCGTGACAATACTCGCGGCGCTAGAACTGGGGCGGCGGAGGCATGCAATGGAGAACCTGGAAAAACCGATCGTATCCGGGTCGGCATCGGTTGCAACTTATTTGCAGACCCTGTTCTGCGATTATGACCACGAGGTTTTTGCCGTGCTATTTTTGAATCGGGCGAATAAGATCAATCATTTTGAGATCGTCAGTTCAGGCGGTATGAGCGGCACGGTGGCTGATCCGAGGATGATCCTGCGCAAGGCGCTAGAGGAAAAAGCGGTGAGCATTATTCTCTGTCATAATCATCCTTCTGGAAGTCTAAGGCCCAGTGTAGCCGATAGGGAATTGACAGCCAAGATTCGTGAGGCTGCGAAGTATTTCGACATCCGCGTCCTTGATCATATCATCGTTAGCCAGGACGGCTTTTTTAGTTTTGCGGATGAGGGAATAATTTAGGGCAATGGGATAAATGTGGTGAATATCAGATATTGAGCAAATCAAGAAAAGGATAAACATGATAAATTTCCAGCTGAAGCGGGTTACAAACAAAAGCCCCGGCACTTTGCACGAGTGCCGGGGCTTTCTATCAACTATGAAACTTTTACAGGAGGCCAATAAAAATAAATGCTGTTAAGACAATTCCAATAGTTAAACCTGCAATGGCAAAGCCTTGTCCTTTTTCGCCACTTCTCCTGATCTGTGAAAGAGCTATCGCACTAAAGATAATTCCCAAGGGGGCAAATACAATACTGGTCACAAAGCCTACAATAGCAAACGCGTTTGTTGAATCACTACCAGCCATTGCTCTTACTTCGTTAGTGGTTTTAACAAACTTTTTCTTGTTCACCTTAAATCCGACCCGCTCTATAAATGTCATTTTCCGGCCAAGAAAACTTTCTATTTCACTTGCAGATAGTTTGGGAGAATAGGTCAATTGCGCAGGTTTAGATTTGTCTGATCCAACATTTACGTTGGTAAATCCTGAAGCCGCCTGAACATATACAGATTGGGTCAGTATTAAACCGGATAGGAATAAAATACTTAATAGTTTTTTCATGGTTTACAGTTTTAATTTTCTTCAATGAAATAAAGATATCCCTTTGCTTTCGTATTTCCAACGTCCCCAATTACCCATTCGCTATCATCAACTCAACTTTAACACCTGTAAAATCTTTAGACGCGATGCGGTCTTTAGTGAAGACGGCGCTGCCGATTTCGAGGGCAAAAGCGCTTGCATCAAACCACTTGCGGACGGGAGGCGTCGTTAAATGTGACACCGCCGGTGAAAACTATGCGTTTGAAAAAGCAAAGGCACCAGCAGTTGTTTCACTTAATCTGGACCCACAGCGCTGCCAGGGAATAGCTTGATGACGGGTCAACCGCTCTTCTATGCGTTGTACATTTCTGATGGCGTGAGGCAATCGGGGATATAGGGTACTGCTCTTTTCTTACAGGCTGTGGCTGTGCCTTTATCGAACACTGGCGCAACAATAAAATCCGCACTAGCACCCATAAAGGCTAAATCAGTTTCTTCGTCCAGGACAGTGCCGGCACCAAAGCTGAGCTCGGAGCATTCTTTCTCTATAAAAGGTGCTATCTGTCGGAATACTTCCTGTGTCATCGTGTCCCTGTTCGTCAATTCAAACACACGCCGCATGCCGGCATTATACGAGGTCTTAAGTACATGCTTGCAAACTTTTGCATTTGCAAAATCAAGTAAAGGCATGTAGCGGGTATCGCCTAGTTTCTTGATTACTTCTTTCTGTGTAAAGCGCACCATGGTATTCATGTGTATTTTGATAATGTATGAATGCAACGTGATGGCAAGTTACATTCCGCATACCAGCATACTATCTTTTGACGTGTCCTCCCGTGTTCCAGGCGATCAAAAAACGCAACTCATCGCCCGAAGAAACGCAACCAGCATAGGGCTGATGAAACTAACGTATAGTCTTTCCCGACTGGTTCAACTTAAAGTTGATTTAAGAAGTTGATGGGATCAGTGTGCCCATCCCTGAAGAAGGGCACAGAAAAAACCGAAAAAACAGGGTAAAAACCGCCTTTTTGGCGCTAAAAAACCAATTGCTAAACAAGAAATGCATCAGCAATCATTTTCTGAATTTTCGAAAGAAAAAAAGGTAATTAGAGATGCCCTTACATGAAACAAAATATAACCCAAACGGGTATTTCCTGAGAAGTTATGAGCGAACCCCGGCAGTTATTGACTTTTTACCTGCACAGCGCGTTCATTCTGAGCCCTTAGCCGCTTGCAGAGCATTTTGATAAAGCCCTTGGCTACCTCTGGCCTGAACTCAATTAATTCGTAAAAAGGGTCCTGATCTATGCGAAAAAGGATGGAATTCGAGCTCGTAGTGGCAGAGGCCGACCGGGTTTCGGCGTCTAGAAGGGACAATTCACCAAAAACTTCCTTGTCTTTCAAGGTCGCCAAAGTAATATTTCCCTTGTGAATTTTCACATCACCCTTATGGATAATGTACATGCAATCACCGATGGAACCTTCCTCAAAGATTAAAGTGTTTTCTTCATACTCGATCTCATGCATCAGCGGCGCCAACTCCGCCAATATACTCTCCGGGGTATCATGGAAAATAGACAGGGATTTCAAGATTAACACCTTCTCTACCAACAATAGCCTTTCTAATCTGGAAGATCTCATGAGCTAAAATTAAGGTTTTGCCAGTGCAAACTTGGCAGTTTCCCTCACCATCCTGTTTTCAGCCTCGGAATAGGGGCTGATCAGATTGGGGTCGATCGTAAAAGAATACTTTTTAGTAATGTACAGGGAACAGGCTTTGGTCCAGTTCTGATACTGTATCGGCTTCTCTTTCAACACCTTTATGATAATATGGTCCACCTGGCTGAAGTCAATGTCTTTTAGAAGCGTCCTCAGGGAATCACAACGGTGCTGCAAACTGGTGGTCTCGAACATGTGGTTGAAATGTCGCCCAATGTCGCGCTTCACCGTCAGTTCGATCAGTTCCATGGCGTTGGCCATGCTCTCATTATTCTGGCTATCCAACCCCTTCCGGGCCTGGTTCATTTTGATCCGGTCAAACATACAGGCAAATAAACTCAGCAAAAGGTCCCGGATCTCCTGGATCTCCAACTCAAGGGATCGTTCGAGAATATCGTAACCGCCACGTTCCTGCATCAGTTTCTGCATATTCAACATCTCCACGCCGTACATCAGGTATTGCTTTGCCAATACCTCCATTCGTTTTAGCACATCTTCATCGGCCTGGTATTTTGTTCTGTATAACGCTTTGATCACCGGTGCCAGATAAGCAGGGTCCTTCGACAGTTGAGATGCCAGCACGTCCTGTGCTTTCTTGCCACCGATGCGACCAAGGATCAAAAAGAACTTTTCGTGCCATTGATTGAATCGCTCCTGCTTCAGCGCTTCACGGATCAAATCTACTGCAGATTCTCCCGCGTTCTGAAGGGCAGCCAGTCCGGATTTTGCATGATCAGGAAGTACCTCCACCACTGCATTCAGCGATCTGGCAGACGATGCTTTGCCTATGGCTTTGATCGCCACCGCCTGTACCTGCGTATCCTCATCTGTGATCAACCGGTGCATCATGGGGTGATCATAGCTGTCTTTTACCTCATCCAGAATATGAATGGCAAAGAAGTTGTCGTGCTTATTGGTACTCCTGATCAGCTTTTCGATCTGCTCCTGTGCTATATCGCGGATATAGATTTCCTGGTTCATCAGCATGCCACAGAGAGCTGCCTTGCGGATGCCCTGGTTTTCATGCACCAGATAGTCCTGCACCTCCCCCGCCAAAACCGAGATCTTACTGAGCGTCTTGATGGCCTCTGTCCGCGTCTCGGAATGCTCCTGCGCGCTCGCCAGCTCTACCAGTTTGGTTTTTACTGATTCCGGTTGAGCGCCAGCAATTAGCCGAAGCGTTTCAAACCGCACTTGCTCGGAAGGGTGGTTCAACAACTGACCCAACAGGTCCTCTGCTACAGGGTCTTTCTTACTTTGCAACATTTTTAGAATGCTGATCACCTCCAGATCATTACCCGACGAGATCTTTTTCTGTATGGCCTGAAGAATGGCCTCATCTTTCAAGCTAAATTCTTCCTGGCTGAAATACCTGGAACTGATGGTCTGCACCAGGATGTTTACATATTGTTTGTTCACCACAAAGATCCCCGGGATCCAGAGGCAACAAATGCCAAGTACCAGGTAACACATGGTGATCAGACTGAACCCGTCCTGAACCCAAAACAGGAATAACAACAAGACGCCCGTGATCAGGAATGCAAATGGATCCATGATACCCTTTACTATGTTATGGGCCCGTAGCCGTTCATGGGTGGGCAATGGCTGCATGAGGGTCAACAGCACCGGGGAGTTGAGCACGGTTCTTGAAACGTCTACCAGGATGGCCGTTGCTCCAAACAGGTAAAACAGGATCTTCTGGTTGGTGGTGAACCATTGCGTGACAATGATGGCAATGATCAGCATCATCAGCATCGTAGGCATGATCAATAGCGTTTGCCTGATGCCTAAAGAATTGGTAATCCTTCCGGTGAATATCATTTTAGCCAGCAGGGCAGACACCCTCAGTATGGCCATGAACGATGCAATGAATTTCGCAAGATCCACATCGTCCGTAACAGCTTCTTTCACCTCCGAATAAAACCCATAGTCAACAAACAACACACACACGAAGGCCAGCATCGAAATGAATGCAATGTCCCTGATCAAGGTGTTACTCAAAAAGTTTTTCAATAACGAAAGGATCTTGTTGGTGCCATGATTAACCACATGGCGCACATCGTGGTGGTGTTCTTTATGGTGCTCGTGCTCAATATGCAGTTTACCCGTGTTGATGATCTTTAAGATAAAGGGGATCGAACCCAGCAAACACCCCGCGCCCAGGTACAGCATATTCAAGGTGCCGGTATAGGGTACGATGAAGGATGCCAGGGTATAGCCGACAAACTTCGCCGGGATGTCACCCGAACTGATCAGGCCAAACAATCTCTTACTCTGGCGCAGATCAAATATGATGGTGGCAATACCCCAGAATTGGAGATTGTTCAGCAAGTAAAGCGCATGGAACCATGCCAGCATCCAATACAGGTAGGTGCCCGTGGTGGAGGAGTAGCCGATGACCCTGAAAAAAATGAAGCTGCAGGCCATCAGCACCGTAACTCCGATGATGAGCTTCGGAAACGATAATGCGTGCTCTGCTTTGGTATAGATGAAGCCCGTAAACCAGAGCATGAATGCCGCGGCGATCATTACCCAGGGTAATTCAGTGACCGGAAAACTTTCCAGGAAGGCGGCAAAAGAGGCCGTGAAAAAAAACGCAATCCCTGCTCCCTGAAGAAACTGGAGGAGCATCAGATTCTTAACCACCCACCATTCACCCTGATCTACATTCAGCAATCGCAGCCAGAACTTCTTTCTCAGCATGAATGTATTGAATAGTTAGATCTGGGATTGGTTTGCTTTAAGCTGATCGAGGTGGAGCTTTTTCTTGGCAGCCCGATTTGTTTTGCAGGTTTCGGTAAAATAGGCGTGCATTTCAAAAAACCTGATCTGAAGCGGATTCCAGTCGGCCTCCGATTTTATAACGCCGTAGACTAGGAACTCATCTTTCAAACTATTGCTGATCCTTTCAAAATCGTCCCGGCCCAGATAGTCGACATCCGCATCACAAATGATCTCTTCCAGCGGATTGGTTGGCGACTGCGGAATCTTGGTGGCCATGATCATACCCATTACCCTTTCAATCTCCAGGTTTGTCAGATCCCCCTCAACAAGATGGCGCTTCATGATCTCCACGCTCTTCTCCTCATGGTTATTGTAGGTTTCCAGAAAGCCCGTGTCGTGAAACAAGGCCGCTACCTTCAGAAGTAAGATATCATTCTGATCAGCAACCTGCTCTCCAATGGCGATCCTTTCCACCTGTTCCATCACGTCTTCAGTATGCGCCAGGTTGTGATAGGTCAGATTGGGTTCCAGGTTTTCTTCCATCAGGGATAAGACAGAGGATCTTAATTCGACAAACCTCGATTCGGTCATATGTTAAACAATGATTAATTAAAGTTAGTATTAATTGTCTTAACGTCAAGTTTCCCAGCCCCATTTTCGATATGTAGTCTATTTTTGCCAGGGTTTATGGATAAATTTTTAATCGTTGGTTTGGGGAATATCGGTTCTGAGTATGATGGAACCCGCCACAACATTGGTTTTCAAGTGGTGGACTTCCTCGCGCAAAAACATTCGGCCCTGTTCCAAACGGGGAGGCTCGCTGATGTGTCATATTGTAAAATAAAGGGGAAAATGCTGGTTCTAATAAAACCTACAACTTTTATGAATCTCAGTGGACGGGCGGTTAAGTACTGGCTGGATAAAGAAAACATTGCGCCCGAGAACCTGCTCGTGATCCTGGACGATCTGGCCATACCCCTCTCCAAACTAAGATTACGACCCGCCGGAAGCGATGGCGGACATAACGGCCTTAAAAGCATTCAGGAATCGCTCGGCTCTGCCAACTACGCCAGACTACGGTTTGGAATAGGGGCAACTTACCCCAAAGGCCGACAAGTGGAATTTGTTTTGGGGAAGTGGGACGAAGCAGAAATTCCCGTAGTGAAAAGAAAGGTGGAAAAATCTGCGGAACTCGTTGAAACCTACGTTCTAAGGGGTTTGGAGCCCGCCATGAACGAGGTAAATAAAATGGATTTCAGTAGTTGATATTCCCATTTGTTTGATTATTTTAGCTTCGCTTAACGGCATTTCCAGTCTCCTTGCAAAAACCCAAACTTAATTCCGGCGCCAATGGCCTCCCATCGGCCCCTCAATCTTTAAACCTTATTGAACAATGAAAATTTTCTGTGTAGGGCGAAATTATGTAGCCCATGCAAAAGAACTGGGCAACGATGTACCCGATGAACCGGTCATCTTCATGAAGCCCAAAAGCGCACTGCTCCAAGCCCACACCCCTTTTTATTATCCGGAATTCACCAACGAACTGCATTACGAATGCGAAGTTGTTTTGAGGATCTCCAAGAACGGAAAGTATATCCAGGAGAAGCATGCTTCAAATTATTACAACGGGATTTCCGCAGGCATAGATTTCACGGCCCGCGATATTCAGAACCAAATGAAAGAAAAAGGCCTGCCCTGGGAAAAAGCTAAAGCGTGGGACAATTCTGCCGTGGTGGGAAAGTGGATCGAGATCAAGCCGGAATTGAACAGGAAGAACATTAATTTTTGCCTGTATAAAAATAAGGAGCTGGTGCAGCAGGGAAATACAGCTAACATGATCTTTAGTTTTGACCAGATCATTTCCCATATTTCAAATTACTTCTCCCTCAACATCGGCGATCTGGTTTTCACAGGAACACCTGCCGGTGTGGGCGAGTGCGTGGTAGGGGATGACCTCGAAGGATTCATTGAAGATGAAAGCCTCTTCGAACTCACGATTAAATAACCTGATAAAGGGTTGCTCAACGATAATTTATTAAAGGCCTATCAGCTTATGTGCCTGGCTCGTTTCATGGCGGAAACCTATGAAGATAACAGGCAGGTATGCAAATATGTCCATTCCACATCGAGAGGCCATGAAGCCATACAACTCGCCACGGCTTTTAACCTTCTGCCATGCGATTATGTTAGCCCTTATTACCGCGACGAGTCCCTATTGCTCGGCCTCGGCTATTCGCCTTACGAACTGATGCTCCAATTACTCGCAAAGAAAGACGATCCCTTTACAGGCGGCCGCGCCTACTATGCGCACCCATCTGCCACCGCTCCCGATAAGCCCCGGATCATTCAGCAAAGCAGCGCAACGGGTATGCAGGTGATCCCCACTACCGGTATAGCGCAAGGCATACAATTTCTCGAACGAATTTCTTCACCGCTTTTGCATATTGGTAAACAAGGTGAAAAGCCCGTGGTGGTTTGCTCACTCGGAGATGCCAGCATCACTGAGGGGGAAGTGAGTGAGGCTTTTCAATTTGCAGTTCTTAAAAAATTACCGATCATTTTTCTTGTTCAGGATAATCAGTGGGGCATCAGTGTTACCGCCAGCGAAGCAAGGGCTATGGATGCATATACCTATGCCCTCGGTTTCCCCGGACTATCACGCATCAAGATCGACGGAACAGATTTCCCCGCTGCTTTTCAGTGTATGCAGGAGTCCGTTGATTTTGTGCGCAAAACCAGGTCACCTATGCTCGTCCAGGCCCAGGTCCCTTTGCTGGGTCACCACACCAGCGGCGTGCGAAAAGAGTTTTACCGCACACCAGAAGATCTGGCCAACGATGCACTCCGTGATCCCGGTCCATTACTCCGGCAACATCTGTTGAGCGTTGGTATTTTGGAAGATGAGATCCTGCACATCGAACATCAGGCCCGATCAGTAGTGCTGGCTGATTTTCAAAAAGCCGTCGCGGCACCTGATCCCGATCCATCACAGGTGGCCGATCATGTTTTTGCCCCCACACCCGTTACTATTGAAAGCGGCACACGTGAACCCATAGGCGCAGAAAAATTACTTATGGTAGACGCCGCTCTGTTTGCCCTGCGCGAGATCATGGAAAACTATCCCGAAACCGTGTTATACGGACAGGACGTGGGCCGAAGATTGGGCGGTGTGTTCCGGGAAGCAGCCACACTGGCAGAACAGTTCGGGGATCACCGGGTGTTCAACACAGCCATACAGGAAGCGTATATCATCGGTTCTACCTCAGGCATGAGCGCCGTGGGTGTAAAGCCCATCGTAGAAATACAATTTGCTGATTATATCTATCCGGGGTTCAATCAACTGGTGACAGAGATCTCAAAATCCTGTTACCTCTCCATGGGGAAGTATCCTGTGCAAACACTGATCAGGGTTCCCATTGGCGCATATGGAGGAGGCGGACCTTACCACAGCGGAAGCATCGAAACTACACTGCTTTCCATCAAAGGGATCAAGGTGGCTTATCCTTCAAATGCTGCCGACATGAAGGGCCTGATGAAGGCTGCTTTCTTGGATCCAAATCCCGTAGTGATGCTTGAACATAAAGGCCTCTATTGGAGTAAGGTGCCGGGAACCGAAGGCGCAAAAAGACCAGAACCTTCGCGCGATTATATCCTTCCGCTCGGTAAGGCCAACATTGTTCTCCCAGCCAATCATGATCTTATAGCCCGGGGCAGTTCATGCGCGATCATCACGTACGGAATGGGAGTCTATTGGGCCATCCAGGCAGCGAAATCTTTCCCCGGGCAAATAGAGGTTGTTGACTTACGTACCCTTTATCCTCTTGATGAAGACCTGGTGTTCAGCGTGGTCAAAATGCATGGGAAATGCATGGTACTGACAGAAGAGCAGCAAACAAATTCTTTTGCGGAAGCCCTGGGGTACAGAATTTCGAAACAATGCTTTCAATGGCTGGATGCCCCGGTAGAAGTGTTGGGCTCCGTCGATCTTCCTGCAGTACCCATGAATATGCTGTTAGAAAAAGCCATGCTGCCCAATGCGGAAAAGATTAGCATAAAAATAGGACAGCTCCTGGGCTACTAATTCTTCTTTACTTCCAGGAAATCAAGGTCGGAAAAAGAAATGGGCTTATGGATCACCTGATAGGATTGCCGCGGAAGATCCGGCAAAGCAGGTAGTTCTTCATTAGGATATAAGGGTCTATCTCATCATCTGTGATCAATATCTTTTTTTCGGCGCAGTCATTGGTTTGTTAGTTGCTCCCGAAAAAGGAACAGAGTGGAGGCAGCGGATACAGTCGGCCGCCAAGGATCATGATCACGGACAATACGGCAATGACCATGTTAAAGATGGTGTATGGTTTCATTTTCAAACAGGGGCTTTTTGAGGCCCACTATCCTACCTGCAATTTTTCTGCCTTCCGGCGGGCTGAAACAAGAATGGCGAGCATCAGTAACGAGCAGGCAATCGAGCCGGCGAGCACAACGTCGTTCCATCCATTGATCCGTCTTTGCTTTACCATGATGCCGGCAATACTCCAGATGGCTACCATCGGGATCACATAATTCCTCCTCTTCCATAAGATCAGTATACATAGAAAGGCGGCAATAGTGATCATGATAACTGCCCAGGCGGATTCCGACAATAATCCGCCTTTCCAGCTTTGGTCAACCAGCCATGCCGTTATGTTGGCAATGGTAGCGATCATGATCCAGCCGAGGTAAATGGAAAACGGGATTTCAAACCAGAGCTTATTGCCAGTACCGTCTGATCGGTCGGGTATGTTGAAACGAAGGTGAATGGTGATGAGCGTTACGAGGAAGGCAAGCATTATCACCACAGACGCACCCACCTGTTCATAATGCCACAAGAGTATCCAACCCATGTTGAAGAGATTCGTAAGTATAAATAATACCCCCAGCTTATCCACCATCCTTTCCTTTGTTGTGTTGGTGAAGCCGCCTGCCTGGTAGATGACAAAGCCACTCAGCGCCAAATAGATCACAAGCCATATCGAGAATGTATATCCGGCGGGCACAAACTCGTTGGGATAAAGCGCCGATAATTCGCCCGTGTTTTTGCCATTGATGGGAAGCGCGTTCGCCAGGGTGTTCACCACCAGGGTTCCTATGAAGCTGACGATGTTCAGAATGATCAGGATTTTTGATCTCATTTTTAGGATTTTAAGGACGGGCCTTGCAGGTCGTCAATGGGTACCTCATCCTGGTGCACCATAAATGCATCTTCTTTTGGTGTTATCCCTTTGCCTGCATGGATCGCATATTGTTTCGTGAATTCTGCTCCAAGATAAAGAATGACTGCGGAATAATAAACCCAGGCGAGCATAATGATGATAGAGACAGCAGTGCCATAGGTGACGGTAAACGTAGAATTGCTGAAATAATGGGTGATGTGTTATTTTCCTGTCATGAACGAAATGGAGGTGAGAATAGAACCAACCATCAGGTCTTTTCAGTGCGCCCGGGCATCCGGCAGAAATCTGTATATACCATAAAACAGGCTGCTGGTGATGGCGAGTATCAATATGTAGTTGATCACTATGAAAATAACCACCAGACCGTTGGAGAAAATTGCTGACAGCTTATCAGACAATAGATCGAGAAGAGCGCTGACTATCAGGGATACCAGCAGCAGTAAGCCCATGCCCACGATGAGGGAGAATGACAATAGGCGGTTCAGCAACAGTCTTAGCGAAATACCATCTGGTTTTCTACGGATCTGCCAGATCTGGTTTATGGAATCCTTAATGCCTAAGAAAACAGTGGCGGCACCAATTATTAACATCAGAACACCTACTATGATGCCTATTATTCCCCGATCTCCGTTATCGAACGACTATGGTATCTGGTCTATCTGGGTGACTACATCCCTCCCCATAAGCCCGTCATGCTGATTGAGGATCCGGTTCTGGGTGGCTCCCGCGCGCCAAAGGAAAAACTGATGATCGAGATGATGATCAACAACAAAGGCCCCATGGAGAAAACGGTATAGTAAGATAGTGATGCACTCAGCTTCAGCATGTTATCGTCGAAAATAGATAGGAAGGTTTCCTTGAACGCTTTGCAGATTTTTTTTAAGGCTCATAATAGTGGTTTAACTTCTCATATAAAAAAAGTGCTGGTTGAAACCAGCCCCGATGTTTCCTGTTTAACGTATGAAAATATTTTTAATCTTCTTTTTCTTCTTGTCTTGCTTAGTAATTGCTATTGCTCTCAGCGATATAGGTCAATTGCTGGTCAGCATTTTTTTCTTCATCGAGCATTTCCAGTAAATGATCGGCCACCTCCTGCATGCCATAGGTTCTGGCGAGAGTGGAAAGGCTGTCATAGGCTGCGATCTCGTAATGTTCAATCGAGGGCCGGGCATCTCTTAGCTTGTACACGTTTTAAGATGATCTCATATATCTGATCAAGGTGGCGGAGCTGCTCCTGGGTTACTTCGTGGTGTGCAACCAGTATGTCCCTTAATTCTTTGGTCGTGGCTTTCTTGGCCAGTCTGCCGAGCACTCTTAGTTTTTTTCTACGTAATAGATGTCCCTCAGCGAGTCGATGAATAATTTTCCATCATGGTATTCATCAGCTTTTGTTCGGGTACTGGCTGTGGCTGTTCTTGCTACTTACTGGAAGACCTCCCGGAAGAGCCATTTCGGGATAAGCCTTTTGTTTGTTTTTCCATAAATGATCCTGTTTTGAAAGTTGATTCAAGAGAAATTCAATGTGTAAGAAGGATTAAATACCTGATGCCACCCGATAAAGTCCCGTGCATTGGTCTTTTCTTTATTTAATCTGGAAAGGAATTAATTTGTTATGCTCAATGTAAAAGATTTTGATGTCATAAGGAGTAAGATCTAATAAAAGAGAACTGGCCTGGTAAGTAACGCAAGCTACAAATGGTTCC